>Ga0210058_1000721_pt1 | contig 31199 bp, 20 predicted proteins | sample CryGeymeta201511_FD_183979 | JGI IMG/M metagenome (GOLD analysis project Ga0210058, IMG submission 183979) | Groundwater microbial communities from Crystal Geyser aquifers in Utah, USA - Crystal Geyser metaG 2015-11 (SPAdes) (version 2) | ecosystem: Environmental > Aquatic > Deep subsurface >...
CCCGTTTCTGACTTGCGCATGAAAACTCCTGTGTGATACGCCATTTTATCTGGTGAAAAATGACACGTCGTGCATAGCATGACCCAAGTCACAAGTCACAAGTCACAAGTCACAAGTCACAAGTCACGGTGCAGCCATTGTCCCTTCAGTAGCAACTCATGCGGCTTGAATCGGGTCTTGTAGGACATCTTCTGGCAATCCTCAATCCAGTAGCCCAAATACAGGTAGCGCAGGCCAATGGAGCGGGCATATTCAATTTGCCAAAGCACATTGAACGTGCCATAACTCTGCCCTGTTATGGGTTCATAAAAGGTATACACCGCTGACAAGCCATCGCTGAGTCGGTCAACGATGGACACCATACGCAGGGTTTTGGCCGAATCAGGTTCACGAAATTCGATCAGGTATGAATCCACCAGCGTATCAACCATAAATTCTTGGTATTGCGCCATATCGTCTTGATCCATGCCTCCGTTTGCATGCCTGGCGTGCTGGTAGCGCTGGTACAGGGCGTAGTGCTCTTCTGAAAAAAAGGGCTTGCTAATGTGGGCACAGAGCGGCCCATGTTGTTTTGCCGCGCGCCGCTGGCTGCGATCTGCCTGGAATTCATTCACCGGGATACGAATCGAGGTGCAGGCTTGGCAATGATCACAGTGGGGGCGGTAAATGAAGCCGCCACTGCGACGAAAACCCTGGCGAACCAGCTGACTGTAAAGTTCGTTTTCAACCGGTTCGCCAGCTTCGGCGACTTGAGAGCGGGCAATGCGGCCTTCAATGTAGCTGCAAGGGTATGCAGCAGTAGCGTAGTACTGAAGTGGATGGGTTGAATTTAAAGTGTGCTGCATCACGTGTTGTGGCTGCTAAGCATGTCAAGATTCTTCCAGTAAGAGGGCGCAAATTTCCACTCAAACGCTGACATTTCGGCCAGGCTTTGCACCTTTCTGATGAAATTTAGTCTTGGTATTTCAACCGCCCCGAGTGCGGCTAGATGCCGGGTGTTTTGTTGGCAGTCAATTTGCGGAATGTGGTGTTGATGGCAAAGCGCTACCAGTGCTGCAAGTGCAATCTTTGACGCATCTGTCGAACGGTGAAACATGGACTCGCCAAACACGGCATGCCCAATACCAACGCCATACAGGCCTCCTATCAGTTGCCCATCAACCCAGGTTTCAACGCTGTGTGCCAAACCGGCTTGGTGAAGATTAGAGTACGCATTAATCATTTCTGGCAATATCCAGGTGTCAGATTGGCCGGATCTTGAAATGGTGCTGCAAGCCTGAATCACATCTTTGAAAGCTGAGTCAATGCGAATTTCATTTGCGTTCGAGCTTGAAAATTTTTTAATTGTTTTTTTGAGTGATGACGAAACCCGAAAGTTGTTTACATGAAGCACCATACGCGGGTCAGGACACCACCATAGCGGTGGCTGACCGGCGCTATACCACGGAAATATGCCGTTAGCATAAGCATGCTTTAGCGTGTCAACGCTCAGGTCGTTTCCGGCACACAACAAGCCAGGTGCAGGGCTTTCCTCTCCCCATGTTTGATCGAAGGGTGGGAAAGGCTGACCGGCTTCAAGCCATGGCAATGGAAGCGTCATGATCCTATATTCCTCAGTTGATCGCTTGTTTTCTTCAATAAATGCATGTAAACATTGATTATTTCAGTCTCAGTCAGGCTACCTTTTGGGTGAGAGCGCTACGCACCCGATTGAGCCACTGGCAACGCGCCTGGGGTCGTTGCTTCTCCTTGCGGCCAGTAGCCCGCTACGTCGTCACGCTTACCCAGCCGCGCCGCCAGCAGCCAAATCGGGCGCGTCCAACTGAGGAATTCAGGATGATGCTTGATGTGCTTGCGGAAAACATGTCTTTGTACTTATGGGAGAAACAATGGTTCAGGTCATGATAAGTCATGGCACGCTGGTTGGTTGATTGCCTAATATGCTCTGCACCGATAATGTTATTTTTATCACAGTAAGCAAAGCACAAGACCCATGGCTCAATACGTATTTTCAATGAACCGCGTCGGCAAGATCGTGCCACCCAAGCGGCATATCCTGAAAGACATTTCACTCAGTTTTTTCCCTGGTGCCAAGATCGGTGTGCTCGGTACCAACGGTTCAGGCAAGTCAACGCTGCTCAAGATCATGGCCGGCGTGGACAAGGACATTGAAGGCGAAGCTATTCCCATGCCGGGGCTCAACATTGGCTACCTGCCGCAAGAGCCGCAGCTCGACCCGACCAAGACCGTGCGGGAGACGGTTGAAGAAGCCATGGGCAAGGTGATTGCCGCAAAAGCACGGCTGGAAGAGGTCTACATCGCTTACGGTGACGAGGATGCCGACTTTGACAAATTGGCCGCCGAGCAAGCCGAGCTGGAAGCAATCATCGCCACCGCCGGTACCGACTCCGAGCACCAGCTAGAGATTGCTGCAGACGCGCTGCGCCTGCCGGCGTGGGATGCCAACATTGGTGTGCTCTCAGGCGGTGAAAAGCGCCGTGTGGCGCTGTGCCGCCTGCTGCTGGAACACCCTGACATGCTGCTGCTGGATGAACCCACCAACCACCTGGACGCCGAATCGGTGGATTGGCTGGAGCAATTTTTGCAGCGCTACAGCGGTACCGTGGTGGCCATTACCCACGACCGTTATTTTCTGGACAACGCCGCCGAGTGGATTCTGGAGCTTGACCGTGGTGCCGGCATTCCGTACAAGGGCAACTACAGTTCGTGGATGGAGCAAAAGCAGGCCCGTCTTGAACAGGAAAAGAAGGGCGAAGAATCCCGCGCCAAGACCTTGAAGAAAGAGCTGGAATGGTCGCGCCAGAACCCCAAGGCACGCCAGGCCAAGAGCAAAGCCCGTTTGGCACGTTTTGAAGAACTGTCGGACTTTGAATACCAGAAGCGCAATGAAACCAATGAAATTTTCATCCCGGTGGCGGATCGCCTGGGGCAAGAAGTCATTGAATTTGTGGGTGTCAGCAAGTCGTTTGGCGACCGCATGCTGATCGACAACCTGAGCTTCAAGGTACCGCCTGGCGCCATCGTCGGCATCATCGGCCCCAACGGCGCGGGCAAGTCGACGTTGTTTCGCATGATTGCCGGCCAGCAGCAGCCTGACAGTGGCGAGGTGAAAATTGGCCAGACCGCCAAGATGGCCTTTGTCGACCAGAACCGCGACGATCTGTCCAACGAAAAAACCGTGTGGGAAGACGTCTCGGGTGGGCTGGACATGATCAACATCGGCAAGTTCACCATGGCCAGCCGTGCCTATTGCGGGCGCTTCAACTTCAACGGTGCCGACCAGCAAAAGCGTGTCGGAACACTCTCGGGCGGTGAACGTGGCCGCCTGCACCTGGCCAAAACGCTGATTGCCGGTGGTAACGTGTTGATGCTTGACGAGCCGTCCAACGACCTGGACGTGGAAACCCTGCGCGCGCTGGAAGACGCGCTGCTGGAGTTTGCTGGCTCGATCATGGTCATCAGCCACGACCGCTGGTTTTTAGACCGCATTGCGACACACATTCTGGCTTGCGAGGGCGACAGCCACTGGACCTTCTATGACGGCAATTACCATGATTACGAAGAAGACAAGAAACGTCGCCTGGGCGAAGAGGGTGCGCGCCCGCACCGCATGCGTTTCAAAGCCCTGAAGTGATGCTGCTTGATCTCGTGTTGTTTTGAACATGTCTGAGCTGTCTGGCCCCAACCTGGTGCGCTACAAAGCGTTTCTGACGCAGGCGGCGGCGGGTGGCAGCGCTTTGCTGGCGCGCGTTCTGGGGCTGGCGCGGCAGTCGATGCATGATGATGCCGTGCACTTGCGGGTTTCGTTGGAGCGCGATCAACTGGGCTTGTGTGTCAAATTGCTCGACAACCACGCGGCTCGCCTGTGTGACCAATACCCCAAAGTACTTGAAGCAGTTTTTTCCAGGCATAACGCGCACCAGTCCAGGCTGGGGGAAGTGTCCACCAGTGGCTTGCGCCTGGAGCAGTTGGCGCTGATGGATGAAGACCAGGTGCAAGAACGGGTGGTGATCGCCCGTGCCTTGCAACAAGTGCTGTTGAATACGCAACATGTGCTGACTGACCTGAATCCTTATCTATGTGCCTTGCAGGGCTTGCGCCAGGTGTCGGCATCACGCAACCCCTTGCGTCCTGATGCGTACGTGCTGGCGCTGGAAGAACTCATGACCAAGATGAGTTTGCCCGCCAGTGTGCGCTCGGTCTGGCTGGAGCACATGGCTTCGCCATTGGGTAATGCTTTGGGTGAAATTTACAGTCTGTGGCTATCGCAATTGCAAAGTCAGGGTGTTCAGCCGGCTGTTTTTGTGATGGTTCAAAGGCCTAGCGCCAACGCGTCACAACAAGCCGTGGTCAACCCGCCCACGCGGGCTCCGTGGAGCCCGCAGCATCGGACAACGGCCTTGAACCTGGGGCGATTGCGGCGTTTAATGAGCAGGGAGTTAGACCTTGCCGTCAGCCCGGTTGAAGCCGAAAAACCAGGGGCTAAGGTTCAAGTTGAGCCCACCAGCAACAAAGACTCTTTTGCCCTGCAGTTTGCCCGGGAGTTTGAGGAGCCGCAAGAAGACTTTGCACCCTCGACCGATTTTGATGCCACTGTGCCTGCAGCTTTTGAAACCTTGCAGGAAATGCAGCAGGCCGATCAGACGCAGGTGCTGCAACGCATGACGCATCACCCGTCTGCTGCCACAAGAGACACCGCTGGTGGTGTCGGTGTTGACTTGACTCTGCGCGAGAAATTCATCTACCAAGCCAAAGGTATGGCTCAGGTATTGAGCCTTGAAGTGGTGGCGTTGATGATCGACAACCTGGTTCAGGATCAACGTTTGCCGGAGCCAGTACGCCTAGTTTTGGCTCAACTGGAGCCAGCTTTGATGCGACTGGTGCCTGTGGATGCCCGGTTTTTTAGTAACAAGCAGCATCCCGCGCGTCGTCTGCTACAGGAAATTACAGAGCATGGTCTGGCTTTTAGTTCGCAAGATGAGCCCCTGTTTGCGGCATTCATGGCCTCATTGGAACGTTTTGTCAGTCCGCTGTCTACGCTCAGCATGGACAGTGCCGCGCCTTTTGCTGTGGCACTTGCCAGCCTGGAGTTGGAGTGGGAGCTGTGTGGCATCAAGGAAAGCGTTTCACCTGATAACGATGAAGCCAAGGTGGCTTTGAAAGTGGCTGAGGATCGCCATCTTTTGGCCAACAAGATGGCGGCAGAGATGCGCACCAATACCGAATTGAAAAAAATGCCGCAAAGCGTGGTTGATTTTCTGCTCGGCCCCTGGGCGCAGGTCATGGCCAGTGCGCAACTTAACAACCAAAAAGGCAGCAATGATCCGGGGGGCTACAAGGCCCTGGTTGCCATGTTGTTGTGGAGCGCCCAGCCCGAACTCACTACCACCAACCTTGACCAGTTGACCAAATTGGTTCCCCGCTTGCTGGTTTGCCTGCGCGAGGGTTTGCGCCTGATTGACTACCCGCCTACAAAAACCAGTTTGTTTTTTGATGTGTTGATGAAGTTGCACCAGCAGGCCTTTGATCAAAAAACGGCTCAGCCCGTGACACCAGCAAATACCAAGGTGACGGTGTCTTTGGCGGGTGAGCCAGAGGGCTGGGTAGCTCCCGAAGAAGCCCGTGTTTCGGGCTTGATGTCGTTGCAGGATGAAATAGATGCCACGAAAGCATCGGTGCCCCCAAGCCGGTCTGTTGTGCTGTCGGCCGTCCTGACAGAACAGGATGTTATTTTGGATGCTCTGAACACCGGCTGTTGGGTGGAATTGCGGGTTAACTTGGGTTGGTCGCGCACCCAGTTAACGTGGATCAGCCCGCAAAAAACCATGTACCTTTTTACCAACATCCAGGGCAAAACCCAGTCGATGACCAAGCGCATGTTGCTGCGCCTGAGCCAGACCGGAGCGTTCAAGGTGCTGGCGGAACAACCGGTGGTAGAAGATGCGCTCGATGGCGTGCTTCACACCGCCATGGTTAACAGCCTGGACCTCAGGCTTGAGTAAGTTTTTGGCGCACCAGTTCAATGTAGTTGCGCAGGGCGTACAACTCATCGGCATACGACAAGGGCACGCTGACCTGACCCACACGCTGCTCCAGTTCAGCCAGCTCTTTCAATAAAGAGGTCATGGGTTGACCCTGCGCATTGGCACGCTCTTCAATCTCGCGCAGCTGGCCGTACCAGCGAAACACGCGTGACCTGATTCTGAACTGGTACAGCGGCGGCACGATCCGGCTCAAGGGCAGTAGCACGGCCAGGATAATCCCCAACGCCAGCCCCATGCGCTCGATCAGGTTGGCATAGGCAAATGGCAAATAACGTTGCAGCAAGGGAATGCCGTTATTGATGACGCGCTGGGCCTCGGCGGACACGGCAAACTCGGTGTGTGCAGTGCTTGGAAACTCGCGCACTTTGCTGAACCAGCCGGCCTGGCCATGCAGCCCCAGGGCGGTTTGGGCAAACAGTTGTAGCAGGGCAGGGTGCACGCCGGGGCGGGCCAGCAGGGTGGTGGTGGTGGCGATCAGGTTGACATCCTGCGGCGGGATGTCACTGGCCAAATCGACCACGCCGCGCGGCAGGGTGACCGGGGTCAGAAAAGAAAACCGTCTGGAATAGGCCTCGCTCTGGGCAAAATTCATCAGCTTCACGCCCGGGGTTTGCAGCAGCATTTGCACCATCGATGATTCCGGAGCCGAGGCAAATAACAGGGCATCGAGCTCACCGTCCAGAAACGCCACCGTGGCCGGGGTCTGCGCCAGATGTGTCAGGGTCAAGTTGGCAGGTTCCATGCGGTTGAGGTCAAACAGCCGCTCCATCAAGCGCGGCACACCACTGCCCGTGGTGCCCACGTTCATGCGCAGGTGGCTCACCTCGGTCAAGGCATTCAAAGGGGTGTCACTGCGGTAAAACAGCCACAAGGGTTCGACAAACAGGCTGCCCAGCGATTGCAGTTCCGGCTGGTGCTCTGCACTGCCTGGTGCATTACCACCTTGTACAAAACCCAGGTCGACTTGGCCCTCACTCAGCCATTGCAGGTTTTGCGCTGCGCCTTCCGATGGCACCAGCTTGACCTCAATGCCAAACGCTTGCAATGCGCTGGCATAGCGTTTGCCAAACTCGTCGTAGGCGCTTTGTGCCGGGCCGGTGGCCAGCGTGACCTGTCTGGGCGGTGTTGGGTCCAGCCACACATAGGCCAAAAACAGCAAACCCGCCGCCAGTGCCAGCAATGGCCCTGCAGAAACCAGCAACTCCCGCAGGGACAGCAGGGTGTAGCGCAGCGGCTGGGGCATGGCCTGAGCGGTTTCAGCCAGCCAGCGCTGCTTTGACGGCTTGCGACACCAGACCCATGTCCGCCTTGCCAGCCAACTGGGTTTTGACTGCGCCCATGACCTTGCCCATGTCGGCCGGGCTTTTGGCACCCAGGCTGGTTACGATGGCTTGCACGGCGGCGGTGATTGCTTCGGCGCTCAGACGCTGCGGCAGGTAAGCTTCAAGCACCTTGATTTCGGCGCTTTCCTTGTCCGCCAAATCCATGCGTTCGGCCTGGGTGTAAGCGGCTACCGAGTCTTTGCGTTGCTTAATGAGCTTGTCCACAATGCCCACCAGGGTCACATCGTCCACCACGATGCGTTCGTCCACTTCTTTTTGCTTGACCGCCGCCAGCAGCAAGCGGATGGTGCCCAGGCGTTCACTGTCTTTAGCGCGCATGGCGGATTTCATGTCTTCGGTAACTTGGTCTTTCAGTGACATTTGGAATACTCCTGTGAATGGTTGATTCTGAAGTGGAAGGGACATAAAAAAAGCCCGCCTGAGCGTCCCCGGCGAGCTTTTTTGAGGCTGTGAAGCCCTGTGATGAAACAGGTTTAGAACAGCTTCTTGGGCAATTGCATCGCACGGATACGTTTGTAATTGCGCTTAACGGCGGCTGCCTTCTTGCGTTTGCGTTCAGCGGTGGGTTTTTCATAGAACTCACGGGCGCGCAGGTCGGTCAGGAGGCCGAGCTTTTCAATGGTGCGTTTGAAGCGGCGCAGCGCGACATCAAAGGGTTCGTTTTCTTTTACACGGATCGTTGTCATTACGTAATGTTGTCCAGAATATGCAGACTTCTATCAAAGGGAGATCGAGCCATTTGACGAACATCATGCGATTTTTCCCCACTTTAAAGTTGATCAGGCAGTGGGGGTTTGCCAGCAAAGACCGAGATTATAGCCAGTTGAAGCGCCTGGTTTGCCGTTATTGGTGGGCCCAATGACGCGCGTTGTGTGAATTTTGCGACATTTCCACGGCCAGCAAGCCTTCGAGCACATCACCCACCACGATCACGCTGGGGCTGCCAAGCTGCGCCCGGGCAATTGTGGCTCCCATGTCAACCAGTGCGCAGACCGCGTGGCGTTGCGTCGCCAGGCTGGCGTTCTGGATGATGGCCACCGGCGTGCTGGCGGGCAAGCCTTGCAGCAATTCGGTCTGAATGTGCGTCACGCCGCGCACTCCCATGTAAATCACCAGGGTCAGTTTGGCCAGGTGCGCGGTGTTCGCCAGGGCGCGCCAGTTGGTGCCTGAATCGCCCGGCTTGGCGTGGCCGGTGATGAACACCACGCCGTGCGCATGTTCGCGGTGCGTCAGCGGCACGCCCAGCGAGGTGACGGCGGCCAAGCCGGCTGTGATGCCGTTGACCACGCTCACACTCAGGCCTGCGGCTTGCAAGTGCGCCACTTCCTCGCCGCCACGGCCAAACACAAACGGGTCACCGCCCTTGAGACGCACCACGTTTTCACCTTCGCGCACCGCCATGACGATGAGTTTTTCAATGAATGCCTGCGGTGTGGACTTGCAGCCACCACGCTTGCCGACATGGATCACCCGCGCGCCGGGCGTTGCCAGCGCCACCACCGCTTCACTGACCAGGTCGTCCACCAGCAACAGGGTGGCGGCCTGAATCGCTTTGACGGCCTTGACGGTCAACAGTTCCGGGTCGCCCGGGCCCGCGCCCACCAGCGTGCAATGGCCGGGGCCGGTGGCATGGCGCGGCGGCGCGTCGTTGTGGTGAATGACTTGGCCAAAGTGGGGCGGAATGTGGTGTGTCATGGTGTCGTCCTCATTTTTTCTGACAGACGCACAATGTGTGCCACCTGTTGGGCAATCGGGTCAGGAACGGGCAATTGGCCGCCTAGCACGGCCTGCGTCCAGCGCGCGGTGCTGGCAGCGTCTAGGGCGGGCAAATCAGGCAATTGGGCCAGTGAGCCGGTTTGCGCCTCTTGCACCCGGGTGCAGATGCCGGCGTGGATGGCATCCATGGCGGGCGTGCGGCGCGGGTCGGCCACTGGCTCGCCCTCAGTGCCGCGCAACAGCAGGGCGCTGGCGTGCATCAATTTTTGTGTCTCGGTCATGGCCACGGCGTATTCCGGGTGGGTGTAGCTGCCCACCACAATGGCCGGGCCACCGCACGGGTTCATCAGCTTGACCAGGCTGTGGGCTGAGTTGCGCAAACCGACCACGCGGCGCACGTCCAGCAGGCGCGCCAGGCCTGGGCAAAGCAGCGTGGTAGGCGCAAATTGAACCTCGCCAGATGCTATAGAATTAATAGCTGTTAGCTCAGGTAATTCAAGGGCTAGAAGCACATTTTGTGTAGAAACACGGCGATCCTCTGTGGCGCTGCCATGCACCACCACGGCCAGCCCCTGGCGCGAGAGCAACAGCGCCAGCAGCGGTGTCAACACCGGCAATTTGCGCGCGCCGTTGTAGCTCGGTAGCACCACGGTGGGGCCGTTGTGGGTCGGGATGGTGCGCAGGCGCTGGTGCGTGGCATCCAGAAAACCGGCCATTTCGGTGGGCGTTTCGCCCTTGATGCGCATGGCCAGGCAAAACGCGCCCACTTCCAGATCGGTCACCGCTCCGTCAAGCAGCTGACCAAACAGGTCGGCGGCGTGGGCGCGGCTCAAATGGCGTGCGCCGTCCTTGCCGCGGCCGATGTCTTTGATGTAGTGGCTGATGCTCATAAGCCCCCGATTGTCTTTGAGCTTTGAGAACTTTGGGTTATGAGCTTATGCAGCCACGACGGTGGGCAGGGCGGCGCGCACCAATCGCTGCAACTGCGGCACACAAGAGCCGCATTGGGTGCCACAGTGCAGCGTGGCTTGCAGCGATGCCAGGGCACCTGCCGGGCTACGGGCATCCGGCGTGGCCTTCGGGCCGGTGCATTGCGCCAGGTGCTCGGCAATGGCCAGGTCGGTCACGTTCAGGCAGGTGCACACCGGCTTGCCGCGTGACACCACCGGCATCGGTGGCGTGGCACCGGGCATCAGCAGGGCACGGCCATAGGCGTGGGCAGGCAAGTGTTCACGCAGCAGCGGGCTCATCCACTGCTGGGCGCGGGTGTCGCCCGCCAGCAGAAAAGCGTCCAGTGCGGTTTGGCTTTCTTCTTCGCTCAAGCGGATGCTGCGGCGTTGGCCACGCCGCACATCGCGGTAGCGCAGCACCTCTGCGCTGTCCAGACCCAGCAGCGCTTCAATCGCTTGCAGCACGGTGTCCATCACCGGTTCATGGTGCGCGGCGCGCAGTTGCAGGCCACTGCGTTCTTGCGGACCGCTGGCGCCGTTGGAAAACGGCACGCAGCTGGCAAAGGCAAATTCGCCCATCAACGCTTGCAGCTGGGTCTGAACGGCCAGCCTTGTGGCCTCGGGCAGCCAGGCCACGGCCAGCAGGTTCCAGGGCATGTTGGCCTTGAGGATTTTGACGGCGCTGTGTTTGAATTCGGGTTGTTTGGAGTCCGGGCAATACGCGGGCGTGGTCAGGGCGTTGACCCCAGCCAGGCGTTTGCCGCTGGCGCTGGTGCCGCTTAAAAATTCTTCACCCCAGTGCATCGCCATGAAAGCCTGGTTGATGGCAACTTCGGGGCCGGGCTGCACCGGCAGCGTGAGGCTGGCGCGGGTGCTGGTGACATGCACCAGGTCGCCAGCCTGCAACTGCAGCCGGGTCATGTCCTGCGAGTTCAGGGTCAGGGCGGGTTCGCTGGCATGGCCAAACAAACGCCCGAGCGTGCCGGTGCGGCTCATGCCGTGCCACTGGTCGCGCAGGCGGCCGGTGGTCAAAGAGAACGGGTAACGGGCGCTGCGCGGCTCGGCCACTGGCTGGTAGGCGGTGGCGACAAAGCGGGCTTTGCCGTCGGGCGTGGGGAAAACGCCGTCTGCGTAAAGTCTGGCCAAGCCTTGCTGCTGCCCGGCTTTCATCGGCCATGGTTGCGGTGCCACTTCAAGCAGGGCGTAGCTCATGCCGGTGATGTCCAGGTCACGGCCACGGGTGGACTCGCGGTGTTCGTTCCAGATGGCTTCTGGGCTGGTGTAGGGGAAGAGTGTGGGGGTGACTGCGTTGAGTGAACCAGCTATCTCTGTCGTAGGGTCGACTTCAGTCGACCATGGCGGATTGAAATCCGTCCTACAAGAGTCCATATCTGCCGTTTTTGACGATAGCGGGTGTTTCACGTTAACCCCATTGACCAGCAACTGTTCCAGGCGCTGCGCAAAGTCAGCGGCAATCTGCCAGTCGTGGCGCGCTTGACCTGCGGCGGGCACGGCTGCGCGCACGCGGCTGATGCGGCGCTCAGAGTTGGTCACCGTGCCTTCTTTTTCACCCCAAGTGGAAGCGGGCAGCAACAGGTCGGCAAAGCGGGCCGTGGCGGTGTTGGCAAAGGCTTCTTGCAGCACCACGAATTCAGCACGCTCCAGGGCGCGGCGCACCGTGGCCTGGTCGGGCAGGCTTTGTGCCGGGTTGGTGCAGGCGATCCACAGCGCTTTGATCTCGCCATCGGCGGCGGCTTGAAACATTTCTACGGCGGTCTTGCCGGGCTTTTCTGGCACGCTGGGGATGCCCCATAACGCGGCTACTTCAGCGCGGTCGGCGGCGCTTTTCAGGTCGCGGTGGCCGCTGAGCAAATTTGCCATGCCGCCCACCTCGCGCCCACCCATGGCGTTGGGCTGGCCGGTGAGCGAAAACGGCCCGGCTCCGGGTTTGCCAATTTGCCCGGTGGCCAGGTGCAGGTTGATCAGCGCGGTATTTTTGGCGGTGCCGCTGCTGGACTGGTTCAGCCCCTGGCAGTACAGGCTGAGCGTCGGTGCGCGGCCGGGGCTGTACCGGCCACTTGAGGTCGCTGTTGCGGCTGGATTGACGGCGTGTTCCACTGAGCCAACACCAACACCAACACCAACACCAGAAAGTGGTGCCATCCCGGCAAACCACTGCGCGGCTTGCGTTAGTGCGGTTTTGGTAATGCCGCAGACCTGCGTCACCACGTCAGGTGTGCAATCGCGTACCAAGGCTTTGAGGGCCTCAAAACCGCTGGTGTGGGCAGCGATGAAGGCTTGGTCTACCCAGCCTTCCCACAACATGATGTGCAGCATGCCGTTGAACAGCATCACATCGGTGCCGGGCAGGATCGGCAGGTACAGGTCGGCCACATCGGCGCTGTCGGTGCGGCGCGGGTCGGCTACGATGAGCTTCAGATTTGGGTTGGCTTGGCGAGCCTCTTCAATGCGTCGAAACAGCACCGGGTGCGCATAGGCCGGGTTGGCACCGACGATGAAGATCGTGCCCGCATGGGCCACGTCGTCATAGCAGGTGGGCGGTGCGTCCATGCCCAGCGTTTGCTTGTAGCCGGCCACCGCGCTGCTCATGCACAGGCGCGAGTTGCTGTCGACGTTGTTGGTGCCAATCAAGCCTTTGGCGAGTTTGTTGAAGACGTAATAGTCTTCGGTGAGCAACTGGCCAGAGATGTAAAAGCCCACCGCGTCTGGCCCATGCTGCGCGATGGTGCTGGCAAAACGCTCTGCGGCCAGATTCAGCGCGCTGTTCCATGAGATGGCTTGTGTTGCGCCGCCGCGATGCAGGCGCTGCAAGGGTTGCAGCAGCCGCGCCTGGGCGGTGATGGCAGCGCTGGCGGTGAGGTGCAGCGTGGCCCCCTTGCTGCACAAGCGGCCAAAGTTGGCCGGGTGGTCAGGGTCGCCACGCACACCGGTGATTTGCTTGCCTTTGGACTCAATGATCACCCCGCAACCCAGACCGCAATACGGGCAGGTGGAACGTGTTTCAGTCATGGCTTGAGGCTTTCAAGGACAGAGGTATGGGCGAAATGGGCGCGATTGAGGGCGGCGCTTGCTTGGCCAGGTCATGCCGAGGCTCTTATGCGCAAGCGTTATGACGGGCCGGACCAGCCATGGGACGTGTCAAATCGATGGCGTGGCTGGCCAGCTCGGTGCTGTTCAAAAACACCTGTCCCGCTTCCACCTTGACGCTGAACTTGGGGGTGCAGCCAGCGTCTGGCGCGGCGGCTTCACCGCTGCCCAGGCCAATCGTCCAGTTGTGCAGCGGACAGGCCACGCTGTTGCCAAACACAATGCCCTGGCTCAAGGGACCGCCCTTGTGCGGGCAGCAGTCCAGCAGGGCAAACACCTCGTCTTTGTCGTTGCGGAACACCGCCACATCCATGCCGGTGCTGCGCTGGACGCGTCGCGAGCCCAGTACGGGGATGTCACTTACTTGGCAGATGAGAGTCCAATGGTTCATTTTGCTATTTCCTTTGTAGCTGGTTGCGCTTTATTAATAAGGGCTAGAGGCTGATTTGTTATAAAAATGTTTAAGGTGTGATCTGCTTCAAACAGTTTTGATTGGCTTTGCAGAGACTTTGTAGGGCGGACTTGAGTCCGCCATGGTCGACTGAAGTCGACCCTACAAGGGGCAGCTGGTCACCGCCTGCTCACTCATACGCTGATCGCCTCAAACTGCCGTGCATCCACCGCCGCCTTGTCAAATTCAAACCAGGGGTCAGGCTCGCCGTCCAGCGCAAACTGCAGGTTTTCCCACAGCGTTTTGCGGCCAGCGGCATCTTCGACAATGCGCTTTTTGACATAGTCCAGCCCGACGCGGTTGACAAAATGCACGGTGCGCTCCAGGTACCAGCCCTCGGCGCGGTACAGCTCGCAAAAGGCGCCGGTGTACTCCAGCACTTCGGCAGCGGTTTTGACCTTCACCAAAAAGTGCGCCACCTCGGTTTTTATGCCGCCGTTGCCCGCCACGTACATCTCCCAGCCGCTGTCGACGCCGATGATGCCCACGTCCTTGATGCCGGCTTCGGCACAGTTGCGCGGGCAGCCGCTCACCGCAAATTTGACTTTGTGCGGGGCATACATGCCCACAAAAGCGCGCTCCAAATCCTTGCCCATTTGCGTGCTGTCTTGCGTGCCCATGCGGCACCACTCGGAGCCGACGCAGGTTTTCACCGTGCGCAGCGCCTTGGCATAGGCGTGGCCGCTGGGCATGCCCAGGTCTTGCCACACCGCAGGCAGCAGCTCTTTTTTGACCCCCAGCAAGTCAATGCGCTGGCCGCCAGTGACCTTGACGGTAGGAATCTGGTACTTGTCCACCACGTCGGCAATGCGGCGCAACTCGCTGGCGCTGGTCTCGCCGCCCCACATGCGCGGGATCACGCTGTAAGTGCCGTCTTTTTGAATGTTGGCATGGCTGCGCTCGTTGACAAAGCGGCTTTGCGGGTCGTCCTTAGCCTCTTTAGGCCAGGTGCTGATCAGGTAGTAGTTGACCGCCGGGCGGCAACTGGCGCAGCCGTTGGGTGTTTTCCATTCCAGAAAGGCAAACACGTCGGCAATTTTCAGCAGCTTGTTGGCCTTGATGGCATCGCGCACGGCCTGGTGGCCGTGGTCGGTGCAGGCGCACAGGGCTTTGGTTTTGGGCGTGGCCGAATAATCCGCGCCCGCGGTGAGGATCAGCAGCTGTTCCACCAGCCCGGTGCACGAGCCGCAGGATGCGCTGGCCTTGGTGTGCTTGCGCACCTCGTCCAGTGTGAACAGGCCTTTTTCACGGATGGTTTTGCAGATGGTGCCCTTGGTGACGCCGTTGCAGCCGCACACCTCATCGCTGTCTTTCATGGCGGCGGCCTTGTTTTGGCCTTGGTGACCCGTGTCGCCGATGTTGCTTTCGCCAAACATCAGTTTGTCGCGGATGTCGCTGATGTGGCGGCCATCGCGCAGCAGTTTGAAGTACCAGCTGCCGTCGACCGTGTCGCCATACAGGCAAGCGCCCACCAGTTTGTCGTCTTTGAGCACCAGCTTTTTGTAAACGCCACCTTTGGGGTCGCTCATCACAATTTCTTCAAAGCCGTCGCCACCTGCAAAGTTACCTGCGCTGAACAAATCAATGCCGGTGACTTTGAGCTTGGTGGAGGTCAGCGACCCCACATAGCGCCCAATGCCAAACTGGGCCAAGTGGTTGGCGGCCACTTTGGCCTGTTCAAACAAGGGCGCGACCAGACCGTAAGCCGTGCCCCGGTGGGCAGCGCATTCGCCGACGCTGTAGATGCGGGCATCGGTGATGGTTTGCAGCGTGTCGTTGACCACAATGCCCTTGTCGCAATGCAGACGCATGGCTTGCGCCAGCTCGGTGTTGGGGCGAATGCCGACCGCCATGACCACCAGATCAGCTGCCACCACGCTACCATCTTTGAAGCGCACAGCGCATACTCGGTCTGGGCTAGAGGCCAATTTGACTTGTAAATCTGGCACCATGCCGGCACCGTCCTGGGTCGCTCCTGGGGTCACTGCGCCAAGTGGGAGACTGGATGCCAAAGCATTCTGCTTCGTGTCCCCCGCCCGCTGCGCGGGCTCCTCCTTGACCTGCGCAGAACGCTCTGGCACCCAATCTCTCAGGTCAGCGGGCTTGAGCAGCGCCTGGGTTTGTGCGCCCATCAAAAACTTCAAGCCACATTCTTCCAGCGACTTTTGCAGCAGCTTGCCCGCCACCTCGTCGAGTTGACGCTCCATCAGGGTGGGCTGCACGTGCACCACGCTCACCGTCATGCCACGGCGCATCAGGCCGTTGGCAGCTTCCAGCCCGAGCAGGCCGCCACCGATGACCACGGCATGTTGGTAGTGCTTGGCAGCGTCGATCATGGCCTGGGTGTCGGCCATGTCGCGGTAGGCCATCACGCCTTGCAGGTCTTTGCCGGGTATCGGCAGCATGAACGGATTCGAGCCGGTGCACAGCAGCAGGCGGTCGTATTCAGCGCTGAGGGTTTCACCCGTGGCATTTTGCGCATGCACCACGCGCTTGATGCGGTCGACCGAGGTCACCCGCCAGCCGGCGTGCAGCGTGATGTGGTTGTCGCTGTACCACGCATACGAATTCAGCACGATCTCATCCAGGGTTTGCTCGCCAGCCAGAACCGGACTGAGCAAAATGCGGTTGTAGTTGGGGTGCGGTTCGGCCCCGAAGACGGTGATGTCGTACAGGTCGGGGGCGATTTTGAGCAGCTCTTCGAGCGTGCGGACACCGGCCATGCCGTTGCCGACCATGACGAGCTTGAGTTGGGTTTTGGGGGCGGTGCGCATGTCCATGATGGGCTTTCAAGTTTGGGGGTAGCGATTGACAGCGATTCGTGGGGCGGACTTTGTAGGGCGGACTTCAGTCCGCCAGGCCGAATGAAGTCGGCTCTACAAATTCAGAACAAATCAGTCGGTTGTTCCATCGGTCACGCTGCTTTCTCCACATGCGCTTGCCGGGTGTACAAAAAGTCGATCACAGCTTTGCGGTAGCCCAAATACTGGGCGCTGTCGGCCAGTGCGATGCGTGATCGCGGGCGCGGCAGTTCTACCGCCAGCACCTCGCCAATGGTGGCGCTGGGGCCGTTGGTCAGCATCACGATCTTGTCGCTCAGCAGCACCGCTTCGTCCACGTCGTGCGTCACCATCACCACTGTGCTGTGGGTGCGCGCCACGATCTCCAGCAACTCGTCTTGCAACTTGGCGCGGGTCAGCGCGTCAAGCGCGCCAAAAGGCTCGTCCATCAGCAGCACCTTGGGCTCCATCGCCAGGGCGCGGGCAATGCCCACCCGCTGTTTCATGCCGCCCGATATTTCGCCAGGGCGCTTTTGCGCAGCCGGAGTCAGACCCACCAGTGCCAGCGCGGCATCGGTACGGGCGATGAGTTGCGCTTTGGATTCGGAGGGCGCACCCGTGGATTTGTTGGCTGCACCAAAAACGCGCTCTACACCCAGGTAGATGTTTTCAAAGCAGGTCAGCCAGGGCAGCAGCGAATGGTTTTGAAACACCACCGCGCGATCCGGGCCGGGGCCGGCAATCTCACGGTTGTCGCACAGCAAATGCCCTTGGGTGGGCGTGGTCAGCCCGGCAATCAGGTTCAGCAGGGTGGACTTGCCGCAGCCTGAGTGGCCGATCAGCGCCACAAACTCGCCTTTGGCCACCGTCAGGTGGATGCCTTGCAGGGCGCAAAACGGACCTTTTTTGGTTTTGAAGGTTTGCTCAACGCCGACGATGTCGATGAACTTGCTGGTTTGATTGGGGTTCATGATTTCACCTCTTCAAAAGTAAACGCAGTAGCCACTTTGATCAGCGCGTATTCCAGAATCAGCCCGACCACACCAATCACAAAAATGGCGATGATGATGTTTTTGACGTTCAGGTTGTTCCACTCGTCCCACACCCAAAAGCCAATGCCGACACCCCCGGTGAGCATCTCGGCGGCCACAATCACCAGCCAGGCGGTGCCAACGGCCAGCCGCACGCCGGTCAGCATGTAGGGCAGCACCGAGGGGAACAGAATCTTGGTGACGATCTTCCACTCGCTCAAATTCAACACCCGCGCCACGTTCATGTAGTCCTGCGGCACGCGTTGCACGCCCACCGCAGTGTTGATGATCATGGGCCAGATGCTGCAGATAAAAATCGTCCAGATGGCCGCCGGGTCTGCGCCCTTGAACACCAGCAAGCCAATCGGCAGCCAGGCCAAGGGGGACACCGGGCGCAGCAGGCTGATCAGCGGGTTGAACATGCGGCTCAAAAACTCAGACCTTCCCACCGCAAACCCGACCGGAATGCCCACCGCAGCAGCCAGCCCAAAGCCCACCGCCACGCGTTGCAGACTCATCAAAATGTTCCAGCCCACGCCCTGGTCGTTGGGGCCGTTGCGGTAGAACGGGTCGCTGAAAATGATCAGCGCTTGGTTGAAGGTGTCGGTGGGTGACGGGATGCTGCTGGCGGTGCTGATGCTGACCAGCGCCCAAATGCCTACCAGTAGCCCAAAGCCGAGCACAGGCGGCAACACCGCCAGCCACAGGCCACGCCAGTCAAAGGCTGGTTTTTGTAAGCTTTTTGAGCCTGTAGCCCTTATGGATACTGTGGGAGCAGCTACTTTATTCATAGTATTTGAAGGCGTGGTAGTGGCCACTGGCGCAGCGCCAGAGGCTTCCAGGGGGGAATGAAAAACGGCGCTGACCATGTTGCTTCTCCTGGGGTGGTGTTTAAGCGTGAACCTTGAACCCGTCGGCGTATTTCTTGGGGTCTTTGCCGTCCCAGACCACACCGTCGATCAGTTTGCTGGTGCGCATCACGTCTTTGGGCAGCGGCGTTTTGCTGGCCGCAGCGGCTTGTTTGTAAATGTCAATCTGGTTGATCTGCTTGGCCACTGCCAGGTAATCCGGGTGGTCTTTGAGCAAGCCCCAGCGCTTGTGCTGGGTCAGGAACCACATGCCGTCACTCAGGTACGGGAAGTTGACCGCGCCACCGTCCGAGAACTTCATGTGGTTGGGGTCGTCCCAGGTCTTGCCCATGCCGTTCTGGTAGCGACCCAGAATGCGCTCGTTGATGGCATCCACGCTGGTGTTGATGTAAGACTTTTGCGCCACGGTCTCGGCCATCTTGAGCTTGTTCTGTAGGCTGGCATCAATCCACTGGCTGGCTTCCAGAATGGCGGCCGTCACGGCGCGGGCCGTGTTGGGGTATTTTTTGACAAAGTCGGCCGTGGTGCCCAGCACTTTTTCAGGGTGGTCCCTCCAGACATCCTGGCTGGTGGCGGCAGACACACCAATTTTGTCGATGATGGCGCGGTGGTTCCAGGGCTCGCCCACGCTGAAACCGTCCATGTTGCCCACGCGCATGTTGGCCACCATTTGCGGCGGCGGCACCACAATGGATTTCACGTCCTTGAACGGGTTGATGCCTGCTGAAGCCAGCCAGTAGTAGAGCCACATGGCGTGCGTGCCGGTAGGAAAGGTTTGCGCAAAGGTGTATTCGCGTGGCTCTTTTTTCATCAGCGCCACCAAGCCTTCGAGGGTGGACGCGCCCTTGTCAGCAATTTTTTTGGACAACGTCAGGCCCTGGCCGTTGCGGTTGAGCGTCATCAGCACGGCCATGTCTTTCTTGGCTCCGCCAATGCCCAGATGCACGCCATAAACCAGGCCGTAGAGCACGTGGGCAAAGTCGAGTTCACCGGTGGAGAGTTTGTCGCGCACGCCGGCCCAGCTGGCTTCTTTGCTCGGAATAATCTTGACCCCGTATTTTTTGTCAAAGCCCAGCACGCTGGCCATGACCACGCTGGCGCAGTCGGTCAGCGGAATGAAACCAATCTTGACCTCGGTTTTCTCCGGCGCATCGGAGCCCGCGGCATACACCATGGAGCGCAGCGCCGGGCTGATGCCGGCCACGCCCACGGCGGCAGTTTGCAACACCGCGCGGCGGCTCAAGCTGGGTTTCAGAAGATCGGTCATGGCAAATTCCTCTCAAGGTTTGAAAAGCTGAAAACAAAAAAGGCGTCCTCACGGGGCACGCCGCTTGATCTTCAGCGATGTGCCAGTGGGGACGCCTTTGTCCGGTTGCAACGCTTCCAGTCCGCCGTTGGACCAGAACCTGTCGCTCACCCTTTCGAGTGATGGAGTGAACTAAGCAATGACCATGCCATCTTTTTCAGATGGCAATTTACTATTTAATTCATAGCTGTTCGCGCAATGAATACATGGGCTAGATGCTATTTTGTCTATAAAAATGGTGCAGGCACTGTATTTGTGCACTGCACCAATCAGGGGTCAGGTGTCCCAGAACCGGGAGGTGGGGCGACCCATTCAGAAAGTCTGCCCCTGCGCGGCTTTGTCGGCTAAACCCAGTTATCCACCTTCAGCCCGGGTACGCGTTCAAACTCGCGCACATGGTTGGTCACCAAGGTGATGCCGAGCGCGAAGGCGTGGGCGGCGATTTGTTGATCCAGCGCGCCAGTACGGCGCTCGGCCGGGCATGGATCACGTCAATGCAGATGTTGGTGTCGAGCAAATACCGAATAGGGGACGCGGGTGGGGCGATGCGCATGGTTTAAACCCAAATAATCCCCTAGGCGGCGCTTCGTGCCTGCATGACGCCTGGCGGTCGATTTGCGGTCATTTTGCCCGTCCGTTCGTCGTCCATAGCTACGGCTATGAACGCCTCTCGGTCAGTCAAACTGCCTCGCAATTCACCTCGCCATGCATTCATGCCCTAATGGATTGTTTGGGTTGAATCAGTGCTTCGCGCCGGTAAAGAGCGAGTCGCGTACATCCGCCTGCCCGGGCTGCGCGCGTTCCATGACAAAACCGGGCTCGAACTCATCGAGTGCGTCCAGCAAGTTTTGCATGGCCGCTTTGGGCAAACGCACCGCCTGGCTGCGCCCATATTGAAATAATTTAGCGCGGACGGGTAAATCAGCGTTGGCTTTCAGGGTGGCCTCGGGTTGGGTAGATACCGAATCTATACCCGTTGCAAGATGCGCTCAGGGCAGCGCGCAGACCTGATCGGTCAGGCTATTTGGTTGCTACAAAATCCATATCTACTCACGCAATTAAAACAAGGGATACAGGCTTGTTTCTTATAAGAAAGTGACTGAAAACCGGTTCGACGGCCATGCTTTGCGGTGCACCCATTCAGCCCACCGGCTAGCCCAGCAAGTCAGCCACATCAAGCATGCGCTGCGCCACCTCGGCCAGTTTCAGGCCTTTGTCCATGGCGGTCTTACGCATTTTCTTGAAGGCCTCGTCTTCGCTTAAGGCCTGGCGTTGCATCAGCAGGCCTTTGGCGCGGTCGATCAGCTTGCGGTCACGCAGCTCGGCGCTGAGTTCGTCGCGCTCGCTTTGGGTGCTGGCCAGGGTTTGCAGCAGCGCCTGTTCGTGTTGAAAACGCGCCAGCGCCACGTCCAGAATCGGGCGGATGCGCGCTGCCGACAAACCGGCCACGATGTAGGCCGATACGCCCGCAGCCACCGCGTCTTTCACATGCCGGGTGTCGTCGTCGTTGGTGAACATGACGATCGGGCGGCGCGCGTCACGCGTGGCCATCACCACGTGCTCCAGCGCGTCACGCGCATCACTTTCGGCATCCACAATGATCAGGTCGGGTTGGAGCTGGGCAATGCGCTCGGTCAGAAACACGTCGGCTGGCAGGCTGGCGATCAGGTTGAAGCCGTTTTCCAGCAAGCCAATGCGCAGGCTGCGCGAGCGTTCGGCTTGATGCACGGCGTGTTCGTCGTCCGGGTCGGCGATGTCCAGATCAGGAGCCACCACAACGATTTTTAATGGGGAGGTCATGGCAATGAATCACGCAAGATTCGCGCCAGTGGGGCGCGTGGTTCACCGGGTTTGTTGCTGCACAAACGCCTCAAACGCATCGGCTGGCACCGGCCGGCTGAAGTAGTAGCCCTGCACTTCGTCACAGCCCTGCAGCCGCAGGTAAGCCAGCTGGCTGGCGGTTTCAACGCCTTCGGCAATGGTTTGCAGCCCCATGCTGCTGGCCAGGTTGATGATGGCGGTGACGATGGCTTTGTCGTCCGGGTCATGGCTGATGTCGCGCACAAACGACTGGTCAATCTTGAGCTTGTAGACCTTGAATTTTTTCAGGTAACTCAGGCTGGAATAACCGGTGCCAAAGTCGTCAATCGACATGCGAATGCCGCGCTCGTGCAGCCGGTTCATGATGTCAATGGCGGTGGCTGGGTTGTCCATAGCGGTGGCTTCGGTCAGCTCAATTTCCAGCAGTTCAGCGGGCACACCGGCTTCATCCAGGATGCGCGTCACCATCTCGATCAAATTGGGGTGACGGAATTGCACCGCAGACAAATTCACAGCCATCACCATAGCTGGCAGGCCCTGGTTCATCCAGGTCTTGAGTTGCTGTACCGCAGTGCGCAGCACCCATTCACCAATTTGCAAAATTTGGCCGCTGTCTTCTGCAATTGGAATGAACTCTGCGGGTGAAACCGCCCCCAGCTCGGGATGCGTCCAGCGCAGCAGCGCTTCAGCACCGATGATGCGGCCGTCTTGCATGGCGATCTGGGGCTGGTAGTGCACCTGCAATTCGTTGCGTGCAAGCGCATGGTGCAAGGCGTTGACCAGTTGCAAGCTGCGCACCGAATTGGCCTGCATCTCCTCGGTGAAAAAGCAGAGGTCATTGCGCGCAGCACGCTTCACGCGGTACATGGCGGCATCGGCATTTTTGGACAGGGTTTCAAAGTCAGCGCCATCTTGTGGGTAGATGGCGATACCGACGGATATGGTGTTGATCAGCTCATACTGGTCAATTTGGTAGGGCTGCGCTGCGGCTTCGATCAATTTCATTGCGACTTCCCGTGCGCCTTCCTCGGTGGCATCGGGCAGCAGCAATATAAATTCGTCACCACCCAGGCGTGACAGCGTGTCTTCTTCGCGCAAGGTGGTTTTTAGCCGTTGCGACACCGCCATCAGCAGCTGGTCGCCCACGCTGTGTCCCAAGGTGTCGTTGACGTTCTTGAAGCGGTCTAAATCCAGAAACATCAGCGCCATTTGTTTGCCGTGGCGTTGCGCCAGATTGAGTGCAAACTTAAAACGCGTCTGCAATTCGGTGCAGTTGGGCAGGCCGGTGAGCTGGTCAAACAGGGCCAGCCGTTGGATGCGTTCCTCGGCCTGTTTCTTTTCTGTGATGTCACGGGTAACGCTCAGCAAGCAGTCGACGTCGTTGAAGCGTACCTTTTCAGCCGACATCAGGCCGTTGAAAATGCTTCCATCCTTGCGGACAAAATCGGCTTCGAGGTTGGCGCATCGACCACCGCGCTTCAGGTTGTCAACCAGTCTCTGCCGGTCTGCCACGTTGCTCCAGATGCCCAGTTCGGTGGCGGTTCTGCCCACTGACTCTGAATGGGTCCAGCCGCTCATGCGCTCGAACCCCTGGTTCACATCCAGGTACAGACCATCGGACACGCGGGTGATGTTGATGGCGTCCGGGCTGGTGCGAAAGGCGGTACGGTAGCGCTCTTCGCTTTCGCTCAGGGCGGCGAGTGTGGTCAGGCGTTCGGCCTCGTCCACAAAGCGATCCAGCGCAAAGCTGATGTCCATGGCCATCTCGATTAACAGGTTTTGCGCTGCTTCATCAAAGGCATTGGCGTCACTTGAATAGACCGAAAACAACCCGATGACTTTGCCTTTGCGGTGCAAGGGCAGCGCCGCGGATGAACCCCAGCCAAATTGCGCACCCCGAGCATGCCAGTGTGCGGTGGCCGGGTCATGCTGGAAATCTTGACACCAGAAGGGTTTGTCTTCTCGTGCTGCAATGCCCGAAGGACCTTGCCCCTGGGGCAGGTTGGCATCCACCGATACATTCAATTCTTCAAGGTACTCGGTACCCACCCCGTAGGAGGCCACTGGCTCAATGTGGCCCTGATCATTCACCACCCCAATCCAGGCCATCTTCATGCCACCGAAGTGAATCACGTCACGGCACAAAACAGGAAACAGTTCGCTCTCATTTTGGCAGCGCACGATGGCCTGGTTGCACTGGCTCAAGGAGGCATACAGCTTTGACAGACGCTCTACTTTAAGCTCAGCTTGCTTGCGGTCGGTGATGTCGTGGGACAAGACGATGAAACTGGCCGCAGTGTCGGTTTGGGATGCTTTGCGTGCCACCGACAACTCGAACCAGTGTGTGCCATCAGGCAACTGCAATGTGATTTGTCGGCCTTGTGAGAAACCGGCCTTTGACGCTTCTTGCAAAGCCAACAGGCAAACCTCAGCCGCTTCTGCGGGTAGGACTTCAGTCACCGTGCGACCAATCAGGTCTGGCACAGGCACGGCCAACAGTTCGGTGCGAGGCGAGTGAAAGTCCAGGTAGCGACCTTGCAGCGTCATCTCAAACATCAAGTCCGGCAGGGCATCCAGCGTGGCTTGCAGATGGTGGTTGAGTGCGGCGATTTGGCCAGCTTGGTTGCCTACGCTGTTTTGCAGGGTTTGTGCCTGCTTTGATGAGGCCAGCATTTGTCTGGCCACCAGAGCCAGCAACACGCTGACCAGCCAACCCAGCGCCAGCTTGAGGCTCAACCCGGCCGGGTCGGCCCAGCCCGCCGCTGGGGAAACGCTGAGCGTCCAGGTGGCATTGGGTACGCTCAGGTCAAAGTCAACCGCATCGACCGGCAGGGTGGCAGACTGGGCGATGGACTGGCGCTGCTGTGTGGCCGGGTCTATGCGCCACAGGGCGTAGTGGTATCCTTGTTTGACGAGCTGTTCAAACTGTGCCGGGCCCAGTGCCTGCGGCAGGCGGATGACGACATTGGTAAAGCCCCAAAAACGCTGTTGTCCTTGCGAGTCGGTCAAAAACACCGGAAAGAACCCCAGCGCGCCCAGCCCACCTTGCACCAGGTCAAACGGACCGGCCAGGGTGAGTTTTCCGCTGTCACGCGCCAGACGCGCTTCTTTCTGACGCTCTGGATGGTTGAGCAAATCCAGACCGATGGCGTGGGCATTGCCATCCAGTGGCACGATGTGTTGCACCACGCCCTGTGGCTCCAGCGCCATGGCTGACACGCCGGGGTAGAGCGGCAACATGCTGGTGGCCAAGGCTTCAAAATTGGGAATGTCACCCTGACCCCACTGAACCCAGGCGGCCAGTGCCTGGGTGGCTGACAAGGCCTGCAACAGGTTTTCTTCAAGGTGCTGGGCGTGGTCGCCAGCCAGCGCCTGCACCCGTTCGCGATTGGCATGCTGTCGGCGTTGTTCTGATTGCAAGCTCAGGACTGTGGCCAGGGCTGCCGCAATTAAAAAAACAACGAGGCCGGTGATCCGTAGGTTTTTAAGGGAAGGTGTTGCAAACATCGAGCGGATTTTCCCTGTAATGCGCAAACCAGCGCATAGGAATTAACAATGTAGCACCAGTCGGTGACGTTTGGCTTACTTTGCAGCCTGCCAGGGTGGGCTTGCGTCCAAACCGCCCCCGAGCACCTTGTACAGCACCACCTGATTTTGCAGCGCCGCCAATTGGGTCTGCATCAGCGTCTGCTGCGCAGCAAACAGGCTGCGCTGGGCGTCAAGCCAGTCAAGCTGGTTGGCTGCACCCGCATCCAGACGCAATTTGGTCAGACGCGCGCGTTCAGATTCAGCGGTGAGCAATGCTGTACTGGCTTGCAGTTGCTGCGCCAGTGTGGCGCGTGCGGCCAAGGCATCGGCCACTTCACGAAAAGCGCTCTGGACAGACTTTTCGTACTGCGCCACGGCAATGTCGCGGCTTGCTTTGGATGCCTCCAGGTTGGCCTGGTTGCGCCCGGCATCAAAAATTGGCAGCAGCAGCTGTGGGCTAAGGGTCAGGCCCCAGGTGCCGTTTTTGAACAGATCCGAGAGTGCTGCGCTGACCGAACCCAAACCGGCGGTGAGGCTGATGCGCGGGAAAAACGCGGCGCGCGCGGCGCCGATGTTGGCATTACTGGCTTGCAGGGTCAGTTCCGCGGCGCGGATGTCAGGTCGGCGCGTCAGTAAATCAGAGGGCAAGCCCGCAGGAATTTCCGCAAAGTGCAGCGTGTCAAGCCGACCAGGCGATGTCATGCCAGCAGACGCAGTGGGCACGGCGCTGCTAGTTGGGTCGGGCGACAGAACGGCCTTGGCCGCCGCCGGTAGCGCTTGACCCAACACCAGGGTGAGCGCGTTTTCATCGAGCGCGCGTTGGCGTTGCTGCTGTGCCAGCGTGACGCGGGCACTCTCGGTCAGGGTCTGTGCCAGACGCCACTCCAGGTCAGACGATGCGCCGTGGCGGACCTTGAGTTCCACCAGTTTGAGCGATGCTTCACGCGTGGCCAGGGTTTGCGTTGCTGCCCGCAGCATGTCTTCATCGGTCAGCAGCGCCAGCCAGCCTTGGGCTACGGTGGCCACCAGACTGATCTGGGCGGCTTGGGCGGCTTCGCGGGTTGCCAGGTATTGCGCCAGCGCCTGTTCCTTGAGGCTGGCAACGCGGCCAAACAAATCCAGCTCGAAGGCGGTAATGGTCAGTCCACCGGTATAGGTGGTGCTGATGCTGCCGGTGCTGGTCGGTGTGCGTGTGCCGCCCACGGTCAGGTTCAGCGCCGGAAACAAGTCGGCGCGGCGCAAGCCAAGTTGGGCGCGGGCTTGCTCGATGTTGAGCGTGGCGATGCGCAAGTCGCGGTTGTTGATCAGTGCAATGTCGATCAACTGGCGCAAGGTGACGTCCGTAAAGTAGTTTTGCCAGTCCGGCAAGGCAGGCGTTGCGACGACGCCAGCGTCGGCCTGTGTCGGCCACTGCGCGGCAACAGGGGCATCCGGGCGCTGGTATACGGACGCCATGCTGCTGCAGCCCGCTATGCTAAAAATAGCTATAAGCCCATATAAATAAAGGGCTAGAGGCCAAAAAGGCTTATAAATTTTAGACATCGGTAGGCACTCCCATGTGGGCAGCTTGCTCCGTGTGAAGGGCTTGTTGACGCGCACTGTCGTGGAAAAAGCTGCGCACCACGACAAAAAAGATCGGCACAAACACCACCGCCAGCGCCGTGCCGGTCAGGATGCCGCCAATTACCCCGGTGCCAATGGCGCGCTGGCTGGCCGAGCCGGCACCGCTGGACAGCGCCAGCGGCAGCACACCCAGCGTGAACGCCATCGAGGTCATCACGATTGGCCTGAACCGCAGGTGCGCGGCAGCCAGCGCGGACGCGACCACGCTCTTGCCCTGCGCCTGCAGGTCTTTGGCAAATTCAATGATCAAAATGGCGTTCTTGGCTGACAAGCCGATGATGGTGATCAAGCCGACCTGAAAGTACACGTCGTTGGCGTAGGCGCGCAACAGCGTGGCCACAATCACGCCCAGCACGCCCAACGGCACCACCAGAATGACAGCCAGCGGGATGCTCCAGCTCTCGTACAGCGCGGCCAGGCACAAGAACACCGCCAGAATCGCAAAGCAGTAGAGGATGATGGCCTGCGAGCCGGCCAGTTTTTCCTCGCGCGAGGTGCCGGACCACTCGTAACCAAAACCGGGCGGCAACTGGGCTGCCAATTGCTCCATCTCTTTCAATGCCGCGCCGGTGCTGAAGCCGGGCGCAGCGCTGCCGCTGATGCGCATGGCCGGGTAGCCGTTGTAGCGCACGGTTTGCATCGCGCCCGTCACCCAGCGGGTGCTGGCAAAGGCGCTCAGCGGCACCATCTGGCCCTTGTTGTTGGCTACATTGAGTTTGAGCAAATCATCTGGCTGCATGCGTGCCGGTGCGTCGGCTTGAACGATCACGCGTTGCAAACGTCCGGCGTTGGGGAAGTCGTTGACATAAGCAGAGCCTAAAGCGGTGCTGATGATGCTGTTGATGGCCTCAAAGCCCACGCCCAGCGCGCTGGCTTTGTCGCGGTCAATGTCGATCTGTAGTTGCGGCGCGTCTTCCAGACCGTCGGGGCGCACCTGGGTAATGACTTTGCTTTTGGAGGCCATGCCCAGCAACTGGTTGCGTGCCGCCAGCAAGGCATTGTGGCCCAGGCCAGCGCGGTCTTGCAGCCGGAAGCTGAAGCCGCTGGAGCTGCCCAGCTCAGGAATCGGCGGCGGGCTCAAGGGGAAGATGAAGGCATCGCGGATGCCCATCAACGCGCCAAACGAGCGCCCGGCCAGCGCTTGGGCTGAACTGCCCGGGCCTGTGCGCTCGGCCCAGTCCTTGAGGGTGATGAAGCCCAAGGCTGCGTTTTGCCCCTGGCCGGCAAAGCTGAAACCCAGCACGCTGACCATGCTTTTCACTTCGGGCTGCTTGAGCACAAAGCCTTCCACCTGCTCCATCACCGCCTGCGTGCGCTCACGGGTTGCACCCGGGGGTAACTGCACGTTGACCAGCATCCGGCCCTGGTCTTCGTTGGGCAGGAACGAGGTCGGCAGGCGCTGGTACATCAGCGCTGCCACCGCCACAATCGCACCGTACACCACCAGGTAGCGCGTGGCGTGGGGTAGCAGTTTGGCCACGCCGCTTTCATAACCCTTGGCAGTGCGGGCAAAGCCACGGTTGAACCAGCCAAAGAAGCCGCTCTTGGCATGGTGGTGACCGGCCTCAACCGGTTTGAGCAGCGTGGCACACAGCGCGGGGGTCAAGGACAGCGCCAGAAAGGCCGAGAACGCAATCGAGGTGCCCATCACCGCCGCAAACTGGCGGTAAATGTTGCCAATGGAGCCGCTGAAAAACGCCAGCGGCACAAACACCGCAATCAGCACCACTGTCACACCGATGATCGCGCCCTGGATTTGCCCCATGGCCTTGCGCGTGGCGGCCAAGGGCGGCAAGCCTTCTTCGCTCATGATGCGCTCGACGTTTTCCACGACCACAATGGCGTCGTCGACCACAATGCCGATCACCAGCACCATGGCAAACATGGTCAGCACGTTGATCGAGAAGCCAAATGCCAGCATGGCAGCAAACGTGCCCAGCAGCGACACCGGCACCACAATGGTGGGAATGAGCGTGTAGCGCCAGTCCTGCATGAACAAAAACATCACCAAAAACACCAGCACAATCGCCTCCAGCAGGGTTTGGGCCACTTGAAGCAGCGAGGTTTCAATAAACAGCGAGCTGTCGTATGGAATGGCCCAGCTCATGCCCTTGGGAAAAAACTTTTCCAGCTCGGTCATGCGCGCGCGCACCGCCTTGGCGGTGGCCAGTGCGTTGCCGCTGGGTGAGAGTTGCACGCCGACACCGGTCGATGGTTTGCCGTTGAGCCGTGCCACGGTGGCGTAGGTTTGTGCCCCCAGTTCGATGCGCGCCACGTCTCGCAAACGCACGGCCGAGCCGTCGGTGTTGGCACGCAGCATCACGTTGCCAAATTGCGCCACGCTGCCGAGCTGGCCGTTGACCACCACGGTAGCAGCAATGCCTTGCCCCGCCACATTGGGCAGGCTGCCAATTTCACCGGCCGATACCTGGACGTTCTGGGCGCGGATAGCGGCGGTGACTTCGGCGCCAGACAGGTTGAAGCTGAGCAGTTTGGCCGGGTCGATCCAGACGCGCATGGCGCGCTCGGTGCCAAACAGCTGCACCTGGCCAACGCCGGCCAAGCGCTGGATTTCGGGCACGATTGAGCGTGAGGCGAAATCGCCCAAGGCGATCGGGTCGAACTTGGGGTCGTCACTGGACAGAATGGCAAACAGCAGGAAGTTGCTGCGTGCTTTGTCCACCCGCACGCCTTGCTGGGTCACCGCCGAGGGCAGGCGCGGGCTGGCGCGGCTCAGGCGGTTTTGCACGTCCACCTGCGCCAGGTCAGGGTTGGTGCCGGGCTGAAAACTCAGCGTGATAGAGCCGGTGCCATTGGCTTGTGCCACGGATTCTGCATAAATCAGACCAGGCGAGCCGTTCATTTCTTGCTCCACAATCGAGAGCACGCTGTCTTCCAGCGTTTGCGCTGAAGCGCCAGGGTAGGTGGCCGAGATGATGATTGACGGCGGTGCCACCGGCGGGTACTGGGCAATCGGTAACTGGGTGATGGACACCACGCCCATGACGCTGATGAACAGCGCAATCACCCAGGCAAAGATGGGACGGTCAATGAAAAATTTGGACATGCTGCGTCCTCCTCAACGCGCGGCGCTGGCAGCAGTGGACGCGCCGTTGGCACTGGAGACGGACGGTGCGCTGGCAGTGGTGGTGGATGAGGCGACGGGGGTAGCGGCTGGATTGGCGGCTGTCGGTTTGGCGCCACCTGGTTGCCACGGCACGGGCTTGACGGCAGCACCTGGACGCAGCTTCTGGAAGCCATCCACCATGACCTGTTCACCCGCTTGCAAGCCGCTCAAAATCACCCACTGACCGCGTTGCTGGCCGCCGACCGTGACCGGGCGCGGCGCGACTTTGCCGTCTGTGCCAACCACCATCACCGTGTCGCCTTGGGGCGAGCGGGTCACGGCTTGCTGGGGCAGGGTGATGGCGTTGCTGGCCTGGGCTTGCTCCAGGCGCACGCGCACAAACAGGCCAGGCAAGAGTGCGCCGCCTGGGTTGGGCACTTCGGCGCGCAGCGTGATCTGGCCGCTGGTGGCATCGACCGTCAGGTCAGAAAACAGCAGTTTGCCCGGCTTGGCGTATTCCGTGCCGTCTTCCAGCACCAGGCGCACACTGGCGCCCTGGCTGCCCGCGCGTTTGAGCTGGCCGGCATCCAGCGCCTGGCGCAGCTTCATCACATCCAAGGCGGATTGGGTGAAGTTGACGTACAGCGGGTTGATCTGCTGGATCACCGCGAGTTGGGTAGCTTCACCTTGACCCACCAGCGCGCCTTCGGTGACCAGCGCGCGGCCAATGCGCCCGGCAATCGGTGCGGTGATGTGCGCATAGCCCACATTGATACTGGCGGTTTTGACCGCTGCGCGGGCCACGGCCAGGTCAGCCTCGGCCAATTTTTGTGCCGCTTGCGCGTTAACAAATTCCTGCTGGCTGATGGCTTTGGCCTCAATCAGTGGTTTGAAGCGCTCGGCCTGCGCGGTGGTTTGCATCAGGTTGGCTTCGGCCTTGGCCACGCTGGCCTGTGCGCTGGCCAGGGCGGCTTCATAGGGCGCGGCGTCGATGGCAAACAGCGCCTGGCCGGCTCGGACATCACTGCCTTCGGTGAACAGGCGTTTTTGCAAAATGCCAGCGGCGCGAGCTCGCACCTGCGCCACACGCGAGGCTTCCAGACGGCCGGGCAGCTCGGTGACCAGGCCGACATCGCCCGGGGACACGGTGACCACACCCACTTCGGCTGGTGGTGGCATGCCGCCCGCGCCGCCAGGCCCCGCGGGCGGCGCGCTTTGGCCGCAAGCAGCCAGCAGCAGAGCGATGCAGAGGGTCAAGGCGGTCGGAGTCCAGACAACAGATCGCGCTGTTGGGTGAGGGATGAGCGGCTCAACGGCTCGGGCAGCAGCATGCAGCATGGTGAATTTCCTGGAAAAAAAGAAAGCCTTTAGTCTCTAACAAGTGAATTCTTTGCATTTTCTGCGAAGACTTCATGCGGTTTGTGCCATGGCTGGAATGATGTTGAAACGTGTGATGGAACAAGCTGCGGCAATAGCGCTGCGGCCCAAACGGGTAAGGTAATAGCGGTAAGTTTTGGTCACTTTTTTGATCAAGCCAATCG
>Ga0210058_1000723_pt1 | contig 30981 bp, 27 predicted proteins | sample CryGeymeta201511_FD_183979 | JGI IMG/M metagenome (GOLD analysis project Ga0210058, IMG submission 183979) | Groundwater microbial communities from Crystal Geyser aquifers in Utah, USA - Crystal Geyser metaG 2015-11 (SPAdes) (version 2) | ecosystem: Environmental > Aquatic > Deep subsurface >...
CTGGCGCTATTTCTCGGATCATGTCGGCGACAGCACGTCGTGGCTGCCGCCTGACAACTACCAGGTCTCCCCTCAGAGCCAGCTTGCCCTGCGCACCAGTCCGACCAACATCGGTCTCTGGATGACAAGCGTACTCGGAGCCTACGACTCCGGGTACCTGACGGTGGACCAAGCCGTCGAAACGTTGACCCGTACCATGGAGACTCTCGGCCGCATGGAGCGCTATGAGGGGCATCTCCTGAACTGGTACGACATCCAGACGCTGGCGCCTCTCGAACCTCGCTACGTGTCCGGCGTCGACAGCGGCAACCTGCTGGGCGCCCTTTGGACCTTGGAGCAGGGAGTCAGCGAACTGCTCCAAAGCCCCCTCCTGGACGGGAAAGGCTTTGAGGGCCTGCGGGATACCGGAGAAGTCCTGAAACAGGTCATCGAGCAGGAAGGCATTCCTGGTTCGGAGGCTCGCGCCCTCGACGAACTGATCCGCACCTTGGAGAGACCGCCGGATCGCCTCGTCGACGCGATCCGCCTGCTGCGACGGCTGGAAGGGAGCGTCAAGGCACTGATCGAGGCCGCGCGCGAATCTGCCGACCTCAAGGCAGGTGCAGGCTACTGGGCCGGGCAATTGGAGACGCAGGTATCGGCCTGTCTGAGAATCGCGGATCGCTATCTCACCTGGAACGAGATCCTCGCTGAGAAGACGGAAGAGGAGCTCGCCGAGTTGGGCCCGGAGGCGCTGCTCGCCATTCGTCAAGACCTGTCGCAAGCTCCTGCGCTGGTCGATCTTGCCAATGGTCGCAGCGACTCGATCCCGGTTCTCGCCTCGGTCCGGAGAGCGCTTCCCGAGCCTTCCAGCCCCCTCGCTGAATGGCTTGATCGCGCTGTGGAGGCCTTCGAGCGGTCGCGATGGCTCGCCGGGGAAACGCTGGCGAGCGGTGAGCGCCTCGTCGCGAACATACGCGAGCTCTCCGAAACGATGAACATGCGCTTCCTCTACGATCCAGAGCGAAAGCTGTTCTCCATCGGCTACAACGTTTCCGCAGGCCGCCTGGATAGCTCTTACTACGATCTCCTCGCGACTGAGGCCCGGCTCGGAAGCTTCGTTGCCATTGCCCGGGGAGATGTCCCCCTTGAGCACTGGTTCTCCATGAGTCGCCCCTTCGGTGCCCTCGGTTGGCGCCGAGTGCTGCTCAGTTGGACCGGAACCATGTTCGAGTACCTGATGCCGCTCATTTTCCAGCGCGTCTATGGGAACTCGCTCTTGGATACAGCGGCGAGGGAAGCCGTGGCAGCCCAGATCGCGTACGGTCGCAAGCGTCGTGTGCCATGGGGAATCTCCGAGTCAGCCTTCGGCGACTTGGACCTCAACAAGACCTACCAGTACAAGGCCTTCGGCGTACCGGCGCTCGGGTTGAAGCGCGGGTTGGGGGAACAGCTTGTCGTCGCTCCCTATGCCACCCTGCTGGCACTCAACGTAGCGCCGAGGGAGGCTGTGCAGAACCTGAGAAGACTGGCCGGTCTGGGGCTCCTGAACGATTGCGGCTTTTACGAGGCGATGGACTTCAGCCGGCAACCGCATCGTGACGGCGAAGGCGGGGTGGTTATAGGAGCGTACATGGCCCATCACCAAGGGATGGGGTTTCTGTCGCTGATCAACTTCCTTCACGGCAACCCCTTCCCGCGCCGGTTCCATGCTGACGCCCGGGTACGTGCCTTTGAGAGCTTGCTCCAAGAGCGTGTCCCGATTCTTCCTCCGCTGCACCGGCTCACCACGCGGGAGAGTCTGCCTGCGGTGATGACCATCGACGCGGTCGCGCCGGCAGCTACCCTATTCGAGACGCCCCATACGTCTGCCCCCTGGACCCAACTGCTCTGCAATGGTCGTTATGGGGTGATGGTCACCAACGCAGGCGGTGGCTACAGCCAGTGGGGCGACCGTGAGCTCACCCGCTGGAGGTCGGATCGGACCTGTGATTCGTGGGGAACCTCTTGCTACCTCCACGAAGCCGATCCGGATCGCGTCTGGTCGGCCACCTATCACCCCGTCGGGGGGGAGGTTGAGGAGTATTCCGTCAGCTTCGCTCTCGACCGTGCCGTGTTTCGCCGCACTGACAACGGTATCCAGACGGAAACCGAGATCATCGTATCGCCGGAAGAGGACGTGGAGATTCGACGGCTCACCCTGATCAATCGGTCCGCTCGCGCGCGCACCCTCAATCTCACCAGCTACGTTGAGCTGTCCATGGCGCCGCACAACGCGGATCGGCAACATCCGGCCTTCAACAAGCTGTTCATCCAGACGGAGGCGGTCCCTGAACAGCGGGCCCTCCTCGCCCACCGTCGGCCTCGCGCCGAGAACGATCCCCCCCTATATGTGGCCCACCGCTTGACCCATGGGCAGGCCGAGGAGGAGAGCTGGCAGTTCGAGACCGACCGAGGGCGGTTCATCGGCCGAGGCCGGACCCTAGCCAATCCCATGGGGGTCTCCCAAACGCTCGGCAACAGCCAAGGCTTCGTGCTGGACCCGATTCTCAGCTTGCGCCAGAGCCTGGCCGTGGAGCCGGGCCAGCGCGTTCAAGTCTCCTTGGTTCTCGCTGCCGGCGAAACGCGCGAGCAGGTCCTGCTGCTGATGGACAAGTACAGCGAGCCCCACGCAATCGAGCGGGCGATGGACTTCGCCTGGGGATCGGCCCAACTTGAGCTGCAGATGCTGCACATCCGGCCTGACGAAGCCCGCCGTTTCCAGCAACTGGCGAGTTACCTGCTGTTCCCCAACTCCCACTTGCGCGCTTCCGCAAAACGCTTGGAGGAGAATCGCAAGGGTCAAGCCGGGCTCTGGCCCTACGGAATCTCGGGCGACTTGCCGATTGCCTTGGTCACCATCAGCGAGACGCAGGATATCAGTCTGGTCCGCCAGATGCTCCAGGCCCACACCTACTGGCGGATGCACGGGATGACTGCAGACCTGGTGCTCCTCAACGAGGAAGCAGGCGGCTACGAGCAGCCGCTCCGCGAACGACTCGAGCGCCTGATCCAAACGCATTCCATGTATGCGGGAGTTGACCGGCCCGGGGGGATCTTCTTGCGCAACGCGGCCGAGATTCCGGAGGAAGACCTGCGGCTGCTCAAGGCAGCGGCGAGGGTGGTGCTGGTCGCGGCGCGAGGCACTCTACCCCAGCAACTGGGCGCGCCGGTGGAGGCTCCCAAGCTGCCCGAACCTCTGGTCAAGAAACGCGCTCCTCGAGAGCCTTCAGCCCCGTTGCCTTTCCTGGAGTTGTCCTACTTCAACAGCCTGGGGGGCTTCACCCCGGAGGGGCGCGAGTACGCGATCTATCTCGGCCCCAACACCCACACACCCGCGCCCTGGGCGAATGTCATCGCCAACCCCACCTTCGGAACCCTGGTCAGCGAAACGGGGTCTGGATTCACCTGGTATGGCAACAGCCAGCGCAATCGCCTCACGCAGTGGTCGAACGACCCGGTGATGGACCCCCCCTCCGAGGCGGTGTACCTCCGCGACGAGGAGAGCGGCGTCTGCTGGACGCCCACTGCGTCGCCGATCCGCGAGGAGACCGCTTATCGGGCACGGCACGGGGCGGGGTACACGGTCTTCGAGCATAACAGTCATGGGATCGAGCAGGAGTTGACCGTCTTCGTCCCCGTGGATGAGAACGGCGGGGAACCGGTCAAGCTCCAGCGCCTGCGGCTGAAGAATGACTCCTCGCGGCCTCGCAAGCTCTCGGTGACCTACTATGTGGAGTGGACACTGGGCGAGAACCGCGAGGCCTCGCAGAGGCACGTCGTGACCCACTGGGATGAAGAAGTCCGGGCCTTGATCGCCCGGAACCGCTACCACCCTGAGTACGGGGAGCGGGTCGCCTTCGCGACCCTGAACCCGCCGCCGGAGTCCTACAGCGACGACCGCACCTCCTTTCTTGGGCGCAACCGCTCGCCGGCTAACCCCGCGGCGATGGAGCAGACCCGGCTGTCACGTCGAGCGGGGACGGGGTCCGACCCGTGCGCGGCGCTCCAGGTCACGCTTGAGCTGGCTCCCGGCGAGAAGGCTGAGATCACGTGCATGTTGGGTCAGGCTCAGTCGGTGCAGGAAGCCCACGAACTGATTCTCACCTGCCGGCAGGGCTTGGCGGTGGAGACCGCGTTGGGCCAGACGAAGGCATGGTGGGACGACCTGTTGGGCACGCTCGAGGTTCATACCCCCGAGCCGGCAGCGGACTTCCTGATCAACCGCTGGCTTCTGTACCAGAACCTGAGCTGTCGCCTCTGGGGACGCTCCGCCTTCTACCAGTCTGGCGGCGCCTTCGGGTTTCGCGATCAACTGCAGGACGTGATGGCGCTCCTGCACGCGTCTCCCGAACTGGCGAGAAAGCACCTTCTGCTGGCGGCGAGCCGTCAGTTCAAGGAAGGCGATGTCCAGCATTGGTGGCATCCACCCAGCGGCGCAGGTATCCGCTCGCGCATTTCCGATGATCTCCTGTGGCTGCCCTACGTTGTCGCTCACTACGTCCGGACCACCGGCGATGCGAGTGTCTTGCGCGAGGAGATTCCCTTCCTCAACGCCCCCCTGCTGGAAGACGGTCAGCACGAGAGCTTCTCCACCCCGGAGATCGGGAGCGAGAGCGCCACGCTGTTCGACCACTGCCAACGCGCGGTCAAGCGCGGTCTGACCATTGGACCCCAGGGACTGCCACTCATGGGGACGGGGGACTGGAACGATGGGATGAACCTCGTGGGCGCCGGGGGCAAGGGGGAAAGCGTCTGGTTGGCATGGTTCCTGGTGGAGGTGCTTCAGGGCATGGTCGAGTTGTCCGACCTGCTGAAACGCCCCGAGCTGAGCCGGACCTACCAACAGGACAGGGCAGCCCTGGTTCAGCGTGTCGAGCGAGTCGCCTGGGACGGGGACTGGTATCTGCGGGGGACGTTCGACGATGGCACCCTCTTGGGTTCCTCGGCGAACAAGGAAGCGCGGATCGATTCCTTGCCCCAATCGTGGGCGTGCCTGAGCGGAGCCGCCGACGCGGATCGCGCCAAGAGGGCTCTGGAGTCAGCGTGGACGCATCTCGTTCGCGAAGAGGAAGGGCTGGTGCTGCTCTTCACGCCTCCCTTTGACAAGGCGGACCCGTCGCCGGGGTACATCCAGGGGTACCCGCCGGGAGTCCGGGAGAACGGCGGGCAATACACGCACGCCGCCCTCTGGTTCGCCATGGCCCTGGCGCGGCAGGGGGACGGGGAGCGCGCCGCGAAAATGCTACGCCTGCTCAACCCGATTGAGCACGCGCGTGACGCAGAAGCAGCCTGGCGCTACGGAGTCGAGCCGTACGTAGTCGCAGCCGACGTGTACCGGTTGCCGGGGCGGATCGGTCACGGTGGCTGGTCGTGGTACACGGGTTCGGCGGCGTGGATGTACCGGACGTGGGTCGAGGAGGTCCTGGGGCTGAAGGTGCGAGGAGCTCACCTGCGAGTGGACCCGGTCGTCCCCGGCTCGTGGGAGAGCTTCAGTCTGCGCTACCGCCATGGGGAAACCGTCTACGAGATCCAAGTCGAGAATCCGGAGGGACGCCAGCACGGGGTGGCGTGGGTAGAGATGGACGGCCAGCGTCTGCCGGAGGGGATAATCCCGCTGGAGCGGAGCCTAGTCAAGCATCGAGTCCTCGTCCATATGGGCGATCCGGAGCAGACGACGGCGGACAGCAAGTGACGGTGCCGGTTCCCGGACGGGATGGGCAACGGCGCACCGCCGTTGGGCGATTGCCCGGAGAGTTCTACCAGGATGCACTTCCTGTGTCCGAGAAGGGGGACTGACGCGCGGCGCGCTGAGACCAGACTCCACGCGGCGGAATCGACCAACGGAGCACTGACGACCGCCCGGCTGAGGCAGCCGGGCGGTTTCTGTTTGTGGGGTGGGCGGGTCCGCGGCGGTCCGACGGTCCGCGTTGCCTCGGTGACGCCCACAGTGGCCGAAGGCGAACCCGTCTACGTGGCGGTCCGCGCCTACGCTGAAGGGCAAACCGTCGCCACCAGCCTCGGCACCCGCCTGACGGCCACCACCTACGAACCGCCCGACACGCCACCGGACGAGCCGCCTGATGACCCACCCGACGACCCCGACACCCCGCCGCCGATGCCCTTCAACCCGCCCACGCTCCAGACCGTCACCCAAGTCGGCGCCAACAACATCAACGTGGTGTGGTTCTGGGTCGGCCCCGCCGGTTTCCACCGGTTCGAGATCCAGCAGAAGGACTCCACCGGCGACTGGACGATCCTGGCGACGAGCTTCGACCAACAGACGCAGGAGTGGACGGGTCCCGCGCTGAGCCTCGACCCCGCCCAGACCGTCCGCGTCGTCGTCTACAACATGGCCGGAGAGCCGCAAGCCAGCAACGAACTCCCGGTCACTCTCGGAGGCAGCGTCCCCGGCACCCTCCAAGCCCCCGCACTGCAGCACGCCGAGATCTACGAATCCGGCGGCGACCTCTACATTGTCTGGAACTGGCTCGACAACATGCCCGAGCCGCCCTTCGACCACTTCGCCATCCAGCAGATGGACGGCATGGGCACGTGGCAGACGCGCGTCACGATCAACGACTCCACCACCGCCAACTGGACCGGCGCGCCATTGCCCGTCCCGCCGCCGAGGCACTTCCGGGTGGTGGCGGTGGATGCGATGGGCGGGGAGGCGGCAAGTGAGGAGGTGGAGGGGGCGTAGCTGTTGACGGGGCGAAGTAACTGTGATAGGGTTGCCTTGCTCGTCCAGCCGAACCGACATGGACAGGCAGGCGTGACCAGTAGCTCGCCGATTGCCGACTTGGCGGGTACCGTACTGTCAGGCGTCTATTGCGACACATATGAACCGAATATCGCACGAATAGGTAGGAGGCCGACACGATGGAACATCCTTGGGGTATCTTGATGGCACTCGTGGGCTCGTTCCTACTGGTGAGCGCTACGCTGCGAACTGATTTCGTCGTCTACCGGCTTCTAGTTGCCCGATCGCGGCTGCTATGGCGCGACCGGGTCCATCCATTCCACCAGGCCGTCGGTGCAATCCTCGTAGTGCTTGGCCTGCTGCGGGCTTTCGGAGTGATCTGGAGGGGGGCGTGATCTGGAAGAGCCGCTTCTGCTTCGCCAGGCTCACCAAGCGGTGGGAGCATCGCTCTTGGGTCAACGGCAGTCGCCATCGTGTGCGGCGTGCGAAACAGACCAGCATGATCGCCAAATCAAGCACGCCCAACACGTCGCTCCAGCCGACCGCCTTCAGCGGCGGCTGAGCTCTGACGTTGTGCGCCCAGCACGAGCCCGCTGAGTGCTGCCCAGGGCAGGGAACCGCCGGGCGATTGTCAGCCCGCTATTGCTGGACGCGGGTAGCGCCTGCCGGTCACACCGATGCACTCGCTGCCGCACCCCTCCCCCACAGCGCCTCCTCCATCCGCCCCACCACCAGCTCCACCACCTCATCCCCCGCAATCAGCGGCAGCTTTGTCAGCGCCGCCGGCGGACAAGTGGGTTTGTAGGTCTGGACGCTGAGGTCGAGACCGCGGGCGTTGAGGGTGCTGGCGAAGCACTTTGCTGCTGTCAGGTCGTGGAACCGGAGGGCGCAGAGGTGGCGGCTGCCGTCGACTGCCTCGAGGATGTCGGCGTGCCGGGCGGCGAGGTCGCGGAGGCGGTGTTCGTAGTACTCGCCGACGGCGCGGGTTGCGGCGGCGTTGGCTTCCACCCATCTCAGCGTGATCAGGTAGGCGAGGGAGGCCAGTTCTTCTTGACCGTTGGTCACCAGGGCGCCGAACTGGGGGAGGTTGTCGTAGGCGGCGGTGAACAACACCTTTGAGGCGGCGTACTCGCCGCCGGGCAGGCCCTTCCCCACGGCGACGAAGTCGGGCTGCAGACCGTACTCGCGGAACTGGTAGACCTGGGGGTACCACGCGCACGACTGGATCTCGTCGACCACGGTGGGCACGTCGCGTTGGTGGCAGAGCGCGTACACCCGCGCGAGGAACTCCTTGGTCAGCAGCCGGGCGCCGTAGTTCATCATCACGATCTCGTGGAAGAAGCCGGCGACTTTGTGCTGGCCGGTGTCGTACCGGTCGAAGACCGCCTGCACGTCTTCCAGCGAGTTGGGTCGCACGGCCCGGACGAGGAGCAACCCCTGTTGTTCCAGCTTCGCCAGCAGCTCTGGCCACATGCCGCGGAGGGTCTGGGTGAGCAGCGTGGTGCCGTGGTAGTTGCCTTCCAGTTCGCCGTCTTCGTCGCCCACCACCACGAGCACCGGCGTCCGGCCGGCGTCCGGCGGCGCGGGGGCGGCGGCGCCGGCCCGGTAGAACCTGGCGAGGATCATCTTCAGCGCGGCTTCGGCGGCCAGGCTGCCCGTCTGCAGGTTGAGCACCCGATTGAGGACGTGCGGCTCCGTGGAGGCGACGACCTGCCGGACTGCGGCGGGGTCGCCCGCGGGGAGGCCGTTGGCAGTGCGGATCAGCTCCTGCTCCAGCAGCCGGGTGAGGTGTCCGCGGGTGTTATTGTGGGTGGCGTTGGGGAGCCCCAATCGGCGGGCGTGGTCGAGCAGCCGGTAGCCGGGGAAGCTGTGACCCAGCGGGACGTGGTAGTGCTCGCTCTTCGAGATCAGGTACAGCCGGCCGTCTTCGCCGACGCGGTAGTAGCCGAGCCCGGTCAGCGGGGCGCGTCTCACCTGCGTGGCGGCGGCAAAGGGCCCGGTGGTCGCCCCGGCGGCGGAAGCCGCCAGGGGCGGACAGACGCTCTGCCCGGTTTGCGGCAGCAGCTCGAGCAGGCGCGCCTGGAACGCCTCCGGGAAGAAGTCCACCCTCTCGGCGGCAAGCTGTCGCAGCGCGCCGAGGTCTTCCCCGGAAACGGCGGCCCTCGCCTGGCACACGGCTTCCACGTAGTCGGCTCCTGCAAGCTCCCGCAACGAGGCGCAGACGGGCTTGAAGTTGGTCTTGTCTGGTTGCATTCGCACGATCCCACGGCTAAGATACGCGCAACGATAGCGCACGGCGCCCCGGTCGTCAACCGCGCGTTACGAAAAGGAACCGGAACGTGACAGAGAGGCAACGCAAAGCGGCCCGGGAACTCGGCAAGCCGGAACGCCCCTTCGGCGGCGAGCCGCAGTTGGGAGCGTGGTACACGGAGGCGGAGATCGAGGCGGCCGTCAAGGCGATCCGCGACTCCATGGATTGGCGGATCGGCTTCGGTTTCATGGTCGACGAGATCCTCGAATTCGAGCGCGCCTTTGCCGAGTATTGCGGCACCGAGTTCGCCGTCTCCCTCAGCACGGCCAGCGTCGGGCTGGACATGGCCATGGCATGCCTGGACTTAGCGCCGGGCGACGAAGTGATCTGCCCGGCCATCAACTTCAGGGCTTCCCCGCTGGCGGTGTTGGGGCAAGGCGGCAAGCTGGTCTACTGCGAGATCGACCCGCGCACCTTCAACTGCGATCCGGCGGATGTCGAGCGCCGCCTCACGCCGCGGACGCGGGCGATCTTCCCGGTGCACATGAACGGCCTGTCGGCGCCGATGGACGACCTGCTGGAGATTGCCGAGAAACACCCGCACCCCAAGCACGGCCCGCTCAAGGTCATCGGCGACGCGGCGCGGGCGTGCGGCGGCGGCTACAAAGGCGGGAAGATCGGCAAGCAGGGCTGGATGAATGTCTTCAGCTTCCACACGATGAAGCTCATGACCACCCTCGGCGAGGGCGGCATGGTGACCACCGACGACCCCGAGGCAGCGCGCCGCCTGCGCGGATTGCGCCAATGGGGCGGCGAGTCGGACACGTGGGGTTCGAGCTACAAGCTGACCAAGGTGCAGGCAGCCGTCGGCAGCGTGCAGCTTCGCCGCCTGGACGAGATGCTCGGTCTGCGCGCTCGGCGCGCTCGCGAGCGCCTCGACCTGCTACAGGGCATCCCCGAGCTGACGCTGCCGTACGAGCCGCCGGAGTGCGACCACACGTTCTACCTGTTCACTTGCACGGTGCCAAAGGAGTGGGCCGGCGAGAAGCGCGACCAGCTCATGCAGTTGCTCCTCGACGACTACGGCATCGGCGCCATGGTCTGCAACCCGCCCGTGTGGGAAGGCAGTCCGTTCATCCAGCGCCACACCGCCGGCCAGGAAGACACGCTCCCCGTGTCCGTCGAGACTGCCAAGCGCCTCTTCGGCGTGTCGCTCCACCCGCTGATGACCGAGGAGGAAAACGAGTACATCGCCGCGGCGCTATGGGAGGCGGTGGAACGGATCCGGAACGGGTGAGGACGCCCGACCCATACCGGTAGCGCGGCGACCGCCAGTCACCAACGTGGAGGTTGAGCTGAATGGAAGCTCTTCAGACGTGGTTCATTGCCCATGTCGGTACCAATCCGCTGGTTCAGGGGCTGATCGGCGGGTTGGTCATCGCGGGGTTCAACACGCTGGGGGCGCTGACCGTGTTGCTCTTCCCGAAGGTTCCCCAGAAGTTCCTGGACGCCAGCCTGGGCTTTGCCGCCGGGGTGATGATCACCGCCAGCTTCACCAGTCTCATGCTCCCGGGCATCGAGCTGGGCGGCATCGGCCCCGTGCTCATCGGCGCGGTTCTCGGCGCCGTCATGCTGGACCTGACGGACCACTTCATCCCACACATGCACTTCATCATGGGGGAAGAAGGACCGCAGCAAACCCGTATCCGGGCAGTATGGCTACTCATCATCGCCATCACGCTGCACAACATGCCGGAGGGGCTGGCCGTGGGCGTCGGCTTCGGCTCCGGGAATCTGAAGGAAGCCTTCGTCCTGATGATGGCGATCGGGTTCCAGAACATCCCCGAGGGCTTCGCCGTCGCGGTCTCCTCCCTGAGCGCCGGGTTCGGGAAGCGTTTCTACGCCAGCGTGGTGGGCATTCGCTCGGGACTGGTCGAGGTGCCGCTGGCGGTCTTGGGTGCCTGGGCAGTCACCTCCATGGCGCCTATTCTCCCCTACGCCATGGGTTTCGCAGCCGGGGCGATGCTCTACGTTGTCAGCGACGAGATCGTCCCCGAGAGCCACCGCCAAGGTCACGAGCGGCTGGCAACGTTCGGCACCATGGTGGGCATCCTGGTGATGCTCTATTTGGACGTGACCCTTGGGTAGCGCGCCGCCGGCCTCGCTCGAACATCCTCAGCAGACGAAGACGCCCGGCAGCATCGGGGCAGACCGGTGTGTCTGCCCTTGCTCAGGCCGGGCGGGCACGCAGGCGCCGCCCCTACGCCGGTGTCCGCCTCTTCGTGCCCGCCCGTTGGTCGGGCACCACGTTGCCTGGAAACGCGGCCACTGGACGCCCGAACTTGTGCGGGAGCTGAGCGCGAGCAGTACCCCAACAAGTTGGGGCGTCCGGGATGCACTCTTGCAGGAGTCGCAGTGCGGCCTCCCGCCCGGGCCGCGGCGACATGGTTGCACTTCGTGCCGCAGGAGCAGTAGACCGGCATCATGGGCCTGATTGAATCACTACTGGTCGCCGTGGGGCTTGGCGCGGACGCGTTCTCCGTGGCGTTGGGCGTCGGGTTTGGGGGCGTCACGCCTCGACAGACTTTCCGGCTGAGCTACCACTTCGGGCTCTTTCAGTTCCTCATGCCGCTGTTGGGCTGGGTGTTGGGGGCGAGGGTGGCCGGCATTGCATCCCGGTGCGATCACTGGATCGCGTTCGCGATCCTCTTCGCCATTGGCGCCAAGATGATGCACGGGTCGTTCCAACCACACGAAGCGCGCTCAACCCGCGACCTGACGCGGGGCTGGTCCCTGGTGGGGCTGTCCGTGGCGACAAGCCTGGACGCCCTCGGCGTGGGGGTAGGGCTTGGCATCGCCGGGGCGCGGTGCCTGCAATCCGCCGGGATCATCGGCGTGGTGGCTTGTGTGATGACCCTGCTTGGGTTGTGGCTGGGCGACCGGTTGTCTGCCGTTCTCGGCAAGCGCCTGGAGACCGTCGGGGCGGTCTTGATCCTACTGATGTCGCTCAAGATGCTGACGATCTGACGGTCGCGCGAGGGTCGAGGTCCCTCGGCGGCGCGCGTCGGCTCACCTCGGCAAGCTCAAGCTGCTTGCGCCTCAGGCTCGGACACTGCCATCTCGCGTTCCGCAATCAGGTCTTCCAGTCGCTCCTTCTCCGCGACCAGTTCTTCAAGCGTTAGCGACCCCGGATCATGGGCGCCACACCCAGGGAGGTTGAGCCCCTGACTGCGCAGGAACTCGTCGACCTGCCGCTGGTTCTTCTTGTAGAGATAGAAGCCGAGCGCTGCTGCGCCGACCCCCGCCGCGAAGCCGGTCAGGTGGTTGGAGGTGAGGTTCATGGGGGTCTCCTCCGGGATTGCGGATTTGGGGTTGCGGATTGCAGATTGCGAAGGTCGGCCGCGCGTTCTCACCGGAGGGTGGCTCCCGCCTCACCGAATGTGCAGGGGGATGCCGTGCCGGAGCTCGCCGAGGCCTTCGAGCACTTCGCCGTGCAGTTGGGAGACCCGCCGGATCTCGTCGATCAGGTTGCCGCGAGGAGTGTCCTGCGAGGGGGCGACCTGTCAGCGACTCCTCTCTATGTCGTGGAACAGCAGTCGCCCCGAATTGAGCACCACTGCGACGGTACACGGGTTGTGCAGCACCGCCGCCCAAAACACTGGCAGCACGCCCATGGAGGCCAGCACCAGTCCGCCGGTGTTGACGCCGACGGCAACGGCGAAGTTCTGGCGCACGGTTGCCAGGGTCCGCTGCGCCAGCCGAATGACGCCGGGGATCATCAACGGGTCGTCGCCCTGGAGCGCCACGTCGGCGGCTTCGAGGGCGATGTCGGTCCGGTTGCCCCCCAGGGCGATGCCGACGTCGGCGTAGGCGAGCGCGGGCGCGTCGTTGATGCCATCGCCCACCATCACACGACGCGGACGCCCTTGGCCTGAAGCTGCAACACCGTATCGGCCTTGCCTTCCGGGAGCACTTCCGCCTCGTACCGGTCCATCGCCATGCGACTGGCGACGATCTCGGCATGTTGCTCCACGTCGCCGGTAAGCAGGATGCTGTCGTCGATCCCGCTCTGTCGGAGGCGATTGAGTGCCTTCTTCATGTTCTCCCGCAGCGCATCCTGGATGCCCAGCAAGCCGAGGAGCTTCTTCCCTCGGGCGACATAGACGATGTTCTCGCCTCGGCGAACAAGGCGGGAGACCTCGTCGCGGGCGAGCGCGAGGTCGATCCCGGTCTCCTCCATGAACACGCGACTGCCGACGCGGACCTGGCTGCGGCCCACTCGGGTCTCGACGCCACGTGCCACGTGGATCCGGGTGTCGGCATGCTGAGGGATCAGCCAGCCCTCGCGGCGCACCTTGTCGAGGACGGCCAGAGCCATTGGGTGGGTCGAGGTTTCTTCTGCGGCGGCGGCGGCTTCGACCACGTCGCGGGGGTCGGCACCGTCGATTGCCACGAGGCTCGCCACGTGCGGCCGGCCTTCGGTGAGCGTGCCGGTCTTGTCGAGAATCAGCGTGTCGGCTTCCGCCAACAGCTCCAAGTAGTTGCCGCCCTTGACCAGCAGCCCGTTGCGCGCTGCGGCGCAGATGGCCGCCGAGAAGGCCGTGGCCGTTGACAGCCGCACGCCGCAGGAGTAGTCGATGATCAGCATGTTCAGCGCCCGGCTCGAGCTTCGCGTCACGGCATACACCACGACGGCCAGCGCGAAGTTGACGGGGATGAACTGGGCAGAGAAGCGATCGGCGAATGCCTGGATGTCGGCCTTGCGGTGCGTCGCCTCCTCGACCAAGTGGATGATGCGCGCCACGGCAGTCTGGTCGCCCACCCGTTGCGCGCGGATGATGAGCCCGCCGCTCTTCACCACGGTGCCGGCGAACACCGGCTCGCCGGCCACCTTGCGCATGGGCAGGAATTCGCCAGTGATCGAGGCCTGATCGACGGCCGCTTCGCCCGACTCGACGGCGCCGTCGACGCTGCTCTTCTCGCCGGTGTTGGCCAGCACGCGGTCGCCCACCCGTAGGTCGTTCAGCGCCACCTTCGTCTCAGTGGCGTCGTCGCCCAGGCGCCACACGAACTCCCCACCCACCGCCAGCATGTCGCGGATCGCATTGCGCGTGCGCTCCATGGTGTAGGCGGTCAGCAGCTCGGCGATGTCCGCCAACCAGATGATGGTCAGCGCTGACAAATCGCGACCGGCCAGCAGGCTGGTGAGAATCGCCGTGGCGCTGAGCGTATCCGCGTTCGGGCGCTTCGTGCGCGCGAGAGACCCGAGCCCGCTCTTGACAATGGATCCCGCCAGCGACAGCGTGGTCAGGGCGGGAACCGTTGTGAAGCGCCGCAGGAAAGTGGCAGGCGGCGGCGCGCCGCGGGCCTTTAGCGCCGAGAACAGCAGCCCCACTCCGGTAGCGGCCACACGCGTGACCAGCTCCAAGACAGACTCTTCCTGCAGCCGCCGCTCCTGCACGGTAACCTGCGTCAGTTGCAGCCGCTCCCCCATGTAGGCCTCCCGAGCGTATTGGCCGACCATGCCCTCCACAACTTCGAGCGTTTGGTGACACGAGGTCAGCGCGGGATCGAAGTAGAGCACCACATTGCCGGTGGTCGTGGAGACGCGGGCAGACTGGAGGCCCGGCCGCTCGACCAGCCGTTCGGCGAGTTCTTCGGCCTGGTCGTGCAGGTGATGCAGCGCCCGACAGCCGATCCGGATCCTGCCGTGGAGGCTGTGCAGGATCCGGCAGGCCAGGAGCGGCGTTTGTCTATTCCTCCCAAACATCGGCTAAGTCCAGCGTCTCCTCGTCGAGTACGGCCTTCGGGCGGAGCGCCTTCCGCAGCGCCGGCTCCAGCCGGTCTCCTATCTGCGGCACGTCCTCGGGCTTGAGCCCAGCAAGGTGTTCCTGGTAGCGCACGATCGTGCGAGCGACTGCGTGAACCCATGCCAAGACTTCCTGCTCGGTCAGGACGGCGCCGTCGTAGGCGTACAGCAGGCTCCCGCTGACGCTGCTGAATTCAACAGACGCAATCCCGTCGGGCGCCCGCAGCAGCCGGGGAAGCCAGTCGGCAACCGCCTCCGACTTCGCGGGCACGTGGCGCAGCAGCGGGAGCTGAACCCGTAACCGTCCCGGCAGGCTGTGGACGACGCGCGGCTTCAGCCCTTGCGATGGAACCAAATCCAAGAGGCTCATGGGTGCTACGGACTCCCCTCGCGGAGCAACGCGGTGTACGCCCACCACACCAGGGCGAACCCGGTGGGCAGCGAGGCAATCCCCTCGCGCAGCAACTGGCGTCCGCCAAGCACGGCTAACAAGACCGGGAGGGCGGTCCAGAGGTCAATGAGACCGCCGGTCTGTTCGTAGACCGCCCGGTTCAGCGCCTGCGCCATGTCCCGTAACTCCCTCGCGATCACGGGTTGCGGCGTTAGCTCCAGTTCCTTCTCGAGGCCGAGCAGGCGAACGAGCGCGACGCACAGTAGTTCCGGCTGAATCGTGTCCGGGGCGTGGTGAATGAGGACGCTCCCGGTTGCCACGCTCGCCGCGACGGTCCGGACGCCGGTCACCTGCGCCAGGCGCGCCTCAACCAGCTCCTCGGCGGCGACATCTGCTACCAGGGCGTCGAGCTGAAACCGGACACGGCCCGGCAACACGTGCTCGGTCTTGACGGGGCCGGTGGCGCTGAGAAGGGGCGACCGTCGTTGCCGGTCTTTCTTGCCCAACAGGGCTGCGACGACCATTCCCGTAACGAGGTGCGCGATGGTCTCCTGTGAGAGTGCAGATTTGCGGGTGCAGATTGCAGATTGAACGGCCGGGTCGTCCAGACTGCGAGGCGGCGCATTCCCGGCCGACATCGTGCACAGGACGCCCGAACTTGTTCGGGGACGCCCCTGGCGAAGGGATCCCGAACAAGTTCGGGCGTCCTGTGGCAGGGCCTCCGTCCGTTGGGGGTGCCAGGTATAGCAGGAACATAAGCGGTTCCAGTGGAGGTGCGGGTGAGGCGCCACGTCTGCCTGCTTGCCCTTGCGCCGGGGAGAGTGCTCCCCCCCCAATTGCTCCAAACAACGGTGTGATGCGCCCGGAGGGAACGTGTTAGTCGGGCGTTCCTGCGGAGTCGGGAGGTGTCGATGAGTTTGCTCAAGGGGGCCGCGCTCCGACCGCGGGGCGGGCGCGGCTGCATTGCTTGACTTGCCCCTTTCGATTGCCTATAATCGCCTTCGCTCACCCCAGCGGCCAAGCGCTCCACCCGGCGCGCAGTCTGCCGCTATCCGCGCGCCTGAAGCTGGCGCCACCCTTCAACTGTCGGATGAGGGAGCTGACTTGCCAAGCGACTATTCCTACGTAGCTCTGTTCACGGTTCTCGGGATCGGGATCGTCTTAGTGATCCTGGCGTTCTCCTGGCTGCTGCAGCCGCGCCGGGGGGCCGACGGCGACAAGCCGCTGACCTATGAGTGCGGCGAGATCCCGGAGACGACCGCCTGGGTGCAGTTCCGCGTCATCTACTACCTGTTTGCGCTGCTGTTCGTGCTGTTCGATGTCGAGGTTGTCTTCGTGATCCCCTGGGCGGTCGTGCTGCGGCAGTTGAAGGCGCGCGTGCCGGAGTTGCCCGGACTCTCGCTGTTCGCTTTCAACGAGATGCTGGTCTTTCTGGTGATCCTGGCCATCGGGCTGCTGTATGCCTGGCGGAAGGGCATCCTGAAGTGGGAGCAGTTGGTCTTCCGCTCCGACGCCTCCTGAAGCGGTGGTGCTTCCCATGGGACAACCTCTCACCTACGCCGATTCCGGCGTCATCGTCGATGGCGAATCCGAAGCCATGCGGGGGCTGCTGGGCTGGGTCAAGCAGAGCTTCGCGCTACGGCAAGGAATCGGAAAGCCGCTCCTGGGTCTCGGGCACTTCGCCAACGTGCTCGACCTGGGTGGCGGCAAAGGGCTGGCAGTCTGCGGCGACGGTGTCGGCACGAAGATTCTCGTTGCCGAGATGCTGGAGAAGTACGACACCATCGGCATCGACTGCGTCGCGATGAACGTAAACGACCTCGTCTGCGTCGGCGCAGAACCCATCGCCTTCCTCAACTACATCGCCGTGCAGACGCTCGACCCCGAGTTGCTTGAGCAGCTCGGCAAAGGGCTCTACGCCGCCTGCGCGGAGTCCGGCGTGACCATCCCCGGCGGCGAGACGGCCCAACTCCGCGAGATGATCGCCGGGGTCCGCGAAGGGCACGGGTTCGACTTGGTGGGCACGGCGCTCGGGACGGTCGACTTGGACAAGGTGCTGCTGGGGGCGGAGGTCTCGCCCGGCGATGCCGTCCTCGGCTTGGCCAGCAGCGGCATCCACAGCAACGGGCTGTCCCTGGCACGCAAGGCGCTCTTCGACCGTGCCGGACTAAGGCCGGACGAGCGCGTCGCCGAGCTGGGGAGATCCGTGGGCGAGGAGCTGCTGGAGCCGACCCGGCTCTACGTGAGGCCGGCCCTGGCGCTCCTTCACTCCGATGTCGACGTCAAAGCGATGGCGCACGTGACCGGCGGCGGCGTGCTCAACATGCGGCGCTATCAGAGCCAGTTCAGCCTGAGCCTTGACTGGCTTCCCGAGCCACCGAAGGTCTTCGGGCTGATCCAGCAAGCGGCAGGCATCGGCGACGAGGAGATGTACGTCACCTTCAACATGGGCGTCGGGCTTACGGTCATCGTCGAGAGCGCCGACTTGGACAAAGCATTGCGTGTGATCCGGGAGAACGGACACGAAGCGTGGAAACTGGGCGAGGTGGTTGCCGAGCCCGGCCGCCAAGTGCGCCTGAAGTCCAAAGGGCTGATCACTGACGGAGAGCGGTTGGTAGCAGAGTGAGCGATGCGGACACACCCACGACGGACGCCGAACCCGGCGAGCAGCCGGAGGCGGGCAACGGCCCTGAGACCGAGGGCGAAGCGCCAGCGAAGGCCGCCCGGCCGGAACGCGCCGCCAGACCCGCCCGGAAGCGCAAGGACGAGGAGGCTGCTCCCCCGCCGCCTCACCCGCTGGAAGCCCCGCTGAAGGAACGCTTTGGGGAGCGCTTGGTTGGCTTCGAGGCGGTCAAGGGATATTGCGCCGCGGTTGTAGCCCCCGGAGAGCTGCTGGGGCTCTGCCGCGCGCTGAAGGAAGACTCCGGCTACAACCACCTGCGTTGCCTTACCGGGATCGATCGCGGCACGCAGCTTGAGGTCGCCTACAACCTGATGAACATGGCGACCAAAGAGGAACTCGTCCTGAAAGTGAAGCTGGACCGCGACGCTCCCAGCGTGCCGTCTCTGTGTCCGCTCTGGAAGACAGCCAACTGGCTGGAGCGCGAAACCTACGACTTGCTGGGCATCGTCTTCGAGGGGCATCCCGACCTGCGACGCATTCTCCTCCCCGAGGACTGGGAAGGGCATCCGCTCCGGAAAGACTACGACTACCGCCGTGACTGAGTCCCCCGCCACAACCGTAGCCGCCGGCATCCGCAGCCACGAGGCAGTCGGGCGCGGTCTGCGCACCGAGGCCCTCGAGATCAACCTGGGCCCGCAGCATCCCAGCACGCACGGCGTGCTGCGGCTGATCTGCGAGCTGGACGGCGAGTTCGTGGTGAGCGCCAAGCCAGACCTGGGCTTCCTGCACCGGTCGTTCGAGAAGCTGGCGGAGCTTCGCACGTACCAGAACTACCTGCCGATGACGGACCGGTGGGACTACCTCTCGGCGATGACCAACAACATGGTCTACGTCGAGACGGTCGAGAAGCTCATGGAGCTGGAGGCGCCCGAACGCGCGGAGTACCTCCGGGTCATCGTCTGCGAGCTGAACCGCATTGCGAGCCACCTGGTGTTCGTCGGCTGCATGGGCAACGACCTCGGCGCGTGGACGCCCTTCCTCTACTGCTTCCGTGACCGCGAGATGATCCTGGAGTTGTTCGAGGCAATCTGCGGCGCTCGGCTGACCTACTCGTACATGCGCATCGGCGGCGTGTCGGGCGACGCGCCGGAGGGGTGGCTGGAGGGCGTCGAGAAGTTCCTCGACTACCTGCCCGGAAGCCTGGAGGAGATCGAGACGTTGCTGAACGGCAACGAGATCTTCCTGCTGCGGCTCCGCAATATCGGCAACTACGACATCGACCTCGCGCTCAGTTACGGTCTGTCCGGGCCGATGCTCCGCTGCACCGGCTACAAGTGGGACCTGCGCAAAGAGCAGCCGTTCTCGGTGTACGAGCAACTGAAAGACTGCTACGACATCCCGGTCGGCACGCGCGGTGATTGCCTGGATCGCTACCTTTGCCGATTTGAGGAAATGCGCGAGAGCCTGAAGATCATCCGCGAATGCCTCAACCGGATCCCCGACGGCGAGATCATGGCAAAGACACCACGGACCATCAAGCCGCCCGCCGGCGAGACCTACCACGCCATCGAGACGCCGCGTGGCGAGCTTGGCCTGTACCTGGTGAGCGATGGCTCGGAAAAGCCCTCTCGCCTGAAGATCCGGGGTCCCTCCTTCCAGAACCTGTCGATTCTCCCTGAGTTGCTCCCCGGCTGGAAAGTCGCGGACATGATCGCGATCCTGGGGACGACGGATGTCGTGATGGGGGAAGTCGACCGGTAACCTGCTCGTGCGCGTAGTGACTGACTGACCCAACCTGCCGTGACCACAATCGCCAACTACCTTGTGAATCTGCTCCACTTGCCCGGCTGGGTGAGCGCGTGGTTCGTCGCGCTCATGGCAGCGCTGGTTATCTTCGGGTTCATGATGGGCGTGGTGCTGGTCCTGATCTGGTTGCTGCGGAAGATCTTCGGCTTCATGCAGATTCGCCTGGGCCCGATGATGCACGGCCCGCAAGGCATCTTCCAGACGCCGGCCGATGCGCTGAAACTGCTGGCCAAAGAAGACGTAATCCCCGATCGCGCCGACAAGTGGGTATTCGTCATCGCTCCGCTGGTCGTATTTGTGCCGGCATACATGGTCTACGTGGTGATCCCCTTCGGGGAAGGCAGCCGGTTCATCGCCAAGGACCTGAACATCGGCATCCTCTACATCGCCGCCATCTCCTCCATGGCAGTCATTGGGATCATCATGGCGGGGTGGGCGTCGGAGAACAAGTACTCGCTGCTGGGCGCGCTCCGCGGCGCCGCGCAGTTGGTGAGCTACGAAGTGCCGATGGCGCTGGCGTTCATGGGGCCGGTGATCCTGGCCGGCTCGCTGAGCATGCAGTCCATTGTCAAGGCTCAGACCGGAGGCTTCTGGCACTGGCACTTCCTGCAGCCGTGGGGGCTGGGCTTGCTCGGCTTCCTGCTTATGATCACGGCCGCCCTGGCGGAGACCAATCAGGTGCCCTTCGACCTGCCCGAAGCCGAATCTGAGCTGGTCGCAGGATACAACACCGAGTACAGCGGCATGAAGTTCGGGCTGTTCTTCATGGCCGAGTTCGCCAACACATTCACTCTGTGCGCCATCACGACCACGCTGTTCCTCGGGGGCTGGCACTCACCGTTTCCCCACTTCTTGGACGGCGGCTGGTGGTCGTTGCTGTGGTTCCTCGGCAAGTCAGGATTCCTCGTCTTCGTGTTCATGTGGATTCGCGCTACCTACCCGCGGGTCCGGGTGGACCAGTTGATGGAGTTCGCGTGGAAAGGGCTGATCCCGGTCGGTCTTTTCTATCTCATCGCCGTAGCGTTCTTTGCCGTCGTCGTCTGATCGCCAACCAATGAGCGAGACCCTCCAACAACTCGCCTTCTACACCGACGCCGCGATGATCGTCTTCGCGGCGCTGATGGTCGTCACGCTGCGGAACATCTTCCACTGCGCGTTGTTCCTGGCGCTGGGCTTCTTCGGCATCGCCGGCATCTTCGTCATGCTGCACGCCGAGTTCCTCGCCGGGGTGCAGGTGATGATCTACGTCGGCGCCATTGCGGTGTTGGTCCTGTTCGCCATCATGCTGACCCGCGGAGTCACCGGCCAGGACATGAAGCAGACGAACAAGCAGTCCCCGGTTGCCGGAGCAATCGCCCTGCTGTTCGTCGTGTTTCTTCTGAAGCTCATGGCTGGCGCCAGGTTCGCCACTTCGACCGTCGCGCCGGTGAAGGACTCCACCGCCTTCCTCGGGCAGCTTCTGGTGACTCGCTACGTGCTGCCGTTCGAGGTGGCGTCCATTGTCCTGCTAATGGCAATGGTCGGTGCGTTGCTGTTGGCCAAAGAGAAGGAAGACGAGTAGCCCGTGGAAGCGATCGGACTCAACCACTACCTAGTGCTCTCGGCGATCCTGTTCGGCATCGGTCTGTACGGCGTCGCCGCCCGTCGCAATGCCATCGGGGTGCTGATGTCCATCGAGTTGATGCTCAACGCGGTGAACATCAACATGGTCGCCTTCTCTCGCTTCTGCGCGCCGGACCAGCTCCACGGCCAGGTGTTCACCATCTTCGTCATCACCGTCGCCGCTGCGGAGGCAGCCGTCGGGTTGGCGCTCGTGATCTCGATGTACCGGAACCTGAACAAGATCAACTTCGACGAAGTGAACCTGCTCAAGTGGTAATGTAGCCCGCGGCCACGAGCTGGCATATGGACTTTGCACTCCACAACGCATGGCTGATTCCGCTGTTCCCCTTTGCGGGGTTCAGCGTCATTATCCTGACCGGGAAGAAGAACCTGGGCGTCAAGGCTGCCGTCATCGCCTTGACCATGCTCGGTTGCTCGGCGGTCCTGTCGGTGCTGTGCGCGCTGGCTACCTTCGGCGCGCACCCTCACAATCCGGAGCACTTCGAGCCATATGTCCACAACATGTTCTGGGCAAGGCTCGCGCAGTCGCCGCTGGAGATCGGCTACCAGATCGACACACTCACCTGCGTGATGCTGCTGGTCGTCACCCTCATCGGGTGGTTGATCCACCTCTACTCCGTCGGCTACATGGAGAAGGACCCGCGGTTCACCCGGTTCTTCGCCTACCTGCAGTTGTTCTGCTGCGCGATGCTGATGCTGGTGCTGGCGAACAACTACCTGGTGCTCTACGCGGGGTGGGAAGGCGTCGGGCTCTGCTCCTACCTGCTGATCGGGTTCTGGTTCGAGAAGCCCTCGGCAGCGAAGGCGGCCAAGAAGGCGTTCCTCGTCACCCGCACCGGCGACTGCGGCTTGGCGTTGGGCATCTTCCTGCTCTTCGCCAAGACGAAGACGATCATGTTCCAGGGCATCTTCGCGGCCGCGCAGGCGGGCGCCCACGGCCACGGCGAGCAAGTCCACCAGCTCCCCTTCTCGTTTGCGACGCTGAAGGCACTCTTGCACAGTCCGTACCTGGTCACCCAGCCACAGACCGACCACTTCGTCTTCACCCTCGCTGCGCTGCTGATCTTCTTCGGCGCCGTCGGCAAGTCGGCCCAGTTTCCGCTGCATGTCTGGCTGCCCGACGCCATGGAAGGCCCGACGCCGGTCAGCGCACTGATCCACGCCGCCACGATGGTCGCCGCCGGCGTCTACCTGGTGGCCCGCTCCTATCCCCTGTTCACGACTGGCGGCCACGAGATTGGCGTCGCCTTGCAGGTCGTCGCCTGGATTGGCGCCATCACCGCCTTCATGGCAGCCACCATCGCCGTGGCCCAGAACGACATCAAACGCGTCCTGGCCTATTCGACCATCAGCCAGCTCGGCTTCATGATGCTGGGGCTCGGCTGCCTGGGCTTCACCGCCGGCGTGTTCCACCTCATGACCCACGCCGTCTTCAAGGCGCTGCTCTTCCTGGGGTCCGGCTCTGTCATCCACGGAATGGAGCACGGACACCACGCCGGGCATCCTGGTGCCGACCACGAGGCTGCTCACGGCGAGCCCTTCGACCCACAGGACATGCGCCAGATGGGTGGGCTGGCGAAGTACATGCCGGTCACCTGCTGGACCTACTGGGCCGGCATGTTGGCGTTGTCGGGGATTCCGCCACTGGCCGGCTTCTGGAGCAAGGACGAGATCCTGGCCGATGCCTTCGCGCAGAACAAGGGCGTCTGGTTCCTGGGCGCCGCGGCCGCCTTCCTGACTGCCTTCTACATGGGTCGCCAGATGTTCATGGTGTTCCACGGAGAGCTACGCGCCAAGGACTGCCATCCGCACGAGAGCCCCTGGACCATGATCTGGCCGCTGCGAATCCTCGCAGTCGGCGCCATCGGGCTGGGACTCCTCGGCACGCCATGGGCGAATGTGTTCCACCACTACGTGCACTACGGCGAGCACCGCCTGCCAGCCAACTACGTCGTGATGCTCCTCTCCATCGTGATTGCGGCGGCCGGCATCCTGCTCGCGCGGAACCTGTATGGTGTCACCCCCCTGAAAGCCGGCCAGGAAGACCCCCTCGAAGCCAAGCTCGGCCCGCTGTGGGCGTTCCTGCAGAACAAGTGGTACTTCGACGAGCTCTATGACTTCCTGATCATCCAGCCGCTGCTCCGACTGACCCGTTGCTGCTACCGCTTCGACCAGAAGGCCGTCGATGGCACCGTCAACTTCGTCGGCCTCTTCGGCATTGTCGTCTCCCGAATCAGCGCCTTCCTGGACAAATGGGTGGTCGACGGGATCGTCAACCTGATTGGCATCGTCACCCGCGCCTCCGGGAACCTGCTGAAGCTGACCCAGAACGGTCTGGCGCAGACCTACATGCTGGTAGTGTTTGCCGGGGCCATGGTTGTAGTTGTGATCCGAATGATGAGCGGATGACAGCCGCTCCGACAATTCGTAGCGTAGCCCCTCGTGGGCGTCACCTCCGACAATTCGTAGCGCAGCCCCTCGTGGGCGTCACCGACCGCCAAGCCCTCTTCGGGCACGGTCACCCGGTTGGGCTGACCCCCAACACCATAGATCGCCAAGGACGCGACGATGGATAACTACATACTGACACTGATCACGTTTCTGCCCCTGCTGGGGTGCGTGGTCATCCTGTGTATGCCAAAGACCCAGGAACGGGCCCTCAAGATTGTGGCGACAGCCTTCTCGCTGCTGATCTTCATGGTCTGTGCCTACCTCTTCTGGGCGTTCGACAAGAGCGGCGCCGCCCTCGGTGTGTACCAGTTCCAGGAGGTCCGGAAGTGGATCCCGGCCATCGGCGTCAGCTACCACATGGGCACCGACGGGCTGAGCATGCCGCTGATTGTGCTCACCGGGCTGCTCACCTTGCTGTCGGTGATCTACTCCTGGATCATCAAGGTCCGGGTCAAAGAGTACTTCGCCTTCTTCCTGCTGCTCGAGATGGGCATGATGGGCGTCTTCTGCGCGCTGGACTTCTTCCTGTTCTACTTCTTCTGGGAGCTCAGCCTGGTGCCGATGTACTTCCTCATCGGCATCTGGGGCGGGCCCCGGCGCGAGTACGCTGCCATCAAGTTCTTCCTGTACACGCTGACCGGCAGCGTTTTGATGCTCCTGGCGATGTTGGCGATGTACTTCAACGTCCAGCCACATACGCTGGACATGGTCGAGCTCACCCGGGCGCACCCCTTCGCGGGGAACCTGCTCCGCCAGTCGTTGTGCTTCTGGGGGCTGTACCTCGCGTTCGCGATCAAGATCCCGGCGTTCCCCTTCCACACGTGGTTGCCCGACGCGCACGTTGAGGCGCCCACCGCCGGCAGCGTCATCCTGGCAGGCATCCTGCTGAAGATGGGAACCTACGGTCTCATTCGCGTCTGTCTGCCCATGCTGCCGGAGGCGGCTCACGAGGGGGCCTACATTGTGGCGGTGATCGGCGTCATCGGCATCGTGTACGGCTCGCTGGTCGCCATGGCGCAGACTGACCTGAAGAAGCTGGTCGCATACTCATCGATTGGTCACATGGGCTTCGTGGTGTTAGCCGTGGGGGCCGCCGCAGCCAGTACGGGCGGAGGCTCGGAGATTCTCCAGCGCGCCCAGGTGACGGCGCTCAACGGCGCCACGCTCCAGATGATCAACCACGGGCTCATCACCGGCGCCCTGTTCTTTCTGGTGGGCATCATCTATGAGCGGGTCCACCACCGCGACCTCGACAAGTTCGGCGGGCTGGGCTCGAAGGTGCCCGTGTATTCCGGCGTGCTCATCTATATGTGCCTGGCTTCGCTGGGTTTGCCAGGGCTGGCCGGCTTCGTCGGTGAGTTCTTCTGCCTACTCGGCAGTTTCGCCATCTTCAAGCTGCTGACGTGCATTTCCGTGCTCGGCGTCGTCCTGTGCGCGGCGTACTTCCTGTGGATGATCCAGCGAATGCTGTTCGGCCCGTTCAACGAGCGGTATGTCGACCTGACCGACATGAACGGAGCCGAGATCTTCTGCCTGGTGCCCCTGATGGCGCTGACGCTCTTCATCGGCGTCTACCCGGCCTTTGTGTTGGGCCCGATCAACATCGCGATGCAGAACGTGCTGAAGCTGATGGGCGGATAGGCCCCGGAGGTCCTATCGGTCCAACCCGGCCGACCCATCTCACTCACCGGAGCCATTTCCCTTGGGCGGAACCGTCTTCTACTTGATGCCCGAAATCGTCCTCGCCCTCTTGGGCGTGGGGCTGATCGTGCTCGACACCTTCACCAGCCGCGAGCGCAAGAACTGGCTCGGCTGGCTCGCCTTTCTGGGCCTATTCCTGGCGTTTGAGTTGGCGGCCTGCGCCACTGCCGTCTGGTCGTTGGGCCCGCAAGGCGGGTCGGTCCACGCGAGCGTGCTGCCTCGTTGGGCGGCCCAGACGGTCACCTTCGATCCCTTCGCCGGCTACTTCAAGCTCCTCGTCATCGCCGCTGCCGGGCTGACCGTCCTGCTCTCGCTCCACTTTGTGCACAAGCACGTTCGCACCGGGGTTGGCGAGTTCTACGCATTCATCGTATTCGGCACGCTGGGCATGACGCTGATGGTGTCCAGCACCGACCTGATTCTGCTCTACCTTGCCATCGAGTTCACCTCGATCTCCAGCTACGTACTGGCAGGCTACCTCCGCCGCACGCCGCAGAGCGCCGAAGCGGGCATCAAGTACTTCCTGCTGGGTGCGGTCAGCTCTGCCACCATGCTATACGGCATGTCGCTGATATACGGGTTCTCCGGCAGCACGCACATTGGCGAGATCGCCCAGAAGGTGCAAGCGGGAAACGGGACTGCCCCGATCGTCGTGCTGGGCGTCGGTCTGATGCTGGCCGGCTTTGGGTTCAAGATCGCCGCGGCACCGTTCCACATGTGGTGCCCCGACGTGTTCGAAGGCGCGCCCACACCGGTGGCAGCGCTGTTGTCGGTCGGCCCGAAGGCCGCCGGCATGGCCGTGCTGATCCGGGTGTTCCACGTGTTCTTTGGACCGCAGGAAGTGGAGTGGAGCCTGGTCATTGCCGTCATCGCGACGGCGACCATGACCATCGGCAACGTAGTCGCGCTGGTGCAGACCAACATCAAGCGGATGCTGGGCTACTCGACCATCGCCCAGGTTGGCTACATGCTCGTCGGCGTCGCCGCCACGGGGCCGGAGGAGTGGCGGATTCCCGGGGTGCTGCTCTACCTCCTGACCTACCTGTTCATGAACCTGGGCGCCTTCGCGGTCGTTATCACCGTCTCGAACGCGATCGAGTCGGACGAGATTGCCGACTACTCGGGTCTGTTCCGCCGGGCGCCGGTTGCGTGCCTGGCATTCCTGGTTTTCGCCCTGTCGCTGGCAGGGCTACCGCCGATGTCCGGCTTCGTGGCCAAGTTCATGATCTTCGGAGCAGCGATTCACTCGGGACTGCTGTGGCTGGCCCTGGTCGGCATCGCCAACAGCGTCATCTCCGTGTACTACTACTTCAACGTGGTCCGGCTGATGTTCTTCGCCAAAGCAGCCGGCGTCGAAGAGCCGCTGCCGGAGCCGGGCACCCTCCGCCTCGTGACGGTTCTGACGGCAGCCGCCACGATCCTGATCGGCGTCTACCCGCAGCCCTTCATCGACCTGGCCCGTGGGTCGCTGCAGATGCTGGCGCCGTTCTGAGCACAGCACCGCCCTCCCTGTAGCGTAGCCCCTTGTGGGCGTTACTGAGTTGGCACTGCAGACGCCCACAAGCGGCCACGCTACGAGGGAGGTGAATAGGAGCCCTCTCCCATGCCCGAAACCACCTTCGTCATGCTCAAGCCCGACGCCGTCCAGCGTCGGCTCGTCGGCGAGGTTCTCTCCCGACTCGAGGCGAAAGGACTGACTCTCGTTGGCCTGAAGCTCATGCAGCTTCCGCAAGCACTTGTGGAAGAGCACTACCGCGACCACAAGGGCAAGCACTTCTACGAGCCCCTGCTCCGCTTCGTCACCTCCGGTCCTGTCGTAGTCATGGCTGTGCGCGGCTTCAACGCCATTCAGCGCGTGCGCGACCTGATGGGCGCCACCAGCCCCGCCCAAGCGCTTCCCGGCACCATCCGCGGCGACTTCGCCCTGAGCAACCAAAAGAACCTGATCCACGGCTCCGACAGCCCCGAGAGTGCCCAGCGAGAACTCGGTCTCTTCTTCGCTCCAGGCGAGATCCTGGAGTACACCCGCTGCGAGGCGGAGTGGCTGACAGGAGAAGGCGAGGCGTAGCCGCCACGTACCGAGGTCGCCCTCGGTCTCCGCCCGCAGTTGCCCTTCCCCCGTTGTCCGCAAGTCTCCCTGTCCCCAAGTCCCCTCGTCCCACCTTCCCCCGGAGGCAGCCCATGCAGAAAGTCAGCGAGAAAGACGGCAAGTACCGTGGCGGCGACTGGGGCGTCAAGTACATGCTGCGCGGCCCGAAGCTGGATTGGGGCGTCCTCCTGCTCAAGCCCGGTCAGCAGATGGGTGGACACGGTCACCGCGAGGTCGAGGAGACGTTCTACTTCGTCGAGGGCAGCGGCAAGATCGTCGTCGACGGCGTCGCCCATGCCGCCGAAGCTGGAGATGCCTTTCGGTGCGAGCCACCGGAGATCCACGACCTGCTCAACGACGGCGACGCAGACTGCAAGATCGTCTTCCTCAAGACGCCCTACCTGCCCGACGACAAGATCGACGCGTGACCGGAGCCGGTGCTCACTGCGGATTCGTCGGAGCGCCGGCCGGCTGGCGCAGCCGTTCCAGTGCCGCTCGCGCCTCGTCCGCCCGGACGCCTTCGGGCTCGACTGCGAGGAATCGCTCGAAACAAGGGGCGGCAGCCCCTGCCGGCTGCATCGCGGCCAGTGTCCACGCCAGTCTATGGAGCGAGTCGGCGTGCTTGGGGTCGAGCGCCAGCGCGGCGTAGAATGAGAGCTTCGCCCGCTCCAGGTCGCCGGTCTGTTTGTAGACCAGTCCGAGCCGACAGAAGTCTTCCGGCGTTCGTTGCGGGGCAACCGGCCGGCTGGCGGCGGCCGCCCGCCACGGCAGCACAGCCGGCTCCTGGAACGGCCCGTCGCTCAGCGCCCGGACGGCGCTCTCGTCAAGGTACTCCAGCGGGAACAGGCACACACCGCCGAACCCGAACTCGCGCGCCGAGGCGACATGCTCCACCAATCGCTGGGGGGAGCCCCTCAGCTTGTACGCCGGCAGGCCGGAGAACAGACTGCCATACTCCTGCGGGCGCAGGGCCAGCAGCTCTGCCGCGGCGCGGGTGCGGAACGCTTCTTCGTCCACTACGTACATCATCGGACACAGGAAGTCCACCAGTCCTGCCCGCAGCCAGGCCGCACCGTCCCGGAACACGTGGAACTGATCAACTTCTTGCGTTCCGGCCGCCGCCGACACCTTGGTGCCCGGTCGCTTGGCCCGGACGGCGTCGCTGAGTTCCTTCGCCAACTGAGTCACCTGTTGCCGCCGCCAGGCACTCCACTCACGGTACCCGGGGCGGTCGCGACAGTCCTGGAGCTGTGCGAGGGTCGGCCGGCTCTGCGGCGCAAACGCAATCGGGTCCATGCCCGACTCCGCCTTGAATGCAGCCCTGCACGCCGCGCAATAGCAGAACCGGGCATCGTCGGGATAGCGAATGTAGTCCAATTGCACCCCGTCCACACCGGCGTAGAGGCAGTCGGTCACCAGTTGCACGAAGTACTGGCGAACCTCAGGATGCGTGGGACAGAGCCAGTCTGAGGAGGTCTTCCCCGCCCGGTCCAGCATCCGGAACTTGGCGAGCTTCGTGCCGACCCCGTTGAGCTTCCCGTTGAGGGTGAGGAAGTACGGATGGACCTCGATCCCTTCAGCGTGGGCTGCCTTGGCCAGTTCCAGCAGCGGGTCGAAGCCCTTCTGCACCTTCTTGTTCAGGGGCTGCAAAGTGCTTCTGAACATCAGGTTGTCCGGGTGGTTCGCCAGCGGCAGCAGGGCATTCAGCCCAAGGCGCTTCGCCTTGGCGACAGTCCGGGACACCGCAGCAGCGGAGACGTAGTCCTGGTAATGCACCCACGCGCCGCGGAACTCGACAGGTGCGGGAGGCGGCGCTGCGCCGCAGAAAGGAATTGCGAGAAGCAGGAGGCCAATCGCCGGGTTCAGGATGCGCGACTGGAGCGTCTTGCCAATGGGTCTGCTCATGCGGCCTTCCCGACCCGGGCAGGGCGCCTGTTCGGTCTGCCGACCGCAGTGCCCGCCGTACTTGCTTCGGTTGCTACCTCTCGCGTTCCGCGAACGCGCCTGTCGCTGGGTCCGGGTTCCATGGCGCCCTCCCAGCCGGATTGTGCCCATTGGCGCCGGTGGACGCAATGGGCTTGCGAACCTCGGACGCCGGTTTGCCGATTGCGGCTCCCCGCGTTAGAATGCCCGGCACGCCGCCGCTCCGGAGTCGACTTCAGATGGACCTTCCCAAACGTTGGCTGGAGATCTGGATCCTTGCCCTGCTATTGCTGACCTCCGTTCTCCGCCTCGCCACGGCGGAGGCGCAGGCGCCTGTCGCGCCGGGCGGCCTCTCGCTGTTGGTTTGCGACGAGGTCTCGCCTCGCACCATCGCACTCAAGCTGATCTTGCTGAACCCAGGGCGTCAGTTCGACACAGACGGTCAGGCGAGGCTGGAGTTCGGCCGACCGGACGCACCCGGACACCCCTTCGAGTCGCCCGCGCCGGGACCGAGGACTGTGAACCTGCCCGTGAAGTGCAGTGAGTGGGCGCCGGACCACGTCGAGGTCCTCTCCTTCGGCCCGTTCTCCCTCAGCGAGGGAGTCCCCACGAACCTCGAGGTCCGTGGCGGCCTGGTCGGCGACGCGCCGACCCTCCTGGGCACGCTGACCGCAGGCGACCGAGACAGTTCCCTCCAGTTCCGCCGAGCATTCCCTGCGATCTTGCCTGCGACGAAGACGCACCGAGTGATCGTCACCGCCGTGTGTGAGCGAACCGACGCGCGCCGGTTCGTGGTGAAGCTCGCATACCTCAACTGCGGTGAGCGTTTCGAGACTGACCTGTCGGCATTCCTGCACTTTGAGTTGGCGCCGAAGGGCGAGGACCTCGACCCCGCCATCGCGCTGCGGCTGTTGCCGTCGAGCCGGCGGGTGAACACCTCCACGTGGCGACCAGACGAACTCACCGTCGTCCAGTTCGGCCCCTTCGAGATCCCGCGCGACGCCCCGGAGCACGTGTACCTCCGCGCCGGTCTCTACGACCAGTTCGGCACCCCCGAGCGTCTCGATCTCGCCGGCAGCGACGATGGCACCGGTCGCGTGCTGGTGGGCACGTTCACGCACACGCCCGCGGGCGTCCTCTTCCAGCGGAACGTCGTCCTGCCAGCGGGCTGACAGCAACCGAACACGACCAACAGGACCTCACCATGATAGACCGGCGCCCAACCCTCCACAACAACACCGGCGGTTCTCGCGCGCAAGCGCCGGTTCACTTAGAAGACCACCCGCCGGGCGCCTTCTCGTTCTTGGCGACCTGTTTGCTGCTGTTTGTGGTGGGCGCTGGCTCAGGACAGGCGGCGGAGAGAATGGGCGTGGGTGTCGTTGCCGTCGGTTCGGCGGAACGGCTGGCGGCAGACCAGTTCCGTTTCTCGGCGACGTTCTTCAACTGCGGTGAGGTGTTCCAGCGCGACTATACTCGCGAAGGTTAGGAATACACCGAAGTGGAAGTTCGCAGAACTTCACCCGTGGGCGTGTGGTGAGCACCCAACACACTGCTGTGCACGCAGAGGCGTCGAACTTGTGCAATAGCTTCGGT
>Ga0210058_1000734_pt1 | contig 30668 bp, 28 predicted proteins | sample CryGeymeta201511_FD_183979 | JGI IMG/M metagenome (GOLD analysis project Ga0210058, IMG submission 183979) | Groundwater microbial communities from Crystal Geyser aquifers in Utah, USA - Crystal Geyser metaG 2015-11 (SPAdes) (version 2) | ecosystem: Environmental > Aquatic > Deep subsurface >...
GGTAAGCGTGAAACCATGTTTTGCTCCTTCTCTTGGATTGGCTTTGCGAAAGCTGATGACGCGAATGCTGTGTTCCGTCTCGGATTTAATTACTGTACCCCCATTAAATAGATATCCAAGTCATTAGGATTTAACGTGAAACAACGACCACAGCCGCCAAGAATAGCGTGTTGTAGGGCCGACTTCAGTCGGCCATGGCGGGTTGAAACCCGCCCTACGCAGGCCACGCATGTTTCATATTTTGGGGTGGCCTCTGGACATGCCAGTTAACGTGAAACAACGACCACAGCCGCCAAGAATAGCGTGTTGTAGGGCCGACTTCAGTCGGCCATGGCGGGTTGAAACCCGCCCTACGCAGGCCACGCATGTTTCATATTTTGGGGTGGCCTCTGGCCATGCCAGTTAGCACCATGAGTTTTCGCAGCACCCTTGACTTCCTTTTGCACGACTGGCTGGCAGTGAATACGCTCACCCAGCGCGCGCGTTTTGCCGACCACAACCGCGAGTCGTTTGACGCAGTGCTCGACACCTGCGAACGCATCGCCCGCGACAAATTTGCCCCGTTCAACCGCTTGGTGGACACCCAAGAGCCGCGCACTGAGGTGCGGCCTGACGGCAAGTTGCGGGTGGTCTTGCCGCAAGCCACGTTGGATGCTTACCGCGCTTATGCGGGCAGCGGCATGCTCAGTGCGGCGCAAACCTACGAGCTGGGTGGTATGCAGCTGCCCTATGTGGTGGAGGCCGCAGCCAACGCGTTTTTTGCCAAAGCCTCGGTCAGCATCGGTTTTGGCATGTTGACGACCGGTAACGCCAACCTGCTGATGGCGCACGGCACGTCACTACAAAAAGCCGTTTTTGCTGCCAATGAATTCTCTGGCCGCTGGGCCGGCACCATGTGCCTGAGCGAGCCGCAAGCCGGCTCCAGCCTGGGCGATGTGGCCACCCGTGCCGCGCCTGATGGTGAAGACTTCGCGCAAGACCCGCTGGGGCCGCGCTACCGCCTCAAAGGCAACAAGATGTGGATTTCAGCCGGGGAGCATGAGATTACCGAGAACATCGTGCACCTGGTGCTGGCCAAAATCCCCGATGCCCATGGTAAGTTGCCTGCGGGTGTGAAGGGCATTTCGCTCTTCATCGTGCCCAAGTTTTTGCCGGTGTTGCCGAATGGCGACTGTACTGACAAGCTTCTTGATGACCCTGCCCGCGAAGGTTTTGCCGAGCAGGTCAAGCTGGGCCAGCGCAACGACGTGGCGCTGGCCGGGCTGAACCACAAATGCGGCTGGCGCGGCACCACCAACACGCTGCTCAATTTTGGCGAAGGCCAGTACCCGGTAGCCTCGACAAGGACCGGACAAGCATGCGCTGGCGCGGTGGGCTATCTGGTTGGCCAGCCGGGCAAGGGTTTGGCCTGCATGTTCCACATGATGAACGAAGCGCGCATCGGTGTCGGCATGGCTGCTGCCATGCTCGGTTTTTCCGGCTACGAAGCAGCGCTGGACTATGCCAAAACACGCACCCAGGGCAGGGCGCTGGCCAACAAAGACCCGTCCAGCCCGCCGGTGCGGCTGATCGAACACGCCGACATCAAGCGCATGCTGCTGGCGCAAAAAGCCTACGTGGAAGGCGCACTGGCCTTGGAGCTCTATTGCGCCCGGTTGGTGGACGAGCAACACACTGCCGCGCCAGAGGCCGCTGACGAAGCCCGCCTGCTGCTGGAGGTGCTGACCCCAATCGCCAAAAGCTGGCCCAGCGAATGGTGTCTGGAAGCCAACAGCATGGCCATCCAGGTGCACGGCGGCTACGGCTACACGCGCGATTTTCCGGTGGAGCAATACTGGCGCGACAACCGCCTGAACATGATCCACGAGGGCACCCACGGCATCCAGGCCATGGACTTGCTAGGCCGCAAGGTGCTGATGGAGGAGGGCAGGGGTTTGAAACTGCTGGCGGCGCGCATGCTGGCTACCGCCCAAGCCGCAGAAACCCTGGCCACCAGGCTGGGCGCTGAGCAGGCCAGCGCCTTGCGCCAGCAGGCAGCCGCGCTACGCGATGCCGTGAGCCAAGTTGGCGCGGCCACCCAAGCCGCCTGGGCCAGCGGCAACCCTGCGGATGCGCTGGCCAACGCCGTGCCCTACCTGCAAGCCTTTGGTCACACCGTGCTGGCCTGGGTCTGGCTGGATGTGGCCTTGGTCAGCCGGCAACCAGATGCTATGCAATCAATAGCTGCTTGCTCAGGCAGAATAAGGGCTACAGCCTATTTTTATCATTATGAATTGCCCAAAATTGGCGCTTGGTTGCAGGTGGTCACGCAGTGCGATATGACTTGTGCTACAACCCCCGAAGACGCATTTTGAAAGGACGTCTATGCCCCGCACCACCCAACAACTCTTCAACCTCACCGGCAAAACTGCCCTGATCACCGGCGGCTCGCGCGGGCTGGGCTTGCAAATGGCGCACGCGCTGGGCGAGGCGGGCGCACGCGTGATGTTGGCCGCACGCAAGGCCGATGAGCTTGAAGCCGCTACCGCAGAGCTGCAAGCCGCAGGCATCGACGCGCGCTGGGTGGCGGCGGACTGCGCCGACGAGGCTTCGCTGCAAAAGCTGGTGAGCGAAACCCTGCAGCGCATGGGTGACGTGGACATTCTGGTCAACAACGCTGGCGCCACCTGGGGCGCACCAGCGCAAGACCACCCGGTGTCGGCCTGGGACAAGGTGATGGCGCTGAACGTGCGTGGCTATTTTTTGCTCAGCCAGCTCATCGGCAAACACAGCATGCTCAACCGTCAGGACCGGCGCGGTGGGCGCATCATCAACGTGGCATCCATTGCCGGGCTGGGCGGCAACCCCAGCGGCATGGCCACACTGGCCTACAACACCAGCAAAGGTGCGGTGATCAACTTCACCCGTGCATTGGCCTGCGAATGGGGGCCTTACAACATCAACGTCAATGCCATCTGCCCGGGCTTCTTCCCGAGCAAGATGACGGCTGGCATCCTGGCTGCGCTGGGTGAAGACCGCCTTAAAGCTGCCGCGCCGCTGCGCCGCCTGGGGGACGATGAAGACCTCAAAGGCATCACGCTGCTGTTGGCCAGTGACGCGGGCAAGCACATCACTGGCCAGTATTTGGCGGTGGACGGCGGTGTCAGCGCGCTGATCGGGGGCTGAACATGGACGCGCAAGAGATCAACTTTGGCGTGGCGATTCCGTTTGTGGATCTCCTGGGCTTTGAGCTCAAGCTGTATGAAGGCGGCCGCTCCGAGATTGCCTTTGAGCCGCGCCCGGAGCATCTCAACTCTTTTGCCGTCACACACGGCGGCGCCTTGATGACGCTGCTGGACGTGACCATGGCGGTGGCGGCACGCAGCTTGCAAAAAGACATGGGCGCGGTCACCATCGAGATGAAAACCAGCTTCATGCAACCGGCGCGCGGGCCCCTTTTGGCACGCGGGCATTTGATGCACCGAACCGCTACCATGGCCTTCACCGAAGCCACGGTGTTGGATGCCCAGGGCAAAGCCTGCGCCCATGCCACCGGCACCTTCAAGTTTGTGCGGCGGCTGGCCACAGGCCTCAAGAGCGTGCACACGCTGCAGGCCATTGCCACCGACTAATTCATATAACAATTTGGCCTCTAGCCCTTAATATTAAAGGGCGAGTAGCTATGTATTTTGATGATTTATCACCTGGAGACTTCCATGACAACCAACCTTCAAATCCACCTGGACAACCGCCCCACGGGCGAAGCTGTGGCCAGCAACTTCAAACTGGTCAGCGCCCAAACGCCAGCCCTTGCCGACGGCCAAGTGCTGGTGCGTCACCACTTTTTGAGCCTGGACCCCTACATGCGTGGCCGCATGAACGACAGCAAAAGCTACACCGCTGCCCAGCCCCTGCATGAAGTCATGGGCGGTGGCACGGTGGGCGAGGTGGCCGAAAGTAAAAACGCCAAATTTGCAGTGGGCGACCAGGTGGTGGGTATGGGCGGCTGGCAGCAATACAGCGTGGTCAATGCCAATGAACCCGGTGCGCTGCGCAAGGTGGACACGGCGCACATACCCTTAAGCGCTTACCTGGGCGCGGTCGGTATGCCGGGCGTGACCGCCTGGTACGGCCTGGTCAAAATCATCGCCCCAGTAGCCGGTGAAACCATGGTGGTGAGTGCCGCCACCGGCGCGGTGGGCAGCGCTTTTGCAGCCCTGAGCAAGGCGCGCGGATGCCGCACCGTGGGCATTGCCGGCGGGCCAGAAAAATGCAAATACGCCGTTGATGAATTGGGCTTTGACGCCTGCATTGACTACAAACTGCACAAAGATGCCGCATCCTTGTCCAAAGCCCTCAAGGCCGCTTGCCCGAACGGTATTGACGGCTATTTCGAGAACGTGGGTGGCATGATTCTGGACGCGGTGCTGACCCGCATGAACGCCTTTGGCCGCATTGCGGTGTGCGGCATGATTGCCGGCTACAACGGTGCGCCGCTGCCGATGGCCACCCCTGCGCTGATTTTGGTCAGCCGTCTGAAAATGCAGGGCTTCATCGTCAGCGAGCACATGGAGGTCTGGCCCGAAGCGCTCAAGGAACTGGGCGCGCTGGTGGCCACCGGCAAGCTGCGCGCGCGCGAGTCCATTGCCCAGGGCATCGAGTCCGCGCCCGAGGCGTTTTTGGGCTTGCTCAAGGGTAAAAACTTTGGCAAACAGCTGGTCAAGCTGATCTAACGTCCATGTTCAACATGTTCTATAAGGCAATTCCGAAGCGTGAAACAGGTGCTGCCTGCGTAGGGCAGGGTTTCAACCCGCCATGGCCGACTGAAGTCAGCCCTACGACAAGCCATGTCTGCCAACACTCGTCGTACGTTAACCCGAGCCGTACATCATGTCTGAATTGATCTTGCACCACTACCCCACGTCACCGTTCTCGGAAAAAATCCGCGCGGTGCTGGGTTTCAAAAAACTGGCCTGGCAGTCGGTCATCATCCCGAGCATCATGCCCAAGCCGGATTTGACGGCGCTCACCGGTGGCTACCGCAAAACGCCGGTGCTGCAAATCGGCTCGGACGTGTATTGCGACACGGCGCTGATTTGTGAGGTGCTGGAGCACGTGCAGCCCAGCCCCACGCTCTATCCGCAGGGGCAAAAGGGCTTGGCGCGCACCCTGGCTCAGTGGGCTGACAGCACGCTGTTTTGGGCCGCCATGGGCTACAACCTGCAAAAGCCGGGCATGGCCGAGCTGTTTGCCAACGTGCCGCCCGATGCCATGAAGGCCTTTGCCGCCGACCGTGGTGCCATGGCACAAGGCATGACCCGCGCACGCCCGGCAGATGCCACCAGTGCCTACAAGTCCTACCTGCGCCGACTGGCCGACATGCTTGATGGCCAGGACTTTTTGCTTGGCAGCGCGCCGTGCATGGCTGACTTTGCGGCCTACCACCCGCTGTGGTTCACCCGCACCCAGGTGCCGGTGATGGCCGGCATTTTGCAAGCCACGCCTGCGGTGCTCGCCTGGATGGATCGCATCGCCGCCTTGGATCATGGCCAGATGGGCAAGCTAAGTGCTACAGAGGCAATAGCTGTATGCGCAGGTTCTACAAGGGCTACAGCCCAGAATGCTGAATATTTTCAGGACGACCATGGGATTGCGCTGGGCAGCCTAGTGAGCATCAGTGCCGAGAGTTTTGGGGCTGAGCCGACCCTGGGTGAGTTGGTGGCGGCTACCCGCACGCGCTACACCCTGCGCCGCGTTGATGCCCGAGCCGGGCAAGTACAGGTGCACTTTCCCCGGATTGGTTATGCGCTTAAACGGCAGGAAGCCAGCGCATGAAACGCACCGCAGCGCCAGGTTCAACTTATGATGATCCTTCCCATTGAACTGAACCTGAGGTGAGCCTATGACATTCAAACTTTGGTCGATTGGTAGCCATACCCGTACCGATGCTGCGCCGGTGTGGCGCTTGATGACGTTTGACGACCTGCGCGTGTCTGAGTTGTATGAGGTGCTGCGTCTGCGCAGCGAGGTGTTTGTGGTGGAGCAGCAGTGCTTGTTTCAGGACATCGACGGCGCAGACCAAAAGGCCATGCATTTGCTGGGTGTGCAGCATGGTGAGTTGCAAGCCTACGCCCGTTGTTTTGACGCGGGCGTCAAGTTCCCCGAGGCCAGCTTTGGGCGGGTGCTGACACGCCGGAGCGCACGCGGCACGGGCTTGGGGCATCTCTTGATCGATCAGGCCATTGCCGCCATCAACCAGGTCTGGGGGCCGCAGGCCATACGCATAGGTGCGCAGATGCAGTTGTCCAGGTTTTATGCCCAACATGGTTTTCAGGATGTCGGCAAAACCTATCTGGAAGACGGCATACCGCACCTGGAAATGCTGCACCTGGTGGCTTGACCAGGCGATGCTGGCCACGGCCTATTCTTTGTATTTTTTAACCAGCTCAGAGGTGCTTTTTGATCACTGATTTCAAACAAAAAACTGCCGTTTTAACTGGCGCAGGTTCCGGCTTTGGGCTGGAGATGGCACGCCTTGGCGCGCGCCTGGGCATGCAGCTGGTGCTGGCCGACGTGCAGCAAGACGCGCTGGATGCGGCAGCGGCAGAAGTGCAGGCCCTGGGGGCCGAGGTGCTGGCTTTAACGGTGGATGTGTCACAGGCCGACCAGGTGGAGGCCTTGGGCGCGGCCACCCTGGCCCGCTTTGGCGCACCCCACCTGGTGTTCAACAACGCCGGGGTGGCCAGTGGTGGCTTGATTTGGGAGAACACCGCGGCCGATTGGGCTTGGGTGCTGGGTGTGAACCTGATGGGCGTGGCCCACGGTGTACGCGTGTTCACACCGATGATGCTGGCTGCCGCCCGGGCTAACCCCGCCTGGCGCGGCCACATTGTCAACACCGCCAGCATGGCCGGGCTGCTCAATGCGCCCAACATGGGGGTCTACAACGCCAGCAAACACGCGGTGGTGTCGATGAGCGAAACCCTGTATCAGGATTTGTCTTTGGTCACCGACCAGATCAGTGCCTCGGTGCTGTGCCCGTATTTTGTGCCCACCGGCATCAGCCAGAGCCACCGCAACCGGCCGGTGAATCAGCCTGGCATCAGCATGGCCGCCAAACCCACGCCAAGCCAGTTGATCAGCCAGGCCATGAGCGACAAGGCGGTGGGTTCGGGCAAGGTGAGTGCGGCTGAAGTGGCGCAAAAGGTGTTTGATGCAGTGGCCGCCAACCAGTTCTACATTTTGAGCCACCCGCACATGCTCGCTGGGGTGCAGACCCGTCTGGAAGACGTGCTGCAATTGCGCAACCCCAGCGATCCGTTTGCGGCCAAGCCCGCCATAGGCGAGTCACTCAGGGCGGCGTTGCGAAATTAAGCCGCCAGCTGCAGGTGCTTGGCGCAGGGCAACAAAATGTCAAAGCGGGTGCCGGTGCTGCTGGCTTTGAAGCTCAGGTGCCCTGCCATTTTTTCAACCATCTGGCTCACATCGGCCAACCCCGGGGTGCGGGCATCGCTGGCGGTGCTGATGGTGACCTGTGCAGACAGCTGCGCATCAATCGCCTGTGAGCTGCTGGGGCTGGCATCCGACAGGGTCAGGGTGGTGAACGTGTTGCCATTGCGGTAAGCCAGCCCCCCGGCGCTGATCACCATGTCGCCTTCTCGGGTCATGCGCTCCACGGCATTGCTGATCAAAAGCAGGGTCACCAGCTGGATCATGCCCATGGAGCCACGCACAAAGCTGGCCCGGTCTGCCAGTTGGCAATGAATTCTGATGTTGCCGGGCAGCAGTCGGCCCACTTGCAGCCGTTGCACCACTTCACTGACCGCCAGGCAGATGTCCACCGAACCCAACGGGTCTGCCTGTTTGCCCAGTTCCCTGACCATTTTCATGAGTCCGAGCTGTTGCTCCTGTTTGGAGATGGCGCTTAGGGTTTGCGCGGTCATGGTGGCCTGACGTCTTCTGGACAGCGCCATTCCCGCATACGTGCCAAAGGCTTGCAACAGGGGCACTTGGCCGTGGGTGTGGGCAGCCAGCTCGGTGGGCACCGCTGCGGCCACCAGCCCCATGCAGTGGCGGGCAGAAATCAGCGGGATCAACACCAGTTCGTCGGCATCGAGCACATTGAGCAGTGCAATCGCACAGCGGCTGGTGCGCCCGGCAAACACCACTTTACAGGTGGATACACACCTGGCAAACACCGGGTCTTTGGCCATGTCGAAAGCAAGTTTGCTGGCTCCCTGATGGCGTGGTTGCATCGACACGGGGCGCAGTTGCTGCTGGTTACTGTGCAGCAGCATGACCACAGAATTTTCAAGTTGCAGCAGGGCGCTGGCATATTGGCGAACATGCCGCAGGGCGGATTCGTTGCTGCTGCGGCCAATCAGGTTCATGGCCATTTCATTGAGCACGCTGCGGTCAAATACCGTTTGTGCCATTTGGGTCTGCAGCGGATCGACGGGGGGCAAGGGCTGCACACGGCTTGCAGGTTGGATCTGCAGTTCGGTTGTGGAAATGTCCAAGCCCAGGTCACGCGCCATGTGCTGCACCTGCTGATTCGCACTTTGCAGCACGCTCAACAGGTCGGCTGCCGACAGCGCCTGGTCGCAGGCAAAGTGGGTGGTGGCCTCAGGCTGATCCAGCGGCAAAGCGGCCAGGCGGTGCGCCAGATGAATCAGGCGCGTCAGAGCATGCGTACCCACAGGGGCTGGCGCGGTTTCATGGTGACGCAACACGCTCTCGGCCAAGGCATCGCCCAGATGCCAGCGGCGCAATAGCCAGGCCCCGGCTTCGGTGTGGGACATGCCCACGCGGTGCTGCTCTTTGGCGCACAGGGCTTCATCGTCAGGGTCGGCAAACAGGGCCTGAGACGGTAGCGGCACGGCTGCCAGCAGGGTCAGTCGGCCAATGTCGTGCAGCAAACCGGCCAGATAAGCTTCTTCTGCTGCGGTGTCATCAAGCTTGAGGGCCAGTTCTTTTGCAATCGATGCCACCGTCAGACTGTGTTTCCAGAAAGAGCGCAGGTCGATGGGGCCGGCAGGGGTGAAAGCGTTGAAAGTCTGGGTCACCATGTCGGCCATCACCAGCACTTTGATGAACTCGGTGCCCAGACGGCTGCAGGCTTGCAACAGGGATAGTGGGGTGGCTTCGGCCTGGTGGTAAGCGGCGCTGTGCGCCACGGCCAGCACTTTGGCGGACAGCGCCGGGTCAAGGGTGATCAGGTCGGTTAACTCTTTGATGCCGGAGTCCTCGCACTGGCACAAGCGCATCAACTTGAGCAGTGTTTGCGGCGGACTGGGCAATTTGGCCACCAACAGGCGGCTACGGATGTCTTCTGATGTGATCGTGGTCATAGCGGGCCTTTCTTGAGCCCTCGTCAAGATACGCTTGACGTTTTAGTGCCATCAAGCATGCAACACTGCACTAGCGGGGTTCGCTGATTTTGCGGGCTCGCAGGGGGTTTGTCGAGGCACAATGGGGTAAAAGACGTAAGCAAATGTGAACGCGCAGAGCTTGCGCCCGCCTGTGGCACACTCGCGGCCTTCTTCGTTTTGAGTCGCATTGCGTCAGAGGTAAATCAGAGAGTTATGCAAAAAATCATCAGTCAAATTGCACAGGAAATCCGCGTCAAAGACAGCCAGGTGTACGCCGCTGTGGAATTGTTGGACGGCGGTGCCACCGTGCCTTTTATCGCCCGCTACCGCAAAGAAGTAACCGGCGGGCTCGACGACATTCAACTGCGTGAGCTGGAAGCCCGCCTGAGCTACCTGCGCGAACTGCGCGACCGCCTGGCCGCCGTGACCAAAGCCATTGACGAGCAAGGCAAGCTGACCCCCCAACTGCTGGCGGCCTTGCACGCCTGCGCCACCAAGCAAGAGCTGGAAGACCTGTACCTGCCGTTCAAGCTTAAACGCCGCACCAAAGGCCAGTTGGCGCGTGAAGCCGGGCTGGAACCCCTGGCTGATGCGCTGTTTGCCAACCCCATGTTGGTGCCTGCTGATGAAGCACAAAAGTACCTGATCCCGTTCAAGGAGGCTGCACCTGGCGAAGACAAGCAAGCCGATTTTTCTACCGTGCCTGCGGTGCTCGACGGCGTGCGCGATTTGCTCAGTGAGCGCTGGGCCGAAGCTCCGTCATTGGTGCAAGACCTGCGCGAATGGTTGTGGGTCCAGGGCCTGCTGCAAAGCAAATTGATGACGGGTAAAAATGAGAACGATGCCGATGTGGCCAAGTTTCGTGACTACTTTGACTACGACGAGCCCATCAGCCGCGTGCCCTCGCACCGGGCACTGGCGGTGTTTCGCGGACGTAGCCTGGAAGTGCTCGATGCCAAGCTGGTGTTGCCGGATGCAGCTGTCGACGCGGCTGATAAATTTATAACAAATCAGCCTCTAGCCCATGTGGAACAAGGGAAAACAGCTACAAAATCAAGAGCAACACCGGCTGTGTCGCTGGCCGAAGGGCGCATTGCCCTCAAGCTCGGCTGGCAGCATCAAGGCCGCCCGGCGGATGACTTGATCCGCAAATGCGTGGCCTGGACCTGGCGCGTCAAGCTCAGCCTGTCGACCGAGCGCGACCTGTTTGCCCGCCTGCGCGAAGCCGCTGAAAAAGTCGCCATCAAGGTGTTTGCCGACAACCTGCGCGACCTGCTGCTGGCCGCGCCCGCCGGGCCGCGCGTGGTGTTGGGGCTAGACCCCGGCATTCGTACCGGCGTGAAAGTGGCAGTGGTGGATGCCACCGGCAAGCTGGTCGACACCAGCACCGTGTACCCGCATGAGCCGCGCAAAGACTGGGACGGCTCGCTGCACATTTTGGCCAAACTGTGTGAAAAGCACGGCGTCAACCTGATCGCTATTGGCAACGGAACCGCCAGCCGCGAGACCGACAGATTGGCCTCCGATTTGATAAAACTTATGGCTAAACAGGCTGTAGACCATACAGAACAAGGGCAAGCAGCTATTGAAAAAATAGCGTTTGCAGACGCTGGCGCGCCTGCCCGTAGCGCCAGTCAAACGCGATCAGCCATTGAAAAAGTAGTGGTATCAGAGGCCGGTGCGTCGGTCTACTCGGCCAGTGAATTTGCCAGCCAAGAAATGCCCGACGTGGACGTGAGCCTGCGCGGCGCCGCCAGCATTGCAAGGCGGCTGCAAGACCCGCTGGCCGAGCTGGTCAAGATCGACCCCAAAAGCATCGGCGTGGGCCAGTACCAGCACGACGTGAACCAGAGCGATCTGGCCAAGACGCTAGAAGCGGTGGTGGAAGACTGCGTGAATTCGGTGGGGGTTGACCTGAACATGGCCAGCGTGCCACTCTTGAGCCGCGTCTCCGGCCTGTCTGGCAGCGTGGCCAAGGCGGTGGTGCGCTGGCGCGAAGCCAACGGCGCATTTGCCAGCCGCCAAGAGCTGCTCAAAGTCACCGGCTTGGGGCCCAAGGCGTTTGAACAGTGCGCGGGCTTCTTGCGCATTCGCGGCGGCTCCAACCCGCTGGACATGACCGGTGTGCACCCCGAAACCTACCCGGTGGTGGAGCAAATCATCGCCAAAACCGGCAAAGGCGTGGCCGAGCTGATGGGCCGCGCCGACATGCTCAAAACCCTGCGGCCAGAGTTATTTGCCAACGACAAATTTGGCGTGATTACCGTCAAAGACATTCTGGGCGAGTTGGAAAAACCCGGCCGTGACCCGCGTGGCGACTTCAAGGTGGCGCGTTTCAGCGAGGGCGTGCAAGACATCCGCGACCTCAAAGAGGGCATGGTGCTGGAGGGCACGGTGAGCAACGTGGCCGCCTTTGGTGCGTTTGTGGATTTGGGCGTGCACCAGGACGGCCTGGTGCATGTGAGCCAGTTGGCGCACAAGTTTGTGAATGACGCGCGTGAAGTTGTCAAAACCGGCGACATCGTCAAGGTGCAGGTGGTCGAGGTCGACGTGGCGCGCAAGCGCATTGCCCTGACCATGAAACTCGGTGCCGCACCAGCGCACTCTGGTGGCGCGGGGGATAACCGCTATCAGGCTGCAGGCGCGCAGCAGCGCGGTCGCTCAAGCGGTTCAGGCTATGCCAGCCAGACTGCGGGCCATGCACATGCGCCACAAACCACCGCCATGTCCAGCGCCTTTGCCAAACTCAAGGCACTGGGGTAAGCACCATGAAACTGGCAGATTTGTTGACGCAACGATTTGTCATACCCAGCGTGCCCCGTGTAGTGGCACTGTTGCTGCCTGAACTGGCGGCCACCCAGCCGGATTTGCGCCGCATTGACCAGCTTATCTCTACCGACCCAGGGCTGAGCCTGCACCTGTTGCAAACTGCCAATGCGCCTTTTTTCAAACTGAGCGGGCAAATCCACAGTGTGACCGAAGCCTTGGCTATTTTGCGTCTAGGGCAAGTCCAGGCCATGGTCAGCCAGGCGGCCAGCCAGACATCCTTGACCCCGTGGTCAGGCTTGTCGCTGGGTGCGTTTTGGGTCACCAGTCTGGATGTGGCACGGGTGGCCCGTTCCCTGGCGGGTTTGCTGCGCCTGAACCAGCAAGCCGCCTATACCTGCGGTCTGATTCATGCGGTAGGTGAATTGCTCATGCGCTCGGCCATGCCCGAGGCGGTGGCTTTGGATGCCACTTGTGCGCCGCTGCATCTGAAGCGTTTGCGCACCGAGCGCCGCGCCCTGGGGTTTGGCTATACGCAAGTGGGCGCAGGCTTGGCCAACCAATGGCATTTTCCAACCGTCATGGTGGACGCACTGGCTTATGCGCACGCGCCATTTGTGCGTCAGGCCTATGAACCGTTGGCGGGCGTCTTGCACCTGGCCATCTGGCGCGCCATCACCCGTCAGGCCCGGTATGCGCCCAACGCGCTGGCGGTGAGTTTCCCGTCGCAGGTGGCCGAAGTGCTGGGGCTGGACATTGACATGGTGCTGCAACAAGACCCGGTGGACTGGTCGAGGCAGCTGCCGGGTGAGATTTTTCACACCCCGGTCAAGGCGGAAAACTGATCTCGCTGGAGTCGAATTTGGCTACGCCGCTCTTAGAGAACGCTTCGATGCCGAAAGTCCGACAGTCTCCTAGCGCAACAAGCCTAGCGCCAGCGGCAAGCTGACCATGCCCAGCACGGTAGATGCCGTGACCAGCGCTGCCACATAGGCTCCGTCATAGCCCATACGTGCCGCCAGCACGTAGCAGCTGGAGGCCGTGGGCAGGGCCGCAAACATCAGCAAAATGGTGCTTTGCAGCGGGTTCAGGCCAAACAGATGCGACAGCCCCAAGGCCAGCACCGGCATCAGCAGGTGGCGAATCAGCAGCAGCGCCACCCCCAGCAGCTTGGCGTGGTTCAGCGCACCGAGTTGCATGCCTGCACCGGCGGCCATCAAGCCCAGCGCCAACGACGCGCCGCCAATGCGGCTCACGGTGGGCTCCAGCCAATCAGGCATGTGAAACCCGGCCAGGTTGGCCAGCAGTCCGCCGGCGGTGCCAATAATCAACGGGTTGCGCACCAGCTCAGCCAAAAAACCGCGTTGACCGTGGCGTGCCATAGGCCACACCGCACCAATGTTCATCAGCGGCACACTCACGCCAATCAGCAGCGCCACCACCGCCAGACCTGGCGCACCAGCGAGTTTGTCGGCCAGTGCCAGACCAATGAACGAGTTAAAACGGAACCCAATCTGGGCACTGCCCGCATGCTGGCGGGCGGCAAAGTGGTGTTTGAACCCCGGCCAGTAAGGCACTGAATAGGCCATTGCAATACCACCCAGGCCCAGCGCCCAACCCGCGCCCACCAGGTTGCCCGCCGCGCCGATGTCCAGCGGGCTTTTAACGATTGACTGGAACAGCAGCACCGGAAAAAAAAGAAAGTACACCAGCTGCTCGACCTGCGTCCACACCGGGCGGTTCAGGGGCGTGAAGCGGCACACCAGGTAGCCGATCAAGATCAGCGAAAAATCGGGGAACAGCAATTGCGCATAGTTCATGGTTTGAGGATAGCAGGCTGCGGCTAACGTTCATGTTCAACAAGGACACCCCAAAGCATGAAACATGCGTGCCCTGCGTAGGGCGGGTTTCAACCCGCCATGGCCGACTGTAGGGCGGGTTTCAACCCGCCATGGCCGACTGAAGTCGGCCCTACGACACGCCATTCCTGTCAGCTGTGGGCGTTGTTTCACGTTAAAGTCTGGCTCTAACGTCCATGTTCAACAAGGACACCCCAAAGCATGAAACATGCGTGCCCTGCGTAGGGCGGGTTTCAACCCGCCATGGCCGACTGAAGTCGGCCCTACGACACGCCATTCTTGTCAGCTGTGGGCGTTGTTTCACGTTAACGTCCATGTTCAACAAGGACACCCCAAAGCATGAAACATGCGTGCCCTGCGTAGGGCGGGTTTCAACCCGCCATGGCCGACTGAAGTCGGCCCTACGACACGCCATTCTTGTCAGCTGTGGGCGTTGTTTCACGTTAACGTCCATGTTCAACAAGGACACCCCAAAGCATGAAACATGCGTGCCCTGCGTAGGGCGGGTTTCAACCCGCCATGGCCGACTGAAGTCGGCCCTACGACACTGAAGTCGGCCCTTCGACACGCCATTCCTGTCAGTTGTGGGCGTTGTTTCACGCTAACATCATCACCATGCTCCCCCCCGTCAAGCCCACCACACCACACGCGCGCGCTGCCAATTCCGTGTCTGACCCGGTGATCGACACCTTCATTGATGCCCTGTGGCTGGAAGAGGGCTTGTCTGGCAACACGTTGGCCGCATACCGACGCGATTTGACGCTGTTTCAGGCCTGGCTGGCCGCTTTAACCCGTAAACAGGGGCAACTGATGGCGGTGAGCGAAGACGATCTCAACCACTACTTTGCCGACCAGCATGCCACCACCAAAGCCACCACCGCCAACCGCCGCTTGACGGTGTTCAAACGGTTTTTCCGCTGGGCGTTGCGTGAACGCCTGGTGCTGGTTGACCCCACCCTGAAATTGCAGGCCGCCAAACAGCCATTGCGCATGCCCAAAACCCTGACCGAAGCCCAGGTGGAAGCGCTGCTGAATGCGCCAGACACACAAGAAGCCCTGGGGGTGCGCGACCGCACCATGCTGGAGCTGATGTACGCCAGCGGCTTGCGCGTGAGCGAACTGGTGGGGCTGAAAGTGCTCAACGTCAGCTTGAATGAGAACGTGCTGCGGGTGTTTGGCAAAGGCAACAAAGAACGCCTGGTGCCGTTTGGTGAGGTGGCCAGCCAGTGGCTGCAACGCTACCTGGCACAGCCGCGTGCCGAATTGCTGGCCGGACACCAGAGCGAGGCGCTGTTTATCACCCAACGCGGCACGACACCCGGCACGGCCATGAGCCGCGTCATGTTCTGGATGCTGGTGAAAAAGTACGCGGCTCGGGCGGGTATCACCGCGCCGCTGTCACCGCACACGCTGCGCCATGCGTTTGCGACCCATTTGCTCAACCACGGGGCCGACTTGCGTGCGGTACAGATGCTGCTGGGGCATGTGGACATTTCCACCACCACCATCTACACCCATGTGGCGCGTGAGCGGCTGAAAACCCTGCACGCAAAACACCATCCCCGGGCGTGATGCGCTGCGGGCTTATTTTGCAGAGAACACGGTTTCGGCCCAAGCCAGCGCTTGCAGATGCGCCCAATTGACCTGGTGGTCGGTGAGTTGCAAGGCTTCTGTGGTTTCGGCAAATGCAACGTCGTCCACGTTTTCGCAGGCCAGGGTGAGCCTTAAAAACGGAGCCAACAACCCGCTGTCGTGCAGCAGCGCATCGGTGACGCTTTGGGGCAATGAAATGGTGTCAATCACCTGCACCAGCGGCAGGCCAACCATGGTGTCGAGCAGCGAGAATATCCCCACCACAAAGGCGTTGTCGCATTCTTCCTGGGGCAGCAACTCGGCGGCCAGCAGCTCCATCAAACGCCCACGCACAATGGCCGCATGCCCCACTGCTGGTGAGCCGCCACCGGCTTGTGACGTGGTCATCAGCAGCGCGGCCCAGCGGAACAATTTTTTTAGCCCCAGCAGCATCACCGCATGGCGAAACGAGGTGATCTCGCAGCTCAAACCAAAGCCGGCGGAGTTGATGAAACGCAGCAGGTTGTAAGACAGCGTCGGGTCGCGTTTGAAGACTTCTTCAATGTCGGCGGTGCTGGCCTGTTTGCGCACCAGGTTGATCAGCTGGATGATGGCGGCTTGCGCCGGGCGAATGGCCTGGCCGTGGATCAGCGTCGGCTTGGCAAACCAATAGCCCTGAAACAGCGTGCAGCCCAGCTTGGCCGCTGATTCATATTGCGCCACCGTCTCGACTTTTTCTGCCACCAGCCGGGCCGGGGTGGTGCGGCTGGCAAGGCCTACGGCCTGCGCAAAAGCTTCGGCTGAAAGCTTGCTGATGTCGAATTTAATAAACGAGGCCAGGACTAGCCAGCTGGCGTACTCGGGAGCCAGCACCTCCACATCAAACGCCAGTTTGAAGCCGCGTTTGTGTACCGAGATCAGCGTCTGGCAATAGGTTTCAATGTCTTCAGCGCTGGATTTGTCCAAGGGCAAAGGGGGCACCTCCAGCACCACCCGTTCGGGCTCAATCAGCTCCAGGTGGCCACCGGCCAGTGTTTGGTGTGTGCAATTGATAAAAATGATGTTGCTGCCACTGAGCACTTCGCTGTCGGCATTGGAGAGCAGGTTGAACAGCAAGGCGGCATCGCTGGCGGCACTGAAGTTCTGGCCGTTTAGGGAACGGTCAAACAGTTCGTAGCCAAAGATGGCTCGCTTGGCATCCAGAATCGGCTGGCGGGCGATGCCCATCAGCGCTGGTTTGGCGGTGGTGCTGTGGGTGGGGGCAGAGGTGTTTGGCATAGGGGGTGATTGTGCGGTATCCACTAAGGGCTTGTTCATGAATAAGCTGTGCATTTGGTCGTCGGATTTGGGATGCAATGCAAGGCGCAAAGCGTGCCGCGCAGCGCTGCTGCACAAGCGATTTGAAACAAAGCAGTTCTCCCAAAACTGGCGCGCCAAATGTGCATGTTATTTGTGAACAAGCCCTAAGGTTAACAGTGCGGGTCAGGCAGCTTCCATGGCGGCTAATTCTGCCTCGGTAAAGCCGGCTTTGCGCCGGGCTGGCATATTGAACGGCCCCTTCAACACAGGTGCCTGATAGCGCACCACCAGGTCGTTGTAGGCGGTCACCGGTTCCAGTTGGCGCTTTGCGCACAGCCAATGAAACCAATGGTTGCCAATGGCCACATGGCCAATTTCGTCACGCAAAATGATGTCCAGAATTTTGGCCCCGGCCTGGTCGCCCACAGACACCAGACGGTTGCGTACTGCCGGGGTGGCATCCAGACCACGGGCTTCCAGCGTGCGCGGCACCAGTGCCATGCGAGCCAGCAAGTCGCCTTTGGTGCGCTCGGCCATGTCCCACAGGCCATCGTGGGCTGGAAAGTCGCCATAGGCAAACCCCATGCCGACCAGGTGCGCATGCAGCAGCTCAAAGTGCAGGGCTTCTTCTTGCGCCACGCGCCACCAATCACGGTAAAACGCATCCGGCAGACCGGCAAAACGCCACAACACGTCCAGCGCCAGGTTGATGGCGTTGGCTTCGATGTGGGTCAGGGCATGGATCAGTCCGGCGCGGCCTTCCAGTGTGCCAACCGCGCGGGTTTTGAGTTGGGACGGGTGCAGCAGGAGCGGGCGCTGTGGCCGTCCCGGTAACTGCGCGGGCTCGGGCAGGTGTTCTTGCAGTTCCCAAAGACACTGGCTTGCATCCAGCGCGCGCACCTGCGCTGCTTTGTCCTGGGTGGATGCCATTTGCAACAGGCGCAGTGCCTGGGTGCGCAAGCCACCACCCCGGTCTGGATTTGGGGGCTTGTCGCAGGGGATGGGGATTGTGCGCATCATCCTAGATTCCTCAGTTGGCCGCTTGTTTTCTTCAATAAGTGCATATGAACATTGAATATTTCAGTCTCAGTCAGACTCACCTTTTGGGTGATAGCGCTACGCACCCGCTTGAGCCGCTGGCAACGCGCCTGGGGTCGTTGCTCCTCCTTGCGGGCAGTAGCCCGCTACGTCGTCACGTCTACCCAGCCGCGCCGCCAGCAGTCCACTCGGGTGCGTCCCTAGGATCATGGTTTCCCTACAATTCTAGGCAACTCAATGGCAAAGGACGATCATGGCAATTTATGAAGTGGATGGCATCACGCCGCAAGTCGCAGAGTCGGCCTGGGTGGCGGACAGCGCCGAGGTGATGGGCGACGTGGCGCTGGGCGAAGAGGTGAGCATCTGGTTTGGCGTGGTGGTGCGTGGCGACACATCGGCCATCCGCATTGGCAACCGCACCAACATCCAGGATGCAAGCGTGCTGCATTCAGATGTGGGTATGCCGTTGACGATCGGCTGTGGGGTCACGGTGGGTCACAAAGCCATGCTGCACGGTTGCACCGTGGGCGACGACAGCCTGATCGGCATTGGTGCGGTGGTGCTCAACGGAGCCAAAATTGGCAAAGGTTGTCTGGTGGGCGCGGGCGCGCTGGTGACCGAAGGCAAAGCATTCCCCGATGGTTCCATGATCATCGGCAGCCCCGCCAAGCTGGTGCGCAGCCTGACCCCCGAGCAACTGCAGGGCTTGCGCCACAGTGCCGAGCATTACGTGGCCAACGCCAAACGCTTCAAGGTCAGCCTGAACAAAATTGCCTGATAGGAACCACACTTGTCTGAAATTCATAAATTCATTTTTGATGGCCTGCCGGTGCGCGGAGCCGTGGTGCGCCTGACCGATGCGTGGGTGGAAATTCTGCGCCGCCGTGCCAGCAACTCCACCCACGGCGCTTACCCGCAGCCGGTGCAAAACCTGCTGGGCGAGATGACCGCCGCAGCGGTGCTGATGCAGTCCAACATCAAGTTCAATGGCTCACTGGTGCTGCAGGTGTTTGGCGACGGCCCGGTCAAGCTCGCGGTGGTGGAGGTGCAAAGTGACTTTGCCTTGCGCGCCACAGCCACGGTCAATGGCGCTGTGCCAGAAGATGCCAGCCTGAGCCAGATGGTCAACGTGGGCAACGTTGGGCGCTGCGCCATCACGCTCGACCCCAAAGACCGCCAGCCGGGCCAGCAGCCCTACCAGGGCGTGGTGCCGCTGTTTGGTGACCATCAAGAAAAACTGGAAAAGTTCAGTGACGTGCTGCAGCACTACATGCTGCAAAGCGAACAGCTTGACACCACCCTGGTGCTGGCGGCCAATGACCAGGTGGCCGCTGGCCTGCTGATTCAGCGCCTGCCCATGGCTGGTGAGGCCAATTTGTCAGGCACGGCTCGCCAGGCCGATGAAGACCAGATTGGCCTGAACGAAGACTACAACCGCATTGCCGTGCTGGCCTCCAGCCTCAAGCGCGAGGAGTTGTTGACGCTGGATGTGGACACCATCCTGCAGCGCCTGTTTTGGGAAGAAACACTGTTGCGCTTTGAACCTTTGCAGGGTGAAACCGGACCGCATTTTTCTTGCACCTGCAGCCGCGAGCGGGTCAGCAAGATGATCAACGGCCTGGGGGCCGAGGAAGCGCACAGCATTTTGCAGGAGCGCGTTGACATTGAAGTGGGTTGTGATTTTTGCGCTGCGCAATACCGCTTTGATGCGGTCGATGTGGCGCAAATCTTTCGCCAGCCAGGTGAGCTGCCACCCGCCGGTGAACAGGTGCATTAAGGCCAAGGCCTTGATGCGTTCAGATCAGCTGATCGTCGTGGCTTAGCGCCTCGTCCAGACGGGTCATCAGGCTGCCCAGGCGTTGAGAGGTTTCACCTGATGCCGGGGCTGCACTGGCTGAAGTGCCCGGCAGCGTGCGTTGCACATGCTGGTCAGCCAAGTCAAATGCCAGGTTGAGGGCGGCCAGCACCGCGATGCGGTCACGGGCGCGCACCTTGCCGGCATCGCGAATTTTGCACATGGCGGTGTCCACTTTTTCAACCGCATCGAGCAAACGTGCTTCGCCACCGTCCGGGCAACCGAGTAAATAGCTCTGCCCCATGATCTGAACTTCGAGTTGTTTCATGCGTGTCCTTCAGGTGTACCGGCCTGTGAAAGAGGTTGACTTTGGGGCATGCCCGGCAGGCGCTCCAGCAAGGCATCCACCCGTGCACGTGCTGCACTCAGGCGGCTTTTGAGCGAATCTCGCTCTTGCGTCAGGGCTTCAATTTGCTGACTAAGAATTGCATTGGTGCGCGTGAGTTCTTCATAGCGCAGCAGCAAACGCTCCACGCGCTCGGTGATTTGGTCGATTTGGGTGTGTTCCGACATAGGGTCGCATTGTAGGGTTTGGTCAAGCTGACCCGGCTAGAATCCGTGCCGTTGGTGCTCGCGGTGTGGTTCACACGCCGCAGTTCAACGGGAAGCAGGAGGGTAAGCCCGGCAAGGGCAAACCTAACCTGCGCTGCCCCCGCAACGGTAAGTGGACGAGCCGCAAGGCTCCGCTTTCATCCAGGCCACTGAGTGTCGTCAAAAGACATTTGGGAAGGCGATGAGGGTTGACTCCACCAGCCCGGATACCGGCCAACACGGTGGCTGTGCGCTTTTTTAATGAAAGTGTGCAACCGTGACGCTCATGCACTGTCGGGGAAGACGGTGAGGGCTTTTTTGATGGTTCTTTCCTTTTATGAAAACTTTGAGTTCTTTAAAGCGCCAAGGCGCTGTTGCGCGCGCCTGCGCGTCTGTTTTGGTGGTGATGGCGACTGCGCCGGTTCTGGCGCAGGAAAAAGCGGTGGCGTTGGGCGAGGTGGTGGTGACGGCCAGCCGCAATGAACAGTTGCTCGGCTCTGCGTTACCGCATACCACGGTCATCACGCGCCAGGATATTGCGCGTTCGCAGGCGATTGATCTGGTGACGCTGTTACAGCGCGAGGCGGGTTTGCAGCACACGCAAAACGGCGGCATGGGCACCGTATCGAGCGTTTTTATACGTGGTACGCCGTCGCTGCAAACCCTGGTGCTGATCGATGGCGTGCCGCAAAACAAGCAGGACGCCTCTGGCGCGGTCAGTCTGGAGCATCTGATGCTTGACAACATCGAGCGCGTTGAGATCGTGCGTGGCAATGTGTCGGCCATTTATGGCTCAGGTGCCATTGGTGGGGTCATCCAGATATTCACCAAGACCGGTAGCCGTGAGCCGATGGCCACCATGTCGCTTGAAGCGGGGCCAAGGGCAACCCGTAAAGTTTCTGGCGACATCAGCACCAGCTTTGGCGCGACCTCGTTCAGCGCTGGCGCGTCGCGCCTGATCACGGATGGGTTTTCTGCCATCAACACCCGTCAATTTACGGCTGCCAACCCGGACGATGATGGCTACAGCAACACCAGTAGCCACGTTGCGCTGGTGCATCACCTGACAAATCAGCACAGTTTTGGATTGCGTTTCATGCGCTCGGATGCCGACACCCGCTTTGACAACCCTTTTGGTGCGCCGCAGGACATTCAGTCTTCAACCACGCGCCTGACGCAAACCACGCTGTTTTCTGACAACACCTGGCGCCATTGGCGCAGCCGTGTGTCGTTGAGCGAGCAGTCAGACAAAAGTAAAACACATGACAACGGTTTCTTTGGATCCAACGACGGTTTCACCACGCGTGCCACCGTGCTGAGTTGGGTCAATTCGATGTCGTTGGGGAGCGTTGGGTTGGTCACTGCGGGACTGGAACACCAGCGCCAGCGGGTTGACACCCAAAGCGACTCGCCATTTGTCACGCCGTACAACCAGGAACGCGATGCCGACTCAGTATTTGCAGGAATCGAAAGCGCCTTGGGCAAGGGCAATGTCCAGCTGAACGTTCGTCACGACAAGGTTGGGGGCATGAGCCAGAACACCGGGTTTCTGGGTTACGGTTACCCGCTGAGCCAACACATCAAAGTCACGGCGAGTTCGTCCACGGCCTTCAATGCGCCGCCGCTGGGTTATCTGTTTGCCCCTGATTTTGGCAATCCGTTGCTCAAGCCTGAGCGGGCGCACAGCCACGAATTGGGCGCACAGTTCGAGCAAAGTGGGCAATTGTTGCGCGCGACGTATTTTGATACACGCATCAAGGATCAGTTGACCTTTGGCACCACGACTTTTGAAAACATTGGACGCACCCGCAATTCGGGTCTGGAGCTGTCTTACCGCGGCGTGATGGGGATCAGTGATGTGCGCGCTAGCCTCACGCTGCAAGACCCTGTCAACGATATAACCCACCAACGACTAACGCGTCGGGCGGCCACCCTGATGTCCGTGGGCGTTTCGCATCCCATTGGTGCGTGGCGCCTGGGTGCGGATCTGCAGTACAGCAGCGACCGCCCCGACCGCTACAGTGACCCGGCGACGTTTGCGACAGTCGAGACCACGTTGGCGTCGTATGCGGTGCTCGACTTGAGCTTGTCGTACCAGCTATCTCCCGCCGTGCTTTTCAAGGCACGCCTGGACAACGCCACAGACGAAAAGTACCAAACGGTCTACAGTTACAACCAGCAACCGCGCAGCCTCTATGTTGGTCTGACCTGGTCGCCCAAACTCTGACCGTATCGACCCGGCAAACCTGACACCTGAAGATGAATTTCATCAGCGCTGAAACCCAAGGCCCGCAGCGCATCGTCTGCCTGACCGAGGAAACCACGGAGTGGCTTTACCTGCTGGGGCAGGAAAGCCGCATCGTCGGCATCTCGGGCTACACCGTGCGGCCGCGCCGGGCGCGGGACGAAAAGCCCCGGGTGAGCGCGTTCACCAGCGCCAAGGTCGACAAAATTCTGGCCTTGCAACCGGACTGCGTGCTGGGCTTTTCCGACATGCAGGCCGACATTGCGGCCGCGTTGATCCGCGCTGGCGTGCAGGTCACGGTGTTCAACCAGCGCAGTGTGGCTGAAATTGTGGGGGTGCTTTACCAAGTGGCGTGCCTGGTGGGGCAGGGCGCACAAGGTCTGAAGTTGCTGCAAAAAATGCAGCATGATATGCAGGTTATACAAGGGCTAGCGGCCAATTTTTCACACAGACCTCGGGTTTACTTTGAAGAGTGGGACACGCCGCACATCAGCGCTATCCGCTGGGTGTCCGAGCTGATCGGCATCGCCGGGGGTGACGACATCTTCCCGGAACTGGCGGTACAGTCGCTTGGCAAAAATCGCATCCTGGCCGACGGTAGCGAGATCATTCGGCGCAACCCCGACATCATCATCGGCTCCTGGTGTGGCAAAAAATTTCGCCCTGAAACGGTGGCGGCGCGTGCTGGCTGGGGCGAGGTGGCGGCGGTCAAAACCGGGCAGATTTTCGAGATCAAATCGGCTGACATTCTGCAACCCGGCCCGGCGGCCTTGACCGACGGCCTGGCGCAGCTGCATCGCATCATCATGGACTGGAGCCGGGTGCATGGATGATGTCAAACAGCGATCCCAGCACGCTATTTGCAAGGCCGACTTGCACCGGCCATGGTGTAGGACCGACTTCAGTCTGCGATGTTGTAGGGCCGACTTCAGTCGGCCATGTTGTAGGGTCGACTTCAGTCGGCGATGTTGTAGGGCCGACTTGCATCGGCCATGGCGGGTTAAAACCCGCCCTACGGGAGCCGCGAATGTTTCATACTTCTGGGCAGTTTTGGGAGGTTCGCAATGACCAGCAGCGCATCACAGCCAACCCGCAGTGAACTCATTCTGGGCGGCCAGAAGAGCGGCAAATCGCGCCGGGCAGAAGCCCTGGCACAAGCCTGGCTGGCGAGATCAAACCAGCACCAGGCCGTGCTGATCGCCACCGCGCAGCCGTGGGACGATGAAATGCGCGCGCGCATTGCCCGGCACCAGGTTGACCGTGCCCAACGCGTGCCAGGCATGCGCACGGTAGAAGAACCCTTGCAACTGGCCCAAGCCATCAGCGCACACAGCTCGCCGCAAACGTTGATCGTGGTGGACTGCCTGACCCTGTGGCTCACCAACTGGCTGATGCCCGCGGGCGCGCCGCTGGCGAACTCAAGCGCCAAACCTGGCGTGCATGGCACCACGGCGCAAAACCACGCTGTTGTTCAAACACAGTCCTCCTCAAATACGGCAGCAGAGGTGCTTGGAATCACCGGCATTGAAGCCGAAGAATTTATAAAAAATAAGCCTCTAGCCCTTATAGAACATGCGCAAGCAGCTATTCTTTTAGAAGCAATCTCAAAGGCTCCCGGCCCCTTGGTGCTGGTTGGCAACGAGATCGGGCTGGGCGTGATTCCGCTGGGTCGTGAGGTGCGTGCTTTTGTTGATGCGCTGGGCGTGCTGAACCAACGTGTGGCGCAGGTGTGCCAGCGCGTGACGCTGATGGCGGCGGGTTTGCCGTTGATTTTGAAGGACGGCACATGAAGGGTTTGATTCTTTTTCTTAACCAAGTGTTGGTGCTTGTTGTAGGGCGGGCTTCAGCCAAAGTGCTAGGTTTTGTTGTAGGGCGGGCTTCAGCCAAAGTGCTAGGTTTTGTTGTAGGGCGGGCTTCAGTCAAAGTGTTGGGTCTTGTTGTAGGGCGGGCTTCAGCCAAAGTGCTGGGTCTTGTTGTAGGGCGGGCTTCAGCCCGCCATGGCCGGTGCAAGTCGACCCAACGAACAGCCCAACGAACAGCCCAACGAACAGCCCAACGAACAGCCATTTTTGACGACGGTTGTCGTTCATTCCCTTTACAGAAAGTGCGTTACTTGCGTTGGTTTGGCGTTGCAGTCTTGCTACCCGCTGTGACGGCCCACGCCTTTGAGGTCACCGACGACCGTGGCATCAGCGTCAGCTTTGTCCAACCGCCGCAGCGCATCGTCAGCCTGCTGCCCAGCCTGACCGAGACCGTGTGCGAGCTTGGGGCATGCGCGCGCCTGGTGGGGGTAGACCGTTATTCCGACTTTCCGGCCAGCGTCAAACAACTGCCGCAGGTGGGCGGTGGGCTTGATCCCAACATTGAGGCCATCGTCGCCTTGAAGCCCGACGTGGTGCTGATGGCCACCTCGTCGCGCGCTGGCGAGCGGCTGCGCGCCCTGGGTCTGAAGGTGCTGGCGCTGGAACCCAAAACCCATGCCGATGTGAAGCGTGTGCTGGGCAAAGTCGGCCAGGTGCTGGGTGTGCGTGATGCGGCGCGCGTCTGGCGCGTGATTGACGCGGCCATGCAGGCAGCAGCCCAGTCGCTGCCCCAAAGCATTGGCAACACCCGGGTTTATTTTGAGGTCAACCCCGGCCCCTATGGCGCGGGTGAGTCGTCTTTCATTGGCGAAACCCTGACCCGCTTGGGCGTTAAAAACATCATCCCGGCCAAGCTGGGGCCGTTCCCCAAACTCAACCCCGAATTCATCGTGCGCGCCAACCCGGACGTGATCATGATTGGCCAGCGCAGTTTAGAGAGCATGGGCCAGCGCCCCGGCTGGGCAGGGATGCGCGCCATGCGTGAGCAGCGTCTGTGTGTGTTCACCACCGCCCAGTCCGACACCTTGGTGCGCCCCGGGCCACGCATGGCCGAGGGTGCGCGGCTGATGGCTCAGTGCCTGGCGGACAAGGCCGGGGCGCGCCGGTTCCAGCCCACAGCCGGGCAGGTGTCTGGCGTTGCAACCTCGCATTTTTACGAAGGGTGGGGTTTTGCCTGTGGTTCGGGGCAGATCAGTACGTCATGAATCTACAGCGCGCAACAACCTTCGGCTGGGCTTTGCTAGGACTGGCGTTGGGTTTGGCCGCGCTGGGCATTTGCGTCGGCAGCGCCGGGTTTGAGAACCTGCTTGGGCCTTTGCTCAATCCTTTGCGCGACCCTGAGCAAACCGCCATGGCGCAACAAATTGTGTGGGACATCCGCTTGCCGCGCACGCTGGGGGCCTGGGCGGCCGGGGCCTTGCTGGGGCTGGCGGGTGCCTTGGCGCAAGGGCTGTTCCGCAACCCGCTGGCCGACCCGTTTTTGCTCGGCAGTGCCTCCGGCGCGTCGCTGGGCGTGGCCCTGGCGCTGGCCGCCATGGGCGGGGCGGGCGGCATGCTCGGCGGTGGCGTGGGTGGCGGTGTAGGTGGCGATGTAGGTAGCGCGGGCGGCATGATGGGCGACGGCCTGGCGTTCACCGTGTTTGGTACCGGCTGGCTGACGCGCCTGGGGCTCACCGGTGCGGCTTTTGGCGGCGCGGTGCTGGCCGTGTTCCTGACACTGGCCTTGAGCAAAGGCGTGCAGCACACGCTGCGCCTGCTGTTGGCCGGCGTGGTGGTGGGCGTGGTGCTGGGTGCCATGACGCATCTGGTGCTGCTGTGGACACCCGAATCCTTGCAGGCCATGCAGGCCTTTATGCTGGGTTCCACCGCCTTTGTTGGCTGGACGGCCTGCGCGGTGATGCTGGGGGTTTGGTTGCTGGCCAGTGTGGCCGGGGCGCTGCTGGCGCGCATGCTCGATGGCCTGAGCCTGGGCGAGGCCACCGCGCACAGCCTGGGCTTGCCACTGGTGCCGATGCGCCTGGCGTTGGTGGCAGTGCTGGCGCTGGCCACTGGCGCGGCGGTGGCACAAACCGGGCTGATCGCATTTGTCGGGCTGGCGGCACCGCACTTGGTGCGCTCAAGGGTCAAAACCACGCATGGTCGTTTGATTCTTTTGTCCAGCCTGATGGGCGGCGTGCTGCTGATGGCCGCCGACACGCTGGCACGCTGGCTGATCGCGCCGCAAGAGCTGCCGGTGGGCGTGCTGACCGCCGTGCTGGGTGGTGGCTACCTGCTGTGGCTGATGCACCGGGGTTCAAAAGGTGGCGGGGTTGCGCTATGACTTCAATAGCTGTTGGCGCACATTCCATAAGGGCTAGACCCGGAAATACCGATGAAGCAGGTATTGCTATGACTTCAATAGCTGTTATCGCAAGCCATGTCTGCGCAGGCTGGGAAATACAGATGAAGCAGGTATTGCTATGACTTCAATAGCTGTTAGCGCAAGCCACGTAAGGGCTAGGCTCGGAAATACCGAGATATTGCATGACGTGTCGCTGGCCCTGCCACAAGGCCGCTGGACCAGCATCGTTGGCCCCAACGGCGCGGGTAAATCGACGCTGCTCAAAGTGCTGGCCGGTTTGCTGCCACATCAGGGCACGGTGGCGCTGCTGGGCAAACCCTTGCCCAGTTACCCGGCGCGAGAGCGTGCCCAGCGCCTGGCCTGGCTCGGGCAAAGCGAAGCCGCCGGGGACGATTTGACAGTGTGGGACGTGGTCATGCTCGGGCGCTTGCCACACCAAGCCTGGCTGGCTGCACCCAGCGATGCCGACCGGGCAGCGGTGGACATGGCGCTGAAATCCACCGGCGGCTGGGACTGGCGCGCGCGCAGTCTGGGCCAACTCAGTGGTGGCGAGCGCCAGCGCGTGTTGCTGGCCCGTGCCCTGGCGGTGCAGGCGCAAGTGCTGCTGATGGACGAACCCTTGGCCAACCTCGACCCACCGCATCAAGCCGATTGGCTGGGCGTGGTGCGCTGCCTGCTGGAAATCGGTGTCACTGTGGTCAGTGTGCTGCATGAAATTTCGATGGCGCTGCATTCAGACCAGATGCTCATCATGGCCGCTGGCCGCGTGACGCATCAAGGTATCAGCGCTGACCCGGCCACCCACCGCGCCCTGGAAGCCGTGTTTGACCACCGCATCACCATCCATCCGCTGGCCGGGCGGTGGGTGGCGTTGCCCAAATAATGGGGGTCAGATTCCAATTAATTTTCAAAAAGACAAATTCGAAATTAATTAGAATCTGACCCCCATTAATTTCTTTCCTACGCACATTGCGGTCGGCTGTTGTCTATCGTTTACTGTCAATTCATCTTTAAATCTATGCACATAGAAACCCCACCCAACGACAAGCCTTACGACAAGCCTGAGGGCGAACGCCGCGGCATCGTCATCGTCAAGTTGGACGAGGTCACCTACCCGCTGATCTACGGCTGGCTGCCGATTGACGATTGCCGATGTGCTTGACACCTTGAAAGCCCGCCCCAGCCAGGTCCACGTGGTGCTGACTGGCCGCCGCTGCCCGCCTGAGATCATTGAACTGGCCGACACCGTGACCGAGATGCAGATGGTCAAGCACGCGTTCAAAGCTGGTATCCCGGCGCAACGCGGCATTGAAGACTGACCTTTGCTTGTTTTTTTGACCCCAAACCACCTGTGATCTGATCCATGACCATGCCTCAAACCGTTGACAACGCCAACACCCACCCTTTGCACTTCCACGCCTGTCTGGATGCCCACCCCGCGCGTCCAGATGCGGGCCAGCGCGTCTGGGCGGTTGAAGAGGTGCAGGCGCTGTTTGACCTGCCGTTTTCTGACCTGTTGTTTAAGGCGCAAACCATGCACCGCGCCCACTTTGACCCGAATCTGGTCGAGCTGGCCACGCTCTTGTCGGTCAAAACCGGCGGCTGTCCAGAAGACTGTGGCTACTGCCCGCAATCGGTTCACTTTGACACCGGTATTGAAGCCAGCAAGCTGATGGGCGTGGAGGTGGTGCGCAGCGCCGCCCTGGCTGCCAAAGCCGCGGGCGCCACGCGCTTTTGTATGGGGGCGGCCTGGCGTGCGCCCAAAGACCGCGACATCGAAGCGGTGGCCGAGCTGGTGAAAACCGTCAAGGCCACCGGGCTGGAAGCCTGCGCCACGCTGGGCATGCTGGCTGACGGCCAGATTGAGACGCTGCGCGATGCCGGGCTGGACTATTACAACCACAACCTCGACAGCGCCCCCGATTTTTACGGCGACATCATCACCACGCGCGACTACCAGGATCGGCTCGACACCCTGGCGCGGGTGCGCAACGCGGGTGTGAGCGTGTGCTGTGGTGGCATTGTGGGCCTGGGTGAATCGCGCCTGCAACGCGCTGGCTTGATTGCCGAACTGGCCAACCTGTCGCCGTACCCCGAGTCGGTGCCGATCAACCACCTGGTCAAGGTGGCGGGCACGCCGCTGGCCGACCAGCCCGACCTAGACCCGCTGGAATTTGTGCGCACCATTGCAGTGGCGCGCATCACCATGCCCATGGCTCGTGTGCGCCTGTCCGCAGGCCGCCAAAGCATGAGCGACGCGGTGCAAGCGCTGTGCTTTGTGGCGGGTGCCAACTCCATTTTTTATGGCGACAAGCTGCTCACCACGCCCAACCCTCAGGGCAATGATGATTTGGCCTTGCTGGCGCGGCTGGGGCTTCAAACCGGCCAGCCAGTGGCACGGGCCTGATTGTTTAGAAATCGAGACCAAGCATGACCTACAGCGTCAAAGAAATGTTCTACACCCTGCAAGGCGAAGGCCACCACGCCGGGCGACCAGCGGTGTTTTGCCGCTTTTCTGGCTGTAATTTATGGAGTGGTCGGGAACAAGACCGCGCCAGTGCCGTGTGCCAGTTTTGCGACACCGATTTTGTCGGCACCAATGGCCCGGGCGGGGGCAAGTTCAGGCAGCCGCACAACCTGGCCGAGCGCATCAACGCCCTGTGGCCCAAGGCCTATCCGGCGCATAAATACGTGGTGTTCACCGGCGGCGAGCCGCTGTTGCAGCTGGACGTGCCGCTGATCGAGGCATTGCATGCCGTAGGCTTTGAAGTGGCGATAGAAACCAACGGCACGCTGCCCGTGCCCGAAGGCGTGGACTGGGTCTGCGTCAGCCCAAAAATGGGCGCGGCGCTGGTGGTGCGCCAGGGCCACGAGCTAAAAGTGGTCATTCCCCAGCCCGGCCAGCCGATGGACGAGTACGCCGCACTCCGCTTTGACCACCATTTTGTGCAAGCCATGGACGGCCCGGCGCAGCTGAACAATCTGCAGCTGGCCGTGGGCTACTGCAAAGCGCATCCGCAGTGGAAGCTTAGCCTGCAAACGCACAAACTTCTTCAAATCCCCTAAGCCGGACAAGCCGGAACCAAAAAGGCAACACAAAACCTCGGTCGTGCGCAAGATTTTTGGACGTTCAGCCGATTTACGTCCCCGCAAATGTTCTTGGGTTGACCAAGAGAAAGTTTGTAACCCATTGGGTTTAAAGGCATTTTGCCCATGGCGAAATAATCGCCGGATTCATTTTGACACATCAGAATTCTTCGCAGGAAATGTGAAGACTGAACTTGTTAGAGACTAACGTCCATGCCCATAAGGTCACGCCCAAAGCATGAAACATGTGCTGCCTGCGTAGGGCGGGTTTCAACCCGCCATGGCCGACTAAAGTCGGCCCTACGACACGCCATTCTTGTCAGCTGTGGGCGTTGTTTCACGTTAACACCCATGCCCATAAGGTCACTCCCAAAGCATGAAACATGTGCTGCCTGCGTAGGGCGGGTTTCAACCCGCCATGGCCGACTAAAGTCGGCCCTACGACACGCCGTTCTTGTCAGCTGTGGGCGTTGTTTCACGTTAACACCCATGCCCATAAGGTCACTCCCAAAGCATGAAACATGTGCTGCCTGCGTAGGGCGGGTTTCAACCCGCCATGGCCGACTAAAGTCGGCCCTACGACACGCCATTCTTGTCGGCTGTGGGCGTTGTTTCACGTTAACACCCATGCCCATAAGGTCACTCCCAAAGCATGAAACATGTGCTGCCTGCGTAGGGCGGGTTTCAACCCGCCATGGCCGACTAAAGTCGGCCCTACGACACGCCATTCTTGTCGGCTGTGGGCGTTGTTTCACGTTAACACCCATGCCCATAAGGTCACTCCCAAAGCATGAAACATGTGCTGCCTGCGTAGGGCGGGTTTCAACCCGCCATGGCCGACTAAAGTCGGCCCTACGACACGC
>Ga0210058_1000746_pt1 | contig 30279 bp, 25 predicted proteins | sample CryGeymeta201511_FD_183979 | JGI IMG/M metagenome (GOLD analysis project Ga0210058, IMG submission 183979) | Groundwater microbial communities from Crystal Geyser aquifers in Utah, USA - Crystal Geyser metaG 2015-11 (SPAdes) (version 2) | ecosystem: Environmental > Aquatic > Deep subsurface >...
CAATGATGGTGAAAATGCTTAGCAATGCTAAGTTGAACTTTGGTTTCTTTTCGTATTTAAAAATGGAGAATAAAATAGCCAGTGCTATTAAGCCTCTCAAAAAGTCAGCTGATGAAAATTGGACCGAATTGTGAAATTTCATAGCCGGAAGAATTGTTAGAGCGTCCAATGCCCATGCCCCAATAAGCAAAATAATAAGTCCCTTTATAAATTCGCGAACTTTTATCTGCTTCACATTTTTCGTGTCAAAGCGAGATAACAATAAGCCAAATCCGATAATAGTTCCAAGAATTGAAGATAGAGATAGAGTTGCAATTATTATTCGAACGTATCTTGGTAGTTTTATGAATGGAAAATTTAAAATAAGTATAAAACGAACTATTGAACCTAATTCATCAATAATACCAGCATAAAGAGAATTAAGTCCAAGTAATGACAAGGGTATAGAAATAAATGACAATATATAAATAATCACCCAGCCTATAATTTTATTTTTATGATTTTCTTCTTCTACGCTTTCGCTCTTTCTTCCCTTTAGGTAAAGATACGCGCCTAAAAGTGGAACGGCTATGCCAATTGCAGCAAAGGCAATGTCTTCGCCCTGACTTCCAAATGATGCTCGCCCCATTAAAATTGCTAATGTACTTCCTTTAAACAAACCGAATATTCCGATAATGAATAGGAAAATTCCTGTTTTTTTCATTTATTTTTTGTTAATAATTATTTCAAAAAATATTCAACACTTTTCTTATAAATCTTCGCGAATCGCTTTACCTCCAAAATATCAAGTCTGTATTCACCTGATTCAACTCTTGAAATATAAGATTGGGGGCGTTTCACTTTTTTAGCGACTTCGATCTGCCGAAGTCCTGCTTCCAGCCTTGCTTTTCGCAGTTTCTCAATAAATTTAGCGTATTCCTTTGTTTTGATTGTCTTATCCATATACTAAAAGAATATATGCAATTTGTAAATATCTAAAATTTAGATATTGTGATATAATCAAAAAAGGGAGCAATGTGTTGCCCGCGCACGGGTTGGGCTGGGGCAAGGGCAACTTTCCTTTTTCCTAAAAGATATTTACCTCTTTGCTTCCGCCTCCGATTTCATCGGAGCTCAAAACCGAAAATTTTTCCTCCGTTTTTTTCAAAATTTCGTGCCCCCCGTTTTTTCTTAAAAGGAAAGAAAAATTTTCTGTTTTGAAAGTCAATCGCAGATTGACGCGGAAGCAAGGGCGAAAATCATAAATCTGGATTTTGCTGAAAGTGAGTTCTAACTTTTTCCAGAAGACACCACATTTTCGAATCTAGTCCGGTTTTCGTTTCGGCGTTTTCGGTTGCGGCGTTCGTTTCGGCCAGCATTTGCCAAGGGATTTTGAAATCAAGGGCAAGCGTTCGGGCGGAAATTCGGCGGAATTAATGGTTTTGTTTCCCGCCTTCGGCGGGAATGGCACACGAAAATAAATTGTCGGTGTAAAGCGTTGCCTTTTCCAAAATATATGATCAAATACTTCATCTATTGCCGCAAATCTTCGGAAGACGAAGAAAGACAGATCCTGTCTATCGAAGCCCAGCTTACGGAACTGCGGGAATTTGCCAAGCAAAACAATCTTTTAATTATTCGCGAGTATTACGAAAGCAAAACCGCCAAAGAGCCGGGACGGGAGATTTTTAATGAAATGCTGCGGGAAATTGAAAAAGGCAACGCTTCGGGAATTTTAGCGTGGAATCCCGACAGACTTGCCAGAAACTCGATTGACGGAGGAAGAATAATTTACCTTGTGGACACGGAAAAGATAAAAGCGCTGAAATTCCCCACTTTCTGGTTTGAAGCCACTCCGCAGGGCAAATTTATGCTTTCCGTGGCCTTTGGGCAGGCCAAATACTACACCGACAATTTGAGAGAAAACATTTTGCGGGGAATCAGGCAAAAACTCCGCCGGGGCGAACTTCCCGCAAAAGCTCCAATCGGGTATTTCAACGAGCCGAGATTGAGGACTATTGAACCAAATCGGGAAACTTTCAAGAAAGTAAAACAAGCTTTGGAGGCTTTTGCGACGGGAAATTATACGCTTTCAAAGATTCAAAGCAAAATGTTTTCTCTTGGCTTGGTTGCAAAAAATGGCAAACCTCTGCATTTATCCACTATTCAAGATATTTTGAGAAATCCTTTTTATTATGGAAATTTTCTATACAAAGGCGAACTTTTTCAAGGATCGCATAAGCCAATGATTTCCAAGAAACTTTTTGATAAAATCCAGCAGGCAATGATTGATAATGGAAAACCCCGCAAAAAGCAAAATAAAAAAGATTTTCTTTTCAAAAATTTCGCCCGCTGCGGTCATTGCGGATATATGATAACCGCCGAAAAGCACGTGAAGAAAAGCGGGCTGAAATTTTCCTATTATCGCTGCACCAGAAAAAGCAAAACTGAGAAATGCATGAGCGGCTTTTTGCGGGAAGAAAGATTATATCAGCAAGTGAAAGAAATTTGTCAAAAAGTTTCTTTGCCCGATGAATGGAAGGAAAAATATCTTGAAAAGGTTTCCGCTTGGAATAAGGAACAAGATGATTCCTCAAAAGTTTTCGCTCAAAATCTCAAAAATGATCTGGAAGAAGTAAAAAGAAAGATAAATCGTCTAATGGATGTCTATCTCGATGAAGAAATTGAAGTCGTTGAATTTCAGCAAAAGAAAAACGCCCTGATGGACGAAAATAAAACTTTGGAAGAAAAATTATCTGATTTTGAGCGAAAAGGAAATCATTGGCTCGAACTCACCCGAAACTGGATAATTGAAGCCAACCAAGCCAAAAATATCGTGTGCCAGGAAAATTTTTCCGAAATGAAAAATTTTCTCAAAACCGTCGGCTCGAACCGTCAAATTTCCGTCCGAACGCTCGCCGTTGATTTCAAAATCCCCTGGCAAATGCTCGCCGAAACGAACGCCGCAACCGAAAACGCCGAAACAAAAACCGGAATAGATTCGAAAATGTGGACCTGGGGAGAATCGGACTCCCGTCTCAGCAATGCGAATGCTGCGTACTACCACTATACTACAGGCCCAATTTATAAACTAAATACCAGCTACCAGCTACTTAACTATCAGCTACCGATTTCAATCTCTTCACTTCATTTTTTAACAATTCACTATCCCGTTCATACTCCCCAGAATGCACTCGCGATCCCGCGTAACTCACCCGCTTGTGATCAATATGAAGATTCACGTGAAACGAAAAATTCACAATCTTCACGAAAAGATGAAACCGCGGAAAAGGCTGGTCAGTGAGCCGGCGCACAAAAGCCATTTCGTCGCCTTCGCGCTTTTGAAAACTATATCCTGCCCGGCGGAAGAAATTAGCAACACCCGTTGTCGGTTTTTCGATGACGAATTTCATTTTCCAAATGGATTAAAATTTTGCTTCAGCAAGTTCTGCATTGGAAGAAAAAGAGGTTCTGGTAAATTATCCCAAGTGAACCATTCCCATCGCTCCAATTTATCTGGTTCCATAATTTTCACTTCTCCGGAATCATAATCAGCTACCATTGCAATTGTTATATAGTGTTTTTTCTCAATTTCATGAATGTCGTTGGTCAATCCAGCGAAACGTACATTTTTAATTCTTATTCCTGCTTCTTCCAATGTTTCCCTCCTAGCACAATCTTCCCAAGTTTCCCCAAATTCCAAAAGCCCTTGCCATGAATGCCAATTCTTTTCCCGAGCAGAACCTTATTGTCTTTTAGGACATATACCCCAAGTCCAACTCGTGGATGTTTTTCCATGAAATTATTTTTACCTTTCGGGCTGGAGGGAATCGGACCCTCTATCTCACGGACCCGAACCGTGCGTGTTACCGGTACACTACAGCCCGATACAAAACATTTTCACATTTTGAACTATTCCAAAATTTCCTCAGAAATCTTAGGCAGTATCTCCACAACTTTTGAATTATTCCGCAATTTCCTCACCAAGTCAACCAGCTCTTCAGCTTGCCCTCGAAGCTTCCTTTGCTTGAAAAGAAACGCCTTCATTGTTTTGTCATCCGGTTTTTTTTCAAAGTATTTCGCCAAAATCGCGTACCAGCGCTCATTCGTTTCTTGTGAAATATCGAGGCCGATTTTTATTTCCGGCGGATTGTTCAAAATCAAGCGCAATTTCTCCCAATTTTTGTATTTCTCATAAACCAGCTCATCCTCCAGAAGCTTTGGTGGAACATCGTGGTCAATCGTGTAGGATAGTTTGTAGAATTCATATTTATTTAAAATCTCCTCCCGCCGCATATCGCACCAAAGATGAAATTTCCAGCCGGCTTCAAAAGGAGCGACACCCTCAAATTCAAGATCAAGATCTTCGTGCAATATATGCGTGTCTTTTCTTTTCACTTCGTTCGTCACCCGCCGGATGTCCGGGAATAAAGTTCCCAGCAAAAACAAATCGGCATTCATCGCCGGATGCCGGTCGAGATATTTTTTCGCGTAAACTACATGAGCAACTTGTGATGCCATACTTTGAGATTATATTAACTCCCATATCAAATCAAACTTTTTCTTTTCCGCCTCCGCGATTTCCTCAGATTCAATTTTGAGGGCGATGAGCTCTTTTTTGGATGTGCAGATGATGATCGAGTTCCGATAAATTAGAACGAAGTCTGAATGAAAATAATTGTCGGGCAAGAACTTAACTTCCCTCATTTCCTTGGCATTTCTCTCCGGCGTGAATATATTTTCCGCTTCACCCTTGAAATGCAAGCCGCGATAAACGGTATTGTTTTTCAGTCTCGTTGGAATGTAATGGTTCTCGTCATACTCGGGAGTGATGACTTCATATATTTTTTTGAGCGAGCCAATGGCACGGATCACGCCATTTATTGTCTTCAATGAATCTTCAAGCGCGGTATAATAACCTTTCACTCCCTCATAGAGAGTAATTTTCGGTTTTGTCTGTGAACCTCTTTCAATTACCGAAAGTTCCGGCAAAATTTCGGAAACTTCTTTGAGTCTCCGTTTCAGGTTTTGCTCCAGTGTTGAGAGCGGAGAAACTACAAATCGAAGGCCAGATCTCATCTTGAAGTTTCCCATCAAGCCCTTTTCTCCCAAACTTTTCGCGACGGAATAAGCCGTTGGTCTTTTTATTCCGGCCACTTTCGCGATTCTTGCCAGCGGCGCCTCGCCAGTCTTCAATCCCGCCAGATATAAATTCACTTCTTCATCAGTTAAACCATAATTTTTAAGCACTTGCTGAATATTCATAATGTTGTAATTTCTGACAACATTATATAACCATTCATTTAAATTGTCAAATATTACTTTTTATAAGGTATTTCATTGATCTAAATAACTCGCATAATTTGTTCCAATATTCAACCCAACCCTTGATAACTCGCCGATTTTCTGGTATCGTTAGGCGTTTGAAACATAAATTAAATCTGCTCTTTAAAAAAGGAGGATAATATGTCCGAAAGAATTGATTTAACTAATCCTAAAGATGCATCTGTGGGTAGCTGTATAATCTTAATCCTGATTTTGCTGTTTATCTGGATTATTCTTCCCGTGCCCAGAACTATCAAAGGAACAGTCGAGAAAGTCGAAACTGTTTCAGTGATCAAATCCCTTCTGGGCGACACATTTCTGAAAAAGGTAAAATTCAAAGGGAAAGAGCCGATCTTACTTCAAGACAGTAAAAGTAATACGCAAATCGAAGAGGGAAGGATTTATGAAGTAGAGTTTTTTCCAAACTGGATTACGAAAAAAATCCGGATTATGTTATTGTCCGGATTCTTGAATATGGCGATGCAAAAGCGATAAAGTGGCTTTTCGAAATTTCGCCGAAAAACAGGGTTAAAAAAATCGTCAAAAAGTCCCGCCAGCTTTCGCGAAAGAGCGCCAATTTTTGGAGTTTGTTTTTTAATATTAACCGGGAAAAAGTCGAGTGTTTGAAAAAGTCCTATCAAAAAATGCAAAAGAGTCACTGGCCGTATTAGGCAAAAGTGGACTTATGAAATTAGCCTACCTAGCCGGCGGGACGGCTCTGGCCCTTCAAATCGGACATCGTCATTCCTACGACTTTGATTTTTTCTCTACGCGAGAATTTGACGAAAAAGTATTTTTGCAGAAAATAGTCAGACTGATTCCTGATTTCCAGCTGGAGCGGAAAGACTGGAGAATAATTTTGGGTTATATTGGAAAAATCCGTTTCAGTTATTTTTATTACCAATATCCCTTGCTTTTCAAGAAAATGAATTTTTCAGGGATCAATATCGCCGACCCGCGCGACATCGCCGCAATGAAAATCGCCGCCCTTTCCGACCGGGGAACCAAAAGGGATTTCGTTGATCTCTATTTCATTTTCGCGGAAGAAAAAATAATAACCTTGCCGGAAACACTCAAATTGTATGATAAAAAGTTCAAGACTCTCCGTCAGAACAAAATCCATATCATAAAAAGCCTTTCCTATTTTGAAGACGCTGAAAAGGATGAAATGCCAAAGATGATAAAACCGGTTAACTGGAAAAAAGTAAAAGAATATTTTATCACCGAACAAAAAAAGATCGCTAATGAATTGATCCGCACGACCTAAAGCGCAAAAAGCAGGTCATATCCGCTTTTTTTCTTTTGTTTCACGTTACATGTTTCGTGTTACATGATCGCTATTTCACCCAATATTTCGCTTTGATTTCCTGATCCTCTTCCTCTTTTTTCTCTTCAATTTTTTCCTTCGCCATTTCGCGGAGTTTGGGGAGATCTTCTTTCGTTAGATCTCTCGTCCGCGCAAGAAGCAAATCTTTTTTATTTTTCTTTGGCTCGTTCATCACTTCCGAAAGAAGTACGTCCAAAATCGCCCCGATTTTTGGACCGGGCTGAAGTTTCAATTCTTTCATTAAATCATCCCCGTTAATTTTGAGCATTTTGACCGAAAGCGGGTCATGGGAAATTTTATCCACCATATATTTGAAGTGGCGGAGTTTATACGGCACCGCTTTCGGCACACCCGAGCCAAGACGATCCCCGACGCGAAGGTCAATCAGGTCATCAATATTTTCCAGTCCCACTTTTTTGACAAGCCGGCGCACACTCGAAGCTCCAACTTCGTCCACGTTGTAATAGAACATGTGATTATCAACCAGCAGTTTCGTTTTCTTGATTATATCGGAAGAATATTTCAAGCGTTTCAAAATTTTTTCCGCCACCCGCGCCCCGACATGGTCATGGTTGTAGAAAGTTGAATAGGCGCCTTCGCCTCTTTTCGTTTCGGGCTTGGCGATGTCGTGAAACAAAGTAGCTAGACGCACTTCCAGTTTCGGCGAAGGGCAATTTTTGAGGGACAAAATCGAATGATCATAAATATTGTAAATATGATGCCGATTTTGGGAAACTCCGACTCCCCTTTCGAGTTCGGGAAGAATATATTGCAATAATTTTAATTCTCGCAGAAGTTCAACTCCTTCCGCTGCGTAATCGGAAACGAGAATTTTATTGAGCTCATCCTGAATTCGCTCAATAGCAATTAATTTTAAATTTCTAGCGTTCTTTTTTATAGCTTCAAGAGTCTTTTTCTCAATCGCAAACGGGGTTTCTTTGGACAATTTTCTCGGCCCCTTAGTTCTTTTTATGTTTATATCACTGCCCAAAGTAACCGCGAACCGCACCGCCCTCATCATCCGCAGCGCGTCTTCGTCAAATCTCTCATTTGGATCACCAACGGCGCGAATGATTTTATTCTTGAGATCTTCCTGCCCATTAAACAAATCTATTATCATATAACATGGAGCATGGAGTATGGAGCATTGTTTATTTTTGCTCTGTTTTTTCTTTTGCTTCATGTTATGTGTTCCATGTTCCATGATCCGCAACGCTAAAGCGTTAATTGTAAAATCTCTTCGGCTCAAATCTTCCTCGAGAGTTTTCGCAAATCGCACCTCGTCTGGATGCCGCTTGTCGGAATATTTTGACTCAATGCGATAAGTTGTAATCTCGACAACTTCCGAAAGGTTCGATTTTGAGGAATTGGCGGATTTATCCGCCAAGGGAAAGATTGAATCCTGATCACTTTTCGGAATTTTAACACCTACCGTCCCAAACTTATTTTCATAAAAGCTGGCGGGAAAAATCTTGGTTATTTCCTCCGGCTTCGCATTCGTTGTCACGTCCCAATCTTTCGGTCCGCCAGCTGGCGGATTTTCCACTAATAAATCCCGTACGCATCCGCCCACGATATATGCTTCAAAACCCTCGGCTTCGAGTTTTTGGATAATTTCGATTATTGGTTTTGGAATTTGACTAATCATAATGATTAGTCATCCCGAGCGCAGTCGAGGGATCTGGTTAAATAATTGATCCCGTATGCTAAACGGAATAACGCTTTATAATTCAATCCTAGCACGGCACGATATTATTTCAAATTATTCAATGCCTAACTTCCACAATGTTTCAAAAAATTGCTTATAGCTTCCAGCAATCACTTGATTTGAAATTGTAAAGTTCGTTACCGGCTCTCCGAAAACATTGAATCCAATTGCTTCCGGCCAGATATTCGTATTGACCATCCCAGTAAACAACCCGGGTAGAACGCGATAATCAAACAAATTTCTTTTTTTATTCTTCTCAAGATATTCTTTCTGGTCCGCACTGCCAAGATAGCGCACCGTTATATTTTTTTCCAGACGTAATTTTTCGTATGCTCTAATTTCGTCTCCTATATTTTCCGAAAACTTGTCTCCCATTCCGCCAATAATCAAAAGCTCGCATTCATCCGGCGCCTGACCCAAGAGATCAAATTCGTGCGCGACATATGACTCCTTACCTTGGAATATTTCAAATTCATTTCGTGTCGGAATCAAGATCAACTCATTCAACTTCTGGGCCACTTCTTCCGCCATTCTTTTTTGCCGGTCAACAAGTTGCACCAACATTTTCGGATTCTTGGCGCTGAATTTTTTGCGACCCCGTTTTACCATATGCCAAGCTAACCCTTTTTGTTCTAGGCTTCCCAACGCTGTATAAACAAACTGTCCATGAAGACCGGTTTTCTTGATTATTTTTGAACTCCCCACTTCCCCCAAGCCTAGCAGAGCAAGATATACAAGCGCCTCTTTCTCCCCCAATCCCAACTTTTTGAGGCTTATCTCAATTTCGCTATTTTCATTTTTATCAGTATTTATTGACATTACTTTCGCTATTAGCCTATTTATAGCTAAATTGTATCATATATTTTATCATCAATCAATATTGACATTATATTAATTTAATGATATAATGGGATGTTAAAAATAAAAATAGCTCTTTAAAAAGGAGGATAATAATGCATACACTAAAAGTTCAGCTTGAGGATGGCTCTGTTGAAATCATCGGCAAGTTTAAAACCAAGCAGGATCTGAATAATTTGTATCTTGGCCGCCATCCCTCTTTCACGCCCACAAGTCGCGGGAAACTGTTTGTTGAAACTAGGCAGAAACGTTGGTGGCTGGAGATATGGAGGAGCTGGAGAGATAGAAGCCCCCTATTTTGCTCCAACCCCTATATCTCCGAAGTTAAATGGAAAGAAGATAAGAATCCGAAACCCCTTGGAAAAGCGATTCTCTTCCGGCTTCTGAAAAATGACCGCCAGGGAACGCTTAAGGTGTTTGCCATCTTATCTTCCAAAGAAGATGTAGACCGCGTTTACTGGAAATGGACCGCAGAAAACATCCATACGCCGGCGCTTGGAATTCCTTCTGCTATGAAGGACTAAGAGAAGATGGCGTAGTGGTCCACCGCAGATAGTTTCGCGAAAGCTACTTCATTCGCGAATGGGCAAATGAAGATCCACTGGATGAAAGAATAGTTTATTAACCAAGAAGAATAGCAGTTTTCCCCGGTTGCGAAGCATCGCCGCCGGGGTTTTTTATTCTCTATCCCCCAGCCTCCCCCGCCAGCTACGCTTTGCCTGTCCGAAATACTTCGCAAGTCGAAGCAGGCGGGCGATGCGGGCAGGCCTCGCGGCGGTTGGGGTTTTTCTTTTGAAAAAAATGTCAAAATAAACAATCGACAATAAAAATGCCATAGCATAATTATTGTCGATCTATGTGGATTCAAAAAATAAAAGGATTGAAAGGATTATACTTTTTTCCGCTTTTATCCCAAATTATTCCAAAATAAAAAGGTGTCAGTTATGACCATATGGGTATAATTGACGTCCCTCTTTTTATTGAGCTGCTACTGAAGCAAATTTGTAATCAGCGCAACCATCACTTCTTTTTCTTTCGGATTGCTTTCGGCGACGAGAAGCGCGAGGGCAACCAGCGCGTTGTCATTGATTTTCCGTTCGCCCTTTTTGTTCAAGAGATAATTATTTTTTGCGAGAAATAGAATAAACAAAAGCGAGGCAATACGCTTGTTGCCGTCCACGAACGGATGGTCCTTGATGACAAAATACAAAAGATGCGCCGCTTTTTCTTCGACGCTGGGATAAAGCTTTTTCCCGCCGAAAGATTGATTCAGGTTTCCGATAATGGCGTCAAGTCCATGCCCTCTTTCCTGCCCGAATATTTCCGTTGCGTTTTTGCTTCTGACCAGATTATTTTTTAGCCCCGCGATTGATTTTTTCGCTTCTTCATAATCCAACTCCCAACAAAACTTTAAAGTTTTCTTCTGGATAACAAGCTTCCCCTCGTCGTATTTTTGCAATAATATCCAGGAATTGGCATAATCAGTGATTACTTTCAACAATCCTTCGGCTTCGACTTTTTTGAGTTCTCTGTTTCGAATCGCGCTTTGAAGCAAGGCAATTGCGCTTTCCAGTTCTTGCAATTTGACTTGCCGCTGCTCTTTCAATCTTTTCTCGTTAATCGTAAATCCTTTGAGTAAGTGGTCTTTTAATATCTTTGTCGCCCAAATTCTAAATTGGGTTGCTCTTCGGGAGTTTACTCGATAACCGATGGATATAATTGTATCAAGATTATAAAATTTAACTGGTTTATCAGAATTTGCAATGTGCAAAAAATGCACATTGCTTTTTTCTTCTAATTCGCCAATTTTAAAGACATTATTGATATGCTTTGTAATAACACTTCTTTCCGTATTAAAAAGATCCGCAATCTGCTTTTGCGTCAGCCAAACGGTTTCTTCCCGAAGGTTCACCTCAAGTTTCGCCTTCCCATCTTTAGTTCTATAGATCACGATTTCCCCTTTTGGAAAATCATCCTTTTTGTTCTTCTTCATATTTCAATGTTATCACGCTAAAAATATATTACAAATCTTTATTCTCCGGATATCTCCCACATCGCCTCAAAAATACTTTTCAGTCCAGTATAAATTTTCTGGCTTTCAATAATAAGCCCAATTTTTTCTTCATAGGCCATAATGCCTATTTTTCTTTTTCCATATAGGCTGATCTCGACCGGCATTTTGAATTTTTCTTTTGGAATCATTTTTGAGCGACGCAGTTGTTTTTCGTCAAGCATTGAAAATTTTTTCATTTCATCCGTATCTGGAAAAATCGCTCGCACGGAAATCTTCTTCCGGAGCCGCTCGGGAATATAGTAATCATAGAAAAAACTTTCATCGAATTTCAAAAACGCCTCTGAAAACCAGGCGCAAATTTCTTGGCCAGGATAATTCAAAGTATCTTTATATACCTCTTTAATGCCTTGAGGCCCTTCGAAATAGCGGATATCCGGTTTTCTGTCGATTAAATTGGTGAAAGCCAGAAGTGACGGCATTATTTTCTCAATCGCCGCTTCTTTTTCTTTTAATATCTCCCGTATCTTTCGCGGATCTTCGGCGTAGAAAAAAGTCTTCTTTCCTTTCCTGATTTTACTAATCAAACCTTTCTCTATCAAAGAGTCAATTACAAAATAGGTCGTGGATCGATTCACGCCCGACTTCTTCGCTAAGCGACTGATGGTTGTTTCTCCCAACTCCAACGCCGCGAGATACGTCTTTGCCTCATCAACAGAAAGGCCAGCTTTTTCTAGTTCATTTTCAAGCATTAAAAAAGTGTTAATAAATTTAACAACAATTAAAACTTATCATATATAGTCTATTTTGTCAATAATTAAGCCATTTATTTGTTCTTAAATGATGGGACAATAACAATATCTGTTGTAAATAATATCATTAATTATTAATCATGCTATCCTTTTCTGTCGAGCAAAAAAGGCCTCAAAAATAACCTTAAAAAAGGAGAAAAACATGCCTCATTGTCCTATAAACGTTGGCGAAAGAGACGGCTATCGCATATTTTCACTAGTTGTTATGGGCATCTGGGAAGATGCGATAAAGGAGGGTTTAGATCCCAATGCGTTAGTAGTAAGATGCTATGAACTCGGTGACGGAAATCTGCAAGTCGGATTTAAGACCTCCGAGGATTCACCGAACTGGGTTTTTGGAAGAGCTGTATCGCCGGACTTTTGGTGGTGCGTCGATGAGAGAAAAAAACCATGGCCGTGGCATCTCTCGAGGGAACCACGGTAAAGGAGGAACAAATAATGGAAACAAGAAAACAAACGTTCGTTTTGTTCGTTAACAAAAAGCTGGACGTGATAAAAGTGCCGAATGCAGTTTCACTGTACCTAACGGCGGAGATTTTCTGTAAAAGAGATGCGGTAATTCATGAGATTTTGTTTTGCGTAGAGGGCGTGACCGATCCCTACGAATGCCGTGAACAATTAAGGAAAGCTCTCCGAAGGAGAGAATGGTTCAAAGAAGAGGAGGAAGGTAACTGCCATACCTGCAAATTTGTTCATATCCGTATAACCAGCGTTGGCTACTTGCGAGGTCTGACTGGCGAACAACAAAAGAAAGGAATTATCTACCTCAACACTTTAAGTTTCCCGGGCTCGATCTACCGACTTGTCACTGATACTCTGGAAAATAATTTGCCTGGCTTTTCAATCGCTCACACAACAGGAAGATGCGAAACGTAAAGGAATAAGAAGTATAAATTCCCCCAACCTCCCCCGCCAGCTACGCTTCGCGAAGCGATGCGGGCAGGCCTCGCGGCGGTTGGGGTTTTTCTTTTTTGCGCTCACCCTTTCACCTCACCCTAACCCTCTCCTTATAAAGGAGAGGGAACTCATTGTCGCCTCCCTCCCCTTAACAAGGGGAGGGCCGGGATGGGGTGGCTCTAGGGATTAGATAGATTTTTTATTTTTTCACACTGCCGCAATAAATCATCCATAACTGAAATCAAGTTTCGCTTCACATCCGCATTAGTATATCTCACAACAATTATCCCGAGATCATTAAAATATTTCGTTCTTTCCAAATCGTATTTGATTGTTTCATCTTCAAAATGCTGTCCGCCGTCAATCTCAACAACCAATTTTATTTCCGGACAATAAAAATCGGCAACGTATTTGCCGATTGAATATTGTCTCCGAAATTTATATTTCATTCGACAATTTCTTATTCGCGACCAAAAAATCCCTTCGGCTGGTGTCATCGACCTTCTTAAATCTCTTCGTTTTTGTTTTTGGTTTGATTGATTATATATTTTTGTCATTTTTCTAAATTTACCTCACCCTAACCCTCTCCTTATAAAAGGAGAGGGAAATAAAAAGACTCCTTCTCCTTGCTAAGGAGAAGGTTGGGATGAGGTCGCCCGTTTCATCGCCCCCTCTATCAGCTTGTCCAAAAATTGGGTGAAGTTCATGCCGGCGAGTTGAGCCGCTTCGGGAGCGAGGCTTGTGGGAGTCATGCCGGGGATAGTGTTGATGTCAGTAAAATAGAATTCGTTGTCTTTTTCGCTCCACATGAAATCTAGGCGGGAAAGATCCTTACAGCCAATGGCCTTGAAACCGGAAACGGCGTAATCTTTCAATTTTTCCTCATCCTCTTTTGAAATTTCGGCCGGACAGACGTGCTTCGATCCCCCGTCTTCGTACTTGGCTTTATAGTCATAGAATTCGGAAATAAGCGGAATGATTTCGGTCACCGCCAGCGCTTTTGGGCTTTCGTCTCCCATCACTGTCACTGTCAGCTCTCTGCCCTTGACGTATTGCTCAACAATAACTTCGTCTCCATAAGCAAACGCTTCCTTAATTCCTTTCTCTAAATCTTCTTTTGTTTTGGCAAGCGCAACTCCTACCGAAGAACCCAACTCTGCCGGCTTAACCATAAGAGGCAGGGATAATTCTTTGACGATCTCATCAATATCAAAATCCTGGTCTTTTGTAATAACTTTATCCTTCGCTACCGGGACACCGGCGTTATGCGCAATAATTTTTGCTTTCGGTTTATTCATCCCTGTCGCGTGCGCGAGCACCCCCGAGAAAACATACGGCACGTCGAGCATATCGAGCATCCCCTGCAGCCGCCCGTCTTCGCCATATGGCCCATGAAGAATTGGGAAAACTAAATCGATTTTTTCCTTGAGCTCCCCTTCGGCGTAATTCGAGATGCTTTTTTCGGAATCTTTGATGGTCACAAGTTTTTGCGAATCCTCAAGGCTAATCGCCCCTTCTTTTCCGATTTTATCTTCGTTCATTTTCATGTATTCTTCTCCCCTGTCTCCAATCAGCCAGTTCCCGCCTTTCGTAATCGCGATCGGAATGACGTTATATTTTTCTTTGTCCAGATTTTTCATCACCCCGCGAGCTGATGAAAGCGAAACCTCGTGCTCTCCTGACCGCCCGCCGAAAATAACAGCGAGATTGATTTTCTTTGGCATAAGATTTCCGTTAGTACTTAGACATTATTATCTTATCAATAAAAATGAGCTTTGAAAAAAAGCTTGTTTTTATATGCCCCCGCCATGAGTTTCACCCCGATTACTTTTTGTCTCCCCAGAAGGAATCGAACCTTCATCTAGGGCTTAGGAGTCCCTCGTTCTGATCCGTTGAACTATGGGGAGGAATAACATTTTTACCAATAATATCTTTTACTGCAGTTTTCCTAATATTAAATGTTAGGATTGATTAGGCAGTTACATTACTTCCATCTTTTGGAGATACGGGGATTCGAACCCCGGACCTTTTGCATGCCATGCAAACGCTCTGCCAACTGAGCTATATCCCCAAATTAGAAATGCTCATTAAGGACGCGCGGACTTTATCCGCCTTTGGCGGAAACTGCGCTAACGGCCCGCATGCATAATCTATACTATTTATAAATGGCGCTACAGTCAATTAACCCATTGCCATGTTTCATGTTAAAATAGGTTTATGAAACGCTCTTTGGGAAACAAAATTTCCTGGCTTTGGCAAAATGCGGAAAAAATCCTAATTGTTGTTTTTCTAGCTACTTTTACTCTAAACATCAGAAAGATTTTTTTGACGCCTTATTCTTACCTCAATGGGGAATTTAACGAATACACAACTTTGAGCTTTAGCTGGGCGGATTTGCTGATGCTGGCGGTAATACTTATTTATACAATAAAATGGTTATTAGGACAAGGAGAAACTGCTGAAGTTGGAGAAATTCAAGGCAGCAATGGTAGCATTAAGCAATACAATAATAATAGCAACAAGTCAAGTACTCTCCGCTTTCCCCGAAATGTTTCACGTTTGTTTGAAGCCATAAATAAGCACCTATGTCAAGTATTTAAATATGAAACATTCCTGCTAGTGCTTTTTCTCGTCTGGGCCCTGCTATCTATTTCCTGGTCGGTATATAAGCCAATAGCTATCTACAGAATAGCCAATTTGCTTGTAATAGTAGCCTTTGTCTCAATTTTAGCGGTAAACTTGAAAGACAAAAAATGGCTTAAAGTGGCCTTTTTTGCTCTTTTGCTGAACGGAGTGCTTCAATCTGCCCTTGGAATAGCCCAGTTTGTAAATAACAGCTCCATTGGTTTGCATTTCCTTGGTGAAAGCATTGTTTCACAGAATCTGCCCGGAGTAGCTAAGATTTTGGGCTTTGGTGAAAGACACATTCGCGCTTATGGAACATTCCCGCACCCCAACATACTTGCCGGATTTTTGATCATTCCAATCTTCATCATCGTTTCCGAACTTCTCAAAAGAATTGTCGAGAAGACCAGCACAAGCAAGAAAGTTGCACGTGGAACAATTTTGGCAGGAATCCCTGCTGGCTTTTTAGCAATTGCCCTATGTTTCATATTGGCATGTTTCATACTAACTTTTTCCCGTTCCGCTCTTCTAGGGCTAGGCATAGGACTGCTGGCACTTTTTTGGCTAAATTTTGACTCAATAATTAGCGTTCTTACCCCCCCTCGCTCCAAAAGAAGATTTCTCTTCGCTTTGTTAATGGTATTTATAATCTTATCTTTGGTGGTTTTTTGGTTTCCGGCTAGGAAAGACTTACTGTCCTTAAAGTCTCTCGATGAGAGAAATCCATATTTAAATGTTGCACGTGGAACAATTCTGGAACATCCGATCGTTGGGGTTGGTATTGGACAATTTGTTTTTAATGAGTTTCTAAAATATTCAAATCTTGAAGGCTGGCAGTACCAACCGGTACACAATGTCTATTTTTTAGTGGCAAGCGAACTAGGAGCAATTGGATTGATTCTTCTCCTCTTGTTTATCCTTTTTACGATACAAAAGGGGATAGCAAAAAGTAACTTGACGGCAGGCTCTTTTTATTGTATTATAATATCCTTTCTGGTCATCGCCCTCTTCGACCATTACTTCTGGGATATAAAAATTGGGATGATAACTTTTGCCCTGGCCATAGTATTTCTAAGACTTTTTAAGGTTGAACCAGCTGAAAAAAATTAACTATCTTGCTAATCTCTTTATGTTATGTGTTATATGTTTCATGTTATGTGAATCAAGGATTAGACAAATTATTTCCGTCTGTTATAATAAAAAAACAAAACCCCGCCAAAAATCGCGCTGGTCTCAAAAAGAAACAAAAATAATTTTTTATTCTGTATTTCAAGCCACAAGCGCGCGAAAAAAGCGGGGTATTACCTTGCCCCGCACCAAAATGCTGGGACAAATTTGCAAATATAAAATAACTTGCAATCAAAACCCGCCGATATTTAACTGCTGCCTGCTTGGGTTTTGGTGCGGGGTCTGATACCTTGCATAAAAATAATCATTTATTAATATAAGACGAAAATGAAAATTGACCTGCGAAGAGGCGGAGGGCCAACAACCAGAAGGGGATTTGGCGAATTTACGCCACCCAGGAGAACTCCAGAACAAATACAACCAGAACAAATACAAAAAGAAATACCAAAGCCGGAACAAGCGTCCCGGGACTCAATAACGCCAAAAATTCTCAACTGGATAATTGTCGGGGTTGTTTATCTCCTGACTTTCCTGCTGCCGATTTTCTTCCTGCCGAATGTGCCGAGCATACTGGAACTCAACAAGCAAATGCTCCTCATCGCGCTGGGAGGCATCGCTTTTCTGGCTTGGACCGGAAAACTTGCCTGGGAAGGCCGGATCAGAGTGAAGAAAAATTTTCTTTTGGTGCCGGTTGTCGTGCTTCTTCTTGTGTTTTCTCTCAACACTATTCTTTCCGTCTACCGCGACCAGAGCATGTGGGGAACTTTCGGGACGGAAAGCCTGTCGCTTGTTACAATCATTGCGCTGGTAGCATTGTTCTTGGTTGTCACCAACAACTTTGACACCAAAAAGAAAGTTTCCGGTCTCTTGCTGGCTCTGATCGCCTCAACTTTTTTTGCTTCTTCCTACGCGATTCTTCAAATGTTTGGGAAGTTTATTTTCAAAAACCCGGCTCTTGCCCAAAGCTCCTTTAACAGCGTCGGTTCGGTCTACGCTTTTTCCGCTTTTGTCGGAGCGGTCCTGATCCTTGCCATAGCAGCCGCGCTCGAGAAACAACCGATGGCAATCAAAATCGCTCTCATTGTTTTTTCCGCACTTTTCGTTTTCATACTGGTGACCGTCAATTTCAGAACAACGCTGGTAGCCTTCCTGGTAGGCATGGCTGTTCTTCTGGGACTGGCGATTATCACCAGCGGAAGCGAGGAAAAAAACCGGGCTTTGATTCTGCCGATGGTTGTCCTGACGCTGATTCTTCTTGCTACCCTCATTGGAAGGAACAGTTCAATCGTGAAAGTGCAGCTGCCGGTTGAGGTGGGACTTTCCCAAAGCGCGTCCTATGATGTCGCCAAATCTGCCTGGAAAGACAAATTTCTTTTGGGATCGGGACTTTCCACCTACGATCTCGCTTATCTCAAAGGAAAACCGTCGGAAATAAACCTTACGAATTTTTGGACGGTGAAATTCAACGAAGCCGCCAGCCGCTTTTTCACTTTAGCCACCACAACCGGATTTTTGGGAACAGCGGCGGTTCTTTTCCTGATTGGCTCGGTTCTGGCCTATATGTTTTCGTCGCTTGTGAGAATTTTTGGCAAAAAAGGAGAGGGGACGTATATTCTCATCGGCGTAACCGCAATGTGGATTTACCTTACTATCCTGCAGTTTGTTTACGCTTCGAATATTTCTCTCGATTTTGCCTGGTGGATTGCCACTGCCGCTTTTGTGGTTCTCACCACTCTTGTCTTTCAGAAAAAAGAAGAAATTATCAGCGAAACTTCATCCCCCCGCGTTTCGCTTGTTCTCTCTTTCGTGTTCGTGGTTATCATCGTCGGCTTTATTTCTCTTATTTTCCTCGAGGGCCAGAAATACGCTGCGGCAATGGCCTACAATAAGGCTCTTGCAAGCGACACGCAGGGAGGAAATCTCGAAGATTTGGTCGGCAAATTGGGAAGAGTCGTGAATCTTGATCCGTCGAGAGACCTTTATCACCGCAATTTGTCGGTGGCGCTTTTTGCACTCCTCAACCAAAAAGTTTCTGACAAGGGGATTGCCAACTTGTCTGAAAATGACCGGGCCGAAATCAGCAACTTGTATTTTGCCGCCGAGGAGCAGGCCAGCGTGGCTATCAATCTCAACCCGAAAAATCCGGATAATCTGGTCCAGCTGGCTCAAATCAACCAAAACGTGATTGGCTCCAAGGACGGGGCCGATGAGGCGGCCGTGAAGGCCTACCGGGACGCGCTCAATTTGAGCCCGAAAGATCCGTCGATATATTATCAAATCGGCCAGGTTTATCTCCTGATGGCAGATTTGGAAACGGCTAAAAGCGCCGGCCAGCAGCAAGGACAAAGCAGACAAACACAGCTTCCGGCAAAAGCAAAAGAGAATATAGTTTTGGCAAGACAAAGTTTTGAAAAAGCGGTCGGCGAGAAAAGCAATTACATCCCGGCCCAATTTATGATTGCTGTTTGTCTTGACCGGCTTGGGGAAATTGACCAGGCCATTGCCAAACTCGAAGAAAGCAAGAAAATGAATCCGCAGGATGTCGGAATTCTTTTCCAGCTGGGAGTGTTCTATTATAAAGCGGAAAAATATGATCCGGCTCGCGCGGAATTGGAACAAGCTGTTAAGCTGGCGGAAACCTACTCCAATGCCAGGTATTTTCTCGGCCTTGCCTATGACAAGCTGAACGACAGGAAAAGCGCTCTCGAGCAATTCAAAAAAGTGGTTGAACTCAATCCGGACAATGAGGACGTGAAGAAAATAGTTTCCAATCTTGAGTCAGGGAAAAAGGCTTTGGACGGACTAGAGGAGAGTTCTGCCGGCCAGGGCGGAACCCAGCCCGGTCAAACTCAGCCCGCCGTTCAGCGCGAACAGGAGCCTGTTCCACCGGAAACGCCTATTGAAAATCCAGACCAGAACCAGCCGCAAAATCCCCCAGCGGGAAACCAGAATCCATAGAATTACTAAACACAATAAAATCCCCCCCCGACGGCCGTCGGGGGGGGATTTCTATTTGACATTTTTTTTAATTTTGATTATCCTATAATTATCTGAAACGATTTGCTGATGTCCGTGCGAACGGGCATTTTATAATAAGCATAACACCTATGGCTAAACGAAAAAAAATCACAAGTGAAAATGATCCGCAACCGGCCGGCCGACTGGGCCAGTTTGGAAGCGCCATTGCCCAAATTTGCGAGGAAAAGGGAATCTCAAAAGAAAAAGTTGTCGAAGCCATCGAGTCGGCGCTTGCCGCCGCCTACAAAAAAGACTATGGGCGGCGCGGTCAGCACATTCGGGCCGAATTCAACGAAGTGACCGGCGGAGCCGATTTCTATTTGGTAAAAGAAGTGGTTGACGAGACAACCCGAATTTTTGAAACGGAAGAATCCGCCCAAAAGACTTCGTCTATTGAGGGGGACAAGGAAAATAAGGCCGAGGCTAAGAAAAAAGATGGGGAAAAATCAAAAGAAGTTGAAAAAGTTGAGGAAGAGGAAGAAATCCGAATTCCCCACTACAACTCGGAGCGTGATTTGACGCTCGAAGAAGCTAAAAAAATAAAACCGGATGCCAAAGTCGGCGATATCATCGAGACGAAACTGGAATCAAAGAGCGACTACGGCCGGGTCGCGGCCCAGACCGCCAAGCAGGTCATCATCCAAAAAATCCGCGAAGCGGAGCGCGACGCGATGTATGACGAATACAAGCAAAAAGAGGGAGAAGCGGTAAGCGGAATCATCCAAAGAATCGAAGGCCGAAATATTTTTGTAGACCTTGGAAAATCAACGGGCGTTCTTTTCCCTTCTGAACAAGTTGAGAACGAAAAATATCGCATTGGCCAGCGACTTAAGGTTTACGTCATGAAAGTTGAAGCTGATCCCAAAGGACCGGGAATTATCTTGAGCCGATCTCATCCGGTGCTAGTCCAAAAACTTTTCGAAATCGAAGTGCCGGAAATTTTCGCCGGAACGGTGGAAATAAAATCAATGGCCCGCGAGGCCGGATTTCGGACAAAAGTAGCCGTCGCTTCAAATGAAGAAGGGGTTGACCCGATTGGCTCGTGCGTCGGCCAGAAAGGAACGCGGGTCCAAGCGGTCATTGACGAACTGGGCGGAGAAAAAATTGACATCATTGAATGGAGCGACGACGTGGCCAAATTCATTTCCAACGCCCTTTCGCCGGCCAAGGTTTTAAACGTGAAGGTGAACGAAGCCAAAAAAGAAGCCCGTGTTTCCATTCCGGCTGACCAATTGTCGCTGGCTATCGGAAAACAGGGACAAAATGTTCGCCTCGCTGCCAAACTCACCGGCTGGAAGATTGACGTAGTGGCAGGCGGTGAGAAAAAAGAGGAAGGCGAAAAAGAAAGCGAAGAAATCAAAGAAGAGAAAACTGAAGCCGATGGTAAAGAAGCAAAAAAGGAGAAAAAAGAAAAGGCCAAAAAAAATTCTGATTCGGGAGAAAAGGAAGAAAAAAGTGAAGAAAAAGAATAATCTAATTTGTATTTCAAAATATTATGTCAATCGAGTACTATCCTATCGCCGCTTCTCTCATTGCTGTTGCTTTTGCGATTTATTTGAGCTGGAAAGTGAATAGCTTTCCGGAGGGAGAGGGAAAAATGGTCGAGATTGCCGGTGACATCAAAGAAGGAGCCAAAGTTTATCTCAACCGCCAGTATCAGGCCGTAGCTTATGTAGCCATTTTTATCGCCGCAATTTTATATTTTTTTCTGGGCTTCAAAACATCTGCCGGTTTTCTGATCGGTGCGGCTGCCTCGGCTCTGGCCGGTTATATCGGAATGAATGTAGCCGTGAGAGCCAATGTCCGGACGGCTGAAGGCGCCAAAAAAGGACTGCGAAACGCGCTTGATGTTGCTTTTAAAGGAGGCGCTGTCACCGGGCTTCTGGTAATTGGCTTGGGACTTCTCGTCGTTTCTGTTTTTTATTTGGTCACCAAAGACATAAGGGCGCTTATCGGGGTGGGATTTGGAGGAAGTCTCATCAGCGTATTTGCCCGTCTTGGTGGGGGAATATTCACCAAAGCAGCCGATGTCGGAGCGGATCTGGTCGGAAAAATCGAAGCCGGAATTCCGGAAGACGATCCCCGCAACCCGGCGGTGATTGCTGATAATGTCGGCGATAACGTCGGGGATTGCGCCGGAATGGCGGCTGATCTTTTCGAAACGTATGCCGTCACCGCCATCGCCGCTATGATTCTGGGATCGCTTACCTTTCCCAAATTCGCAAATGCCATTCAATATCCTCTTCTTATCGGGGCGGTCTCTATCGTTGCTTCGATAATCGGAATATATTTTGTCCGTTTGGGCGCGAAGAAAAATATCATGGGAGCGCTTTATAAGGGACTTATTGCTTCTTCTGTGATTGCTCTCGTTGCTTTCTATCCCCTTACAAAAAACTTGATGATAAAAAATGGTCTCTTTGATTTCACAAAATTATATCTCGCTTCCGTAATCGGAATCTTGGTGACGGCCGGAATGGTGGTTATCACCGAATATTACACTTCCAAAAAATACCGACCAGTGAAAGAAATTGCCAAAGCCTCCAAAACGGGACACGGAACGAATATCATTATGGGTCTTGCCATGAGCCTTGAATCAACCGCCGCGCCGGTGATTTTGATTGTGGCGGGAATTTTGGGATCATTTTGGCTAGCCGGACTTTACGGAGTGGCTGTGGCCGCAATGAGTATGCTTTCCATGACGGGAATAATTGTCGCTATTGATTCGTTCGGGCCGATTACTGACAACGCCGGCGGGATCGCCGAGATGTCAGGGATGGAAAACGATGTTCGAAAAATAACTGACGCGCTGGACGCAGTCGGAAACACAACCAAAGCGGTAACGAAAGGTTACGCCATTGCTTCAGCGGGACTGGCAGCCGTTGTTCTTTTTGCCTCCTATGTTCAAGAACTTTCCGAAAGAGGAGGAAAAGATGTTCTTTTCAGGCTTGATGACGTTAATGTATTGGCTGGGCTTTTTATCGGCGGCCTCATACCTTATCTTTTTAGCTCCATCAGCATGCGGTCAGTCTCAAAAGCGGCCAGCGCCGTAGTTGAAGAAGTACGCCGTCAATTTCGGGAAATCAAAGGGCTTCTTGAAGGAACCGCCAAGCCCGATTACGCAACCAGCGTTGATATCGTCACTCGCGCGGCGATTCGCGAAATGATTATTCCGGCTCTTCTTCCGGTTGCCGCGCCGATTTTGGTTGGATTCTTGCTCGGCCCCGAAGCGCTGGGCGGACTTTTGGTTGGTTCCATCATCACCGGGATTTTTGTCGCCATTTCCATGACGAGCGGCGGCGGCGCCTGGGACAACGCCAAAAAATATATCGAAGAGGGGCATTATGGCGGAAAAGGATCTTTGGCTCACCAGGCGGCGGTTACCGGAGACACGGTCGGCGACCCTTATAAAGACACGGCCGGACCGGCCATCAACCCGATGATAAAGATCATCAACATCGTCGCGCTTCTTATCGCCGGGTTTATTTTGAAGTAATGATCAAAAAACTTCCCAAATCCCAAATTGAAATTCAAATTTCTGTTCCAGCTGAAGAACTTGAAAAGTTTTTGGATTTGGCGGCCGAGGAATTGTCAAAAGACCTGAAAATCGACGGTTTTCGCCCCGGGAAAGCGCCGCGAAAAATCGTCGAGCAGAAAGTGGGATCAGAAAAAGTTTTGGCCCACGCCGCCGAGAAAGCGGTCAAAAAATCCTATGTTGATTCAATCGTCAAAAACAAAATCGAAGCCGTAGGCGAGCCGCAAATCACCATCACCAAAATCGCGCCGGGAAATGATCTGGAATACAAAGCCGTGGTCGCGGTGATGCCGAAAATCACTCTCGGAAACTACCGAAAGCAGACTAAATTAATCGCGAAATCAAAGCCGGAGGAAACAAAGCCGGAGGAAATTCAAAAAGAATTGGAACATCTTCAAAAAAGCCGCGCTAAACTCATCACTGTTTCACGGGAAGCAAAAAAGGGAGATCACGTTGAAATTGATTTTGAAGTTTTGGCAGATGGAAAAGAAATCGAGGGAGGAAAAAGCAAAAATCACCCCCTCACAATCGGAGAAAATTATTTCATCCCCGGTTTTGAAGAGAATCTCATCGGCATGAAAGAAAAAGACGAAAGGGAGTTTGATCTCGATTTTCCCAAAAGTTATCACAAAAAAGACTTGGCCGGAAAACCCGCCAGGTTCAAAGTAAAGATGAATCTCGTTCAGGAAAAAGAGCTTCCTGAAATCGATGACGAATTCACCAAGGGTCTGGGCCAATTTGAAAGTTTGGAAAATTTGAAAAGTAGTATCAAAGAGGGACTCGAAATTGAACGAAAAAAGAAAAATGAGGCCAAATGGCAAAATGACGTGATGGAAAAAATCACGAGCGATTGCCAAGTGGAAATTCCCGACGTTCTCCTTGACGCAGAACTTGAAAAGATGCTATCTGAATTTGAAGGGAACATCGCGTCAATGGGAATGAATCTTGACCAGTATCTGGGAAACATTAAAAAAACGCGCGAAGAAATAAAAAAGAGCTGGGAAGACTCGGCAGTGAAAAGAATCAAAGCGGCTCTTGCCCTTCAGGAAATCGCAAAACTGGAAAATATCAATCCTGAAAGCGCTGAAATCGAAGAAGAAATGAATAAGACTCTCGCTTATTTCAAAACCCAGGGTGATATGGAGAAAAATGTGGATATGGAAAGGCTGTATAATTACGTGAAAAGTGTTCTGATAAACCAGAAAGTTTTTGAGTTTTTGGAGAGTTTATAAGTTTTAAATTATTATTTACCAATAAGATCTTCAAAGAATCGATATTCTTCAGAGACCCTGCCTCAACATTAGAAAAAAATAATTTATTAACTATAAATCTATGAATTCCACAAACCAGCTCCTCATCCCCACCGTCATTGAAAAAACTGCCTACGGCGAGCGGGCGTATGATATTTATTCGCGGCTCCTCAAAGAAAGAATTATTTTTTTGAGCGGACCGATGGACGACCACGTCGCCAATTCCATCATCGCTCAACTCTTATTTTTGGACAGCCAAAACAACAAAGAAGACATTCGCCTCTATATCAATTCCCCGGGCGGAAGCGTTTCGGCGGCGCTGGCAATCTACGACACGATTCAGTACGTGAAGTCCAACGTTTCAACTATTTGCACTGGCCTCGCCGCTTCGGCCGGCGCTTTGCTTCTGGCCGCCGGCGCCAAAGGAAAAAGACTTTGTCTTCCCAACAGCGAAGTGCTTCTCCACCAAGTAATGGGCGGCGCGACCGGGCAAGCCGCCGACGTAGCCATTCACGCCAAACATATCCTCAAGATCAAAGAAAAAGTGAATAAAATCCTTGCCAAGCACACCGGACAAACACTTTCCCGGATTGAAAAAGATACCGACCGCGACTACTTCATGAACGCGGAGGAGGCAAAAGAGTATGGAGTGGTGGATAAGATTATAAAGTGATCCTGCTTACAGTAGGATCATCCCGAGTCCGCCGGAGGCGGATAAACTTCGCGAGGGATTTCGCAAATAAAAATTAGCGCATAAAAAGCGCCCACTGATTATCGGGGCGCTTTTTATTGAATTTTATTTCACAACTCTCGCTACAAGATTTCTTCGTCCGAAAGCGAAAGCTTCCTTTTTGGTCTGCATATAGATGTCGAAGTGGTTTCCCTTGATCGCTCCGCCATGGTCCTCGCAGGTGAAAGTTCCCATCCCGTCAATCTCAACCTTGGTTCCGAATTTATACCCCGGAGGACAAGCCAGCGTTCCGCGATGCACTTTGACACCGGAAGCGGTGATTCCGTCGGACTTTCCGCATTCGTCAGCCGCGGCCGTATAGGCCGAAGCATTGATGACAAAGTTGCCCTCGGGGAGATTCGCCTTCTCCGAATCACTCGCGCGATTCGACTTGTCCGCTTTCTTTTTGAAAATATGAGGAACATAGACGGAAACGACGATGTTGTCTTCCCAGGTCATTTTTCCGTCAAGTCTTGCGACATTGATATCCACATTTTCGCTTTCTGAATTCTTCTTCTCGCTTTCGCTTAATTGAATTTTTATTTTTTGCTTTACCTGCCCGACTTGCTTCGCAATTCGAAGCGGGCGGGTATTTTGGTTCAAGGCTCCCTTCGTCTTGGCTTCCGCCTGAACGGGAAAAGCCGAGACTAGGCTCACAATAAGAGCCAGAGTTGCCAAAATACGCATGGTGCAAAAAAATAAATTGTTAAACGCTTGTCCCGTAGTTGACGCGGAGCGTCATAGTACAGGGCTAAATCCCTATTTCGGGCAAATCCGCCAGACTTGCCCGCCTTGGGCGGGGGCGGATTGTTATGTCGAATAAATTCTCCATAACAAAAAGCCCTTTTCAGGACTCAACAGGCTATTGTAGCACCTCGGGCCAGAAAAGTCAAGTCTTGCCGAAGGGGAATGTTTCACGGAATTTACCTAGTGTTTCACGGAATTTTAACCCCTTTAAGGTTGACGATTCGGGAAAACAATTATAATATAAGAGAGCTCTTAAAAGTCATTTTTTAATGTCTAGCGAAGCGAGAGAAATGTCCCGCTTTGGCGGGATCATTTCCGAGCAAGTGACGACATCGAACTTTATGGAAAAACTCCAGAAATTCAATCAAAAAGTTCGCTCGGCGACGAAAAGACCGGAAGTGAAAGCGGGGGATATTGTCAAAATCCACCGAAAAATAAAGGAGGGGAACAAAGAGAGAATTCAGATTTTTGAAGGAATCGCCATCGCTGTCAAAGGCAAACAAAGTTCTTCCCCTATGATTACGGTAAGAAGGGCTTCTTTTGGCGTCGGTGTTGAGATTACTGTTCCGGTTTATTCGCCGGCCATTTCAAAAATCGAAGTAATAAAACACGCCAAAGTGAGACGTTCCAAATTATATTATCTGCGGCGAAAGGATTATAAAGTTTCAAAACTCGAAACCAAAGAATTGGCGCAGTTTGTAACAGAAGAAGAAAAAGAAGAGAAGCCGGAGCAAATCGAAGAATCGACGCCGAAAGAGAAAACACCGGAGGAAAAAGGTGAAGAAAAAGCCGAAGAGAAAAAGGCGGCTGAAAAATAAGCGCTGTCATGGCGCTTGAAATTGCGTCGCTCGCCCCAAATGATCCCGCCTTGGCGGGACCGCTTGCGGGTTCGCTAGCAATTATAATTATAATTATCTGCTTTCCATAACAACGCCGCAGTGCTGGAATTGGTAGACAGGCCAGCTTGAGGGGCTGGTGTCCATTAGGACGTAAGAGTTCAAATCTCTTCTGCGGCACAAAGCGTTCGGGCGCGTAGCTCAGTTGGTTAGAGCATTTGTCTTACAAACAAAGGGTCAGAGGTTCGAGTCCTCTCGCGCCCACAAAAAATGAAATACTGGTCGGTTCGTCAGGTCGAATGACCTGACGCCCAGTCGGATGACTGGGCGAGTCCAGATATGCCCAATAAAGATGGGTGGGTGAAGAAGAGTTCGTCCGGTCATTCGACCGGACGCCCAGTCGGATGACTGGGCGAGTCCTCTCGCGCCCACCAGTTGCCTGGGTAGCTCATTGGTAGAGCAGAGGACTGGTTTTCGGTCCATTCCGCAGCAATGCGGAAAAGAAAAATCGGGTGAATTCGAGGAAGCCTTAGCTCCGACGTAACGTCGGAGAATGGTAATCTCGAGCCAAGTTCCAGCGGGCTTAGCTTCTGGAAAAGGTGTAGAGACTAGCAAGTGAGTCCCAACAATAATCTTGCGCCAGCGCCCGATATCCCGAAGAGGGACAATGAAATAGTCCGATCCTTGAAGAAATTCAAGAAAATAACAAGGAAAATCCTTGTGTAGAGAGTTCGATTCTCTCCCCAGGCACCACAAAGGAAATTGCAAGTTTTGGGAGCCCGCCTCGCTTCGCTCGGCGACTAATTTGTATTCAATTTTGGGGGTAAAAACGAATTCACGATTTCGCAAAATATGGTTCGAGCCGATGTTTTTCAGAAATGTTGTCATTGCAGTCGGATTAGGAGAGGAAAGCAGATTAGCGGCTTGATTTAAGGATTTAACGAACTCACGAGCCGGTTCGAGCCAAGACAACCCCTTTGTCTCAAAGTCAGTGATTTTCTCACTCAATGACATTTTTTGAGAAAGTAAACTCTGTTTTTTGGCGGCGTATTCTTGTTGAGTAAGTGCATCATCAAGATACACATCAAGCAACTTTTGTAATTTTATCTCAATTTGCACCAACTCCGTTTTTAGTGCGCCAACTTGCCATTGTGATTCTTCTCGCGCTTTCTCCTGTTCGCTATCTAACGCCGCCAAAACTTTTTCGGTGTCTTGGCTCGATAAAGAAACTTTTTGAAGAAAACTTTTGATTTGGTCAGTTAGTGCTTCCTCGCGGAGATAATGCTTTTCTTGGCATAAACCTTTTTTCTTGATGCAGCGATAATAGTTATGTCCTTTTTGCCGCTCTCCAGTGATTGAGCAACCACAAGAGGAGCATTTAAGGAGGCCAAGAAAAGCAAAGTGGTGTTTCCGCACTTCTTGTACTTTGCCGCGCTTCTCCATCACTTCTTGGCATTTGTCAAAAAGTTTCTTTGAGATTAACGGCTCGTGTTGTCCTTCAAAAATTTCCCCCTTCCATTTCATTAGTCCAAGGTAAAAAACATTTTGTAGATTTTTTTGAATGTTTGCGATAACAAGTGGTTTTCCGAGATTACCACGCAAATCCTGTTCCTTGCACCAATTTGCGAGAGAGTGAAGTGTGTATTCTCCAGTGGCATACATTTCAAAAAGTTTCTTAACCTTAGGTGCTTTGCTTAGGTCAATGTCTATACCACGAGTTTTAGGATTATTGATGTAGCCAACCGGAGCCCAGCCTGGCCATACTCCATTTCTGATTTTTTGGCGTAAACCTCTTTTTACATTCTCTCGCAAATTATCTACAAAATATTTACTTTGGCCGAAAGCGATGTTTAACATAAATAAACCTTGTGGTGTTGGCTCAAACCAGAAGCAGGGAAATTTTAGGGACTTAATCAAGCCGCGATCTACAAAATAGATAATCTTTCCACCGTCCACAGAATTGCGCGCAAGACGGTCAGGGTGCCATGAGATAATGCCATCCGCTTTCCCTTTTTCGAGTAATGACAACATTTCTGCGAATTTAATTCGCCCGGGCTCTTTGGCGGTTTTGGCCTCGCAAAGCGAGGCAACAATTTCCAATTTTTCTTTGGCGGCAAATTCTTTTAGCTCAACAAGTTGGGCTTCAATCGAGAGAACTTGTCGGTCATCCTCTTCCGTTGATTTACGAGCGTAAAGTATATATTTCATAATGTTTTTGGGTTAAGGATTAAAATTTTTTCTTTTATTCTTTCAAAATCGCCAATTCGTTTTTGCCCCGAAAATTCAGTACAAACTGGCCGCCGAGCGAAGCGAGGCGGGCTCCCAAAACTTGCAATTTCCTTTGCGGTGCAGTATTCTTGAATTAGTCCGAACGCATTTCGCCGCCTTTGGCGGCGAGGAATTCCCCCCGCGAAAATCCGAAAATGCGGCGGAGCCGCACCGATCAAAACCGCCAAAGAGCCCGGAAAAACAATCGGCTCGAACCATGTTTTAGGAGAAAGAAGAAAAGAAAATTTTTTAATCCTTTGATACAATAAGTTAGAAAAGTTAGTCACTTTTCTAAACAAATTATTAAAATAACCGCGGACTTGACTTGTCGCCACTAATCTGGTAAGATAGTCAACAGTTCGCACAAAAAATCTATGGAAAAGGGACCAAAATTCGAAAGGAGAGAGGAACAACCGATGAATAGTGAAAACGTCAGAACAACCGCCGAGCGAATGATTGCTCTGGCGAAGGAAACGAAGGGAAGCGTAACGGCGAAATTCAACGACATCGAGCTCACTGCTACTGAAGACTCGACTGTCGAGGATATCGTTAGTGGTTTCCACATCAAGATTGCTGAAGACGCCGAAAAATACCGAACTTCGCCGGAAGGAAAGCGCGCGGCTCGTGAGAGTGAGGAACGCAAGGAAGAAGCGCAACGGAAGGCTGACGCCCTGATGGAGCAGTTGCCGAATCTCGACTTCGCAAACCAAGAGGCGGTGCTTGACTGGATTTGTGAATTTCAAGACCCAAGCGACCACATCGGCGTTGTGAAGAATCAGGGAGAGGTGCTCAAGATATTCGCGGAGCACGGGTACCAGCCGGGCGTGAATACGGGTGAGGCGTTCAACGGCGAAGATCGAGATAACTTCGCTCGCTATATCATCGGCAAAGCTCTCGATGGTTTGCGATGCGATACTGGCGCTATCCACCAAGTCATCCACAAATTCACGGACGACTGGAAGAAGAAGTTCGCGTCCTAACCACCTCGTTTCCAACAGGGCTCATCGCAGATACCAATTCTGCTTGGAACTCTTTTCTTTTTGATTTTTTCCGAAATTTGTCATAGAATGTATTTACATTTGGTATTCGCTTCGCGAATCCTGAATTGAATGCCGCCAAAGAAAAACTTGAAATTGTCAGCGGTGCGGCTCCGCCGCCTTTCCGAATTTTCGCGGGGGGAATTCCTCGCCGCCGAAGGCGGCGAAATGCGTTCGGACTAATTCAAGAA
>Ga0210058_1000751_pt1 | contig 30168 bp, 31 predicted proteins | sample CryGeymeta201511_FD_183979 | JGI IMG/M metagenome (GOLD analysis project Ga0210058, IMG submission 183979) | Groundwater microbial communities from Crystal Geyser aquifers in Utah, USA - Crystal Geyser metaG 2015-11 (SPAdes) (version 2) | ecosystem: Environmental > Aquatic > Deep subsurface >...
AATCTCATTTGAATTTTTGAACCGGTAAAACCCGGTTTCTACCCTTCCCGGTTCGAGGGCTGCGCTTTATACTCCTCGAATGTGCTAAAGCAAATTTCAGTTTTATTCTCTGTCCGTTAGCTGAAGTGAACGGCAATAAAAGAGAAATTGCATGTAAATAATTCCCCTTTTTTACTTAAATTTATAACTACAAAAAATAATTTTATGAAATAGAATTAAATATTTTCAAAAGAATAAAGGAGTTAAAAATGACTACAATTATTGATGTTTTAGGTAGAGAGATTTTAGACTCAAGAGGCAACCCAACTCTTGAAGTTGAAGTTTTACTTGAAAGCGGAGCTGTTGGAAGAGCAGCCGTTCCGAGCGGCGCATCTACAGGCGAGCATGAAGCGGTGGAATTAAGGGACGGCGACAAAAGCCGCTACCTTGGCAAAGGCGTTCAAAATGCTGTTGATAATGTGAACGATAAAATTGCTGACGAAATTATTGACTTTGATGCTACCGATCAGGTTGCAATTGACAATTTGCTTATTGCGTTAGATGGTACGGAAAACAAAGCTAACCTCGGGGCTAATGCCATAATCGGTGTTTCACTTGCAGTTGCAAAAGCCGCTGCGGAAACTTTCGGTTTGCCCCTTTACCGATACATTGGCGGTGTTAACGCAAAAGTTCTTCCGGTGCCGATGATGAATATTTTGAACGGCGGTAAACACGCAGATAATAATGTTGACTTCCAGGAATTTTTGATTATGCCTGTTGGCGCCCCAAACTTCAAAGAAGCGCTAAGAATGGGTGCGGAAACATTTCATGCTTTAAAATCTGTTTTAAACAAAAAAGGTTATAACACTTCAGTTGGCGATGAAGGTGGTTTTGCTCCTAATTTAAAATCGAACGATGAAGCTGTGGAAGTTATTCTCGAAGCAATCGAAAAAGCAGGATACAAAGCCGGAACAGATATAGCACTTGCTCTCGATATTGCTGCAAGCGAGATGTACTTAAAAGAAAGCGATAGATACCAGTTCTTCAAATCAGACAAGTCCGAAAAAACCGCCGCACAGATGGTTGACTTCTTTGCGAATTGGTGTAAGCAATACCCAATCTATTCACTTGAAGACGGTTTGGATGAAAACGACTGGGAAGGCTGGAAATTGTTAACCGAAAAACTCGGAAGCACAATTCAATTAATTGGCGATGATATATTTGTAACCAATACTGAACGCCTTGCCGAAGGAATTGAAAAAGGGATAGCAAATTCTATTCTTATCAAAGTGAACCAGATTGGCACATTAACCGAAACTCTCGATGCAATTGAAATGGCAAAGAATGCAGGTTATACAAACGTTATCAGCCATCGCTCGGGCGAAACTGAAGACACCACGATTGCTGACATAGCAGTTGCTACAAACGCCGGACAAATTAAAACCGGTTCTCTTTCAAGGACGGATAGAATTGCAAAATATAATCAACTACTTCGCATTGAAGATGAACTTGATACAACAGCAATTTATCCCGGCTTAGATGCTTTAAACTACAAAGCATAATTGAAAAAATATTTTTATGGGGCGGTCTTGTGGCAGCCCTTTTTATTCTATAAATAAAAATATTTGCATCTTTTACACTAACAAAAATTCGGTTTACAAATGCCATCGAATACAAAACAATTTCAGAAGTGCAATAAATTAATAAACGACAACAAGGTTGAATTCATTGATTTAAAAGCTATTGACTTAAGCGGACGACTTCATCATATAACTCTTCCTTATTATCAAAACATTCTCGACAAATTGATGAAGGAAGGCGTTGGTTTCGACGGTTCGAGCTACGGTTTTCGGAAGGTTGAAAACAGTGATATGGTTTTAATCCCCGACTTAAACACCGCTGTTATTGATCCATTTAGAACGGCTCCAACATTAAGTTTTTATTCAGACATTCATCTAACCGATGAAACGCATTCCCCCTTCCCGCAGGATGGAAGATATCTTGCAAAGAAAGCAGAAAAACTTCTCAAAGAAATTACAGGCGCCGATAAATCTTTATGGGGTCCCGAATTTGAGTTTTACATTTTTTCAAATGTAGAGTACGACACCCGCACGGCTACCTCATATTATAAAGTTGAACACGCCGAAGAGTTTTATAAAAAGGCTTACCACGCTGCAAATCCTTTTGATGTGTATGATGACTTTAGAGATGAAGCGTGCAAAATTTTACAGAAATATAAAATCAGAGTTAAATATCATCACCACGAAGTAGGCGAAAGGGGACAGCAGGAAATTGAAAATTATTTTGAAGATTTGCTTACTACTGCTGACAATATTGTTTCTACAAAATATGTTCTTTTCAATTTTGCGCGTCAAAAAGATTTATTTATAACATTCATGCCTAAGCCGATGTATCAGCAGGCTGGCAATGGAATGCATCTTCATTTATATCTAACAAAAAATGGAAAAAACGCTTTCTATAAAAAGGGAGATTACGGAAACATAAACGAGCTTGGGCGGTTTTTTATTGGCGGTATGTTAAAACATGCGCGGGCGCTTTCTGCATTTACCAATCCGAGCACAAACAGTTACAAACGCCTCGTACCGGGTTTTGAGGCTCCGGTTGCTTTAACTTACGGGCAGGGAAATCGAGCAAGCGCAATTAGAATTCCCAAATATGTTTCTAACCCTGATGAAACACGTTTCGAATATCGCCCGCCTGATGCTACTTCAAATCCATATCTGTGTATGGTGGCGATGCTGCTTGCAGGAATTGACGGAGTTGTTAATAAAATTGACCCTGTAAAGGAGGGTTTTGGTCCTTACGATAAAAACTTTTTGGAAGACAATTTGGCTGACAGAATAAAATTTTTACCGCGTAATTTAACGGAAGCTTTGGATGCACTTTCTCGGGACAATGAATTTTTGTTCCGCGGTAATATATTTACACAGGACTTACTCGATCAATGGGCAAAAATAAAACACGACGAAGTAAATTCGATTGGTACAATGCCCCATCCTTTTGAGTACAAAATGTATTTTAATTTGTAGAAGTTGGGTAGATTATAAAGTCAGAAATAATTAGTTGATCAGGCGAATTTTAGAGCGTGATTTCTTCTATCAGTTATTTTCTAACTTCAAGATTTTGTGACTTATTTATGCTTTGTTGTCATCTAACAATGATCTATATCACTATTTGCTGATTCTATAAATTTAATCCGGTACAACTTTTTGTAATCAAAGATTATTTTCATACATTTGCATCAGAAAATCGTGTTGCTTAGAAACATTTCATTTCTTATTAAATAATTAAATCATTCATCCTTAGGAGGGCTACCGATGGATCTATCATCTGTGTTAATTACAGCTGTTGTAATTACGCTTGGTTCGCTGCTGCTGGTAATTGGCGGCTCTTATATAGTTTATAAAATTAGACGAAACAAATAATTACCTTTTAATTAAGAGTCTTTAAATATTTTTTACCTCGTAGTTATTCTTTCTTTTACCATTCTATAGATCTTGATCTTTTCTCAATCAATGTTTGCAGAACAAGATACACATTAATGTGTCGCATTATTTGTCACAGACAATTTCAAAATTAAATTCCGACCAATTTGAAAAGGCATAATTTTTTAAACTGTTCTGTAGTTATTTCTTAGTATTTTAGCGCAACTTAAAAAATAATCTTAATCACACTTTATAACGAAAATGGCAAAAAAAAACCAGAAATCAACAGAACGACAGTTCGGTAAAACTAAACCGCAAGAAAAGAAACCGCTTATCGATCCAAAATATAAAAACACATTTTGGACAGGAGTAACGATAATTATTTTAATTATATTTTTTATAATTAATAACACAAGGTTTGTTCCGGAACAGGGTCCTTATCCGCCGAGATATAATGCATCCACTGAACCGGCGCCTGATTCAATAATTCCAGCGCCTCTAAGGATGGAAACAAACAATAAATAATATGGAGAAATTAATGAAGGTTAAATTAACTTTACTGTTAATGCTGTTTGCTGCAGTAATAAGTATCGGTTGTGAAAAAAGAGGAGAACAAAAAGAAGATCGCAATGAAGAGGGACAAATTGAAACTTACGAAACATCTGAGGGTGGTGAAAAAGCTGATGATTTTAAGTTAATATCGACCGACGGTAAAGAATTAAAACTTTCCGATTTTAAAGGTAAAATTGTTCTGCTCGATTTTTGGGCAACCTGGTGCGGACCCTGCCGCAGGGGAATTCCGGATTTGGTTGATCTTCAAAAAAAATATAAAGAAGACCTTGTTGTTATAGGAATTTCTTTAGACCGTGAGACAAAAACTGATGTAATCCCGTTCATAAAAGAATTTAAAATTAATTATTCTGTTGTTTACGGAGATGCGGCAGTAGTCAAAGCGTATGGAAATATACAATCAATACCAACTTCTTTTGTAATTGATAGGGAAGGTAAAATTGTTGACCAGCATGTCGGTTTGATGCCTAAATCAGTTTATGAAAACGAAATTAAAAAACTTCTTTAGTTTTGCTAATGTAAATTTATGTCCCGATTTCGATAGGTATTTACTTTTTTAGTAAATATAAAATCAAACTAATTATCAGACTTAAAATAATTGAAATAACTACTGGAAAATAAAACGTAAAACATTTTTTCTTTATAACGATGTCTCCCGATAATTTACCTAAAAAAGGAATTTTGTCGCCAAAGAGGAAGAGAATTCCTACCATTAAAATTATTATTCCTGTAAAAATTAATATTTTACCAAAGCTGTGAAATTCCGGGATCATAAAATTTTATTCGTCCTATATTGACTCTTTAATATTTTTGAATAAATATAATTAAAATTTTGTGGAACTTTAACCGGAAATAATTATTTTCGTTATAAAACTATCAGTTTATTTTTCGATAATTGGGTAGTTAGATTAATTTTGAAATCCAAGCGAGTGTTATCGCACATTTTGGAGTGAAAAATGTACAGTGAAGAGAGCCAGACCAAACCCAAAATACTAGTTACAGAAGATGACTATGAAAATCAAAAATTTTTAGAGATGTTTCTCCGACGGAAATTTGAAGTTTCAATTTGCGACTCTGAGCAATCTTTTTATGATAATCTTAAAAAAAATAAGTTTGATGTCATTCTTATGGATATTTCTCTTCGCGGAAATAAAAACGGTTTAGAGCTAACAAGGGAACTGAGAAAAATAAAAGGATATGAACACGTACCTATTGTTTGTCTATCGGCGCACGCATTTAAAAAAGATAGAGAAAACGCTCTTGATGCCGGGGTTGATGTTTTTTTAACCAAGCCAGTTGAAAATCATGTGTTGATGAATACATTAGTCGATTCACTCAACAAATGAATGCCCCTAATAATTTAAAAGATTTAAACTCTCCCCACGGAGAGTTTTTTGTTTAAATTGACAAATTATTATTACCTTAATAATTAAGTCATTACCCGAAAACACTACCTATTCTCAAAACCTTTCGGCAGCCCTTAACTTCTAATACGTCATTCACACACATTTGGCTAATATTATACTGCGGAATATGAAAAAATCCTCTCTCGTCCTCTAAAAGTCATTTTTTTAGTCGGCATTACTCTTGTTAATACTAAACCATTAGTCGGATTTTACGATAATCTTAATAGAATCCGGCTGAGCATTTCATAAACCATCGATGGTAAGTTTTAATGAGTAACAAAAATATGCACGATGAAAAAATCTTACAGCTAAAATCGGAAGATGCAGCTATAAGAACTGCCGCTGCTGAATCACTAATGTGCGAATCACTGACTCTCGATTTAGTTGAGGCGTTAACCGCATTAGTCGAGGATCAAGATAAAGGGGTGAGAAATGCAGTATCGTTATCTTTATCTTATAACGGCAATGAAAAAATACCGCACATTCTTGTTAAATATATTTCCTCAAAAGATATATCAGTAAGAAATCTTGCCGGCGAAATTTTACTAAAAATTGGCGCAGCCGCAGTACAGTCACTAGTCGGTTATATTGATAAAGGAAACGATGATGATAAAAAATTCCTTATCGATATTCTTGGTTTAATAGGCGATTCAAGCGCTTATTCTAAAATAGTACAAGTGATGAAAGAAAACGAAAATGAAAATGTCATCCTTGCGTGTGTAGAGGCGCTCGGAAATTTAGCCCACTCAGATTCGGTGGAAGATCTTATCGAGATATATAACCAGAGCGAACTTTACAAACCGATGGTTGTTGAAGCCTTTGGTAAAATTGGCTGCGAAGAAGCACGCGAATTTATAATTTCAAGATACCGCAGCGAAGATGTGATTACGCAGTTTGCGATGATTGAAAGCCTTGGACTTATCGGCAATATGGAAACTTTCTTTTTTCTTCTTAATGAACTGAATTCAACGGAAGGTGCTCTTGTTTGGCCTTTGCTCGAGTCTATTTATTCCCTCAAAGAAAAATTTAGTTTTGACGTTCCATATGACGAGCGAATGAAAAACCTTATTCTGTTAACCATAGCTGAAGCGGAAATAAAATATAAGAAAGCGGCAGCCCAGCTCGTTTCAGAATTTAATGACGGCGATGTTGTTGCGGCATGTTTAAATATTTATGGTGAAGATGCAGAATTGGACGAGACATTAAAACCGAAGTTCTTTGAGAACCGTAACTTTTTGCTCTCTAAGTTGAACGGAGTAATAAATTCCGTTCCTAAAAATCTTCGCCACATTCTATCTTTAATAAAAGAAATATACGACGACAATCCCGGTCAGATAACTTCTTCAATATATCAAATTGAACTTCGCAGTCTTCTTGATTCGTTTGTGAATTGTTTGAATAATTCTGATGAAGAAATTAGGCGCACATCAGCCGAACTGCTTTTTTTGTTAGAGCCATCTACGGCGCTGATGTTCGTGGATAAAATGATTGAAGATGACAACTTGTGGAATAAATTAAAACTTTTAGAATTGCTCGAATCTAATCCGGGAGAAGAATCTTTGACTGCTCTTGTAAAACTTTCTGAAGATCAGGAAGAAATGATAAGTGAAAGAGCAAGTATGATTTTAGCCCAATTCTCAGCTGAATATGAAAATAAAAATTGATAATAAGGCATGAATAATCTATCAACACTTGCAGTTGCCCGAAATAGTTTTCTGAATCAAAAACAAAGTCTCGCTTTGTCGGTCTCTTCTTTTGAAAACTGGAGACAATACATTTACGAAAACTGCGGTATTTATTTTCAGGATAATAAAAAGTATTTGCTGGAAAGCAGGCTTCAAAAACGCATTGCCTTTCTCGGGCTTGAATCATTCGATCACTATCTCGATCATTTGAAATACAGTACGAATTCCTCTTCCGAGAAAAAATATCTGTTCGAAGCAATTACAATTAACGAAACATTCTTCTTCCGAAATCAACCACAGCTCGACGTCCTTGTAAACACAGTTATGCCCGAGCTGATTGCTGAAAAGAAAAAATCCGGTAAAAACAAAATACGCATTTGGAGCGCAGCAAGTTCTTCCGGCGAAGAGCCATATTCTGTTGCTATAGTTATATGGGATCTTATCAAACCCCGCTTTCCCAATATTGAATTTGAAATTGTGGGAACCGATATAAGTTCAGCCGTGCTGGATACGGCTAAGAACGGCGTTTATAAAGAGTATTCGATTCGTAACGCTCCCGCTTATTATTTAAAAAAATATTTCAAACAAAATGCTGCAGGTTTCGAGATACTGCCGCAGATTAAAAATATGGTTTCTTTTAGACTGCTTAACTTATACGATACTATGGCTATGAAAATGATGATGAACTTTGACATCATTTATTGCGCAAATGTACTGATTTATTTCAATGCTGATTCGAAAATTAAAGTAGTTAATTCGCTCTACAATTCATTGTCAAAAGGCGGTTATTTATTCATCGGGTATTCCGAAACGTTGCACGGAATATCCAAAGCTTTTAAGCTTATTAGTTTTCCCAAAACGATTGGTTACAAGAAGGAGTAGTAAACAATATGAAAAAGGTTGTACTTGTTGCGGATGATTCGCCTTCGATAAGAAAATTTGTCGCGTTTGCGTTATCTGCTAAAGGTTTTGATATTATTCCTGCAAGCGACGGTATGGAAGCTTTAGAAAAAATTCCTGCATGTAAAATTGATTTGATAATAACAGATCTTAATATGCCCAATCTTGATGGATTTGAATTAATAAAAACTATACGGAATAATAATGAATATAAAGAAACGCCTATCATCATTTTGTCTTCGCTTTCAGGAAGCGATGAAATATCTAAGGGATTAGAATGCGGAGCAAATTCTTACCTAATTAAGCCGTTCGATCCGAAGCGGATAATATATGAAGTGTCTAAATATTTAAATTGAGGTTAATTAATGGAATTAAAATTTTTAATTGTTGATGATTCAGTAACAATGCGTAGAATTGTTTTTAATAGCTTGCGCAATCTTGGTTTTAGCAACTATGTAGAAGCCGCCGATGGTAAAGAAGCGCTTGTTAAATTAGCGGCAGATGACTCTATAAACTTTGTAATAACGGACTGGAATATGCCGGTGCTCTCCGGGCTTGAGTTAACACGCGCAATACGTTCGGATCAGAAACTATCATCTCTGCCAATCCTTATGGTTACTACGCGCGGAGTTAAAGAAGATATAATAGAAGCGCTTCAAGCCAAAGTAAATAATTATGTTGTAAAACCTTTTACACCGCAAGTGCTCCGGGAAAAAATAGAGCAAATATTATCAACCAATTAATAGGGTGAAGAAATGAACCGACCAGCAAACATGACCGAGCTTTTTGAAAAACTTAACGATCTTAAATCAGTCTTTCGCTACGGGCAGAAGCTGATTCCTATAATACAAAGTTTAATTGACTTTATGCAGGAAACAGTTCCGCTTCTCGAAAATATAAACAGCTCTATTGCCGATAGCACTACTAAAATACCGAAAGCATCTAACCAAATCGCTGATGTTACCGAAGCTACCGAACTAGCAACAACTGAAATTCTCGACATTGTCGATTTAATAAACTCAGATATCGATTCGATAGAAAAAGATTTGAAAGGCTTAACCGAAAGAGAAAAACAGAAATCGAAAATTATTCAAAAACTAACTGAAGCAGTAAAAGATAATCCCGAAGCGAAATCTTTACTAATTAATTATGAAGAACTCAATAACGAATATGAAGAGCTTAATAGTGTGCTAAGCGTTCTTCAAAAAATTAAAAATGACGCTTACAATATTACTTTATCACTTCAAGTTCAGGATATTACTTCACAGCAGTTATCGGCGGTTAATCATTTAATAAGCGGTGTGCAGAATAAACTATCTTTACTGCTTGTAGATTTTCAGGAAACAAATAACGACGAATTAAAAACCATGAAAATTGCCGTCCCGGACGATGCAAGTTTTAACCCTGAAGCCCGTTACGGCAAAGATGTAAGCCAGCAGCAGTTGGCAGATTCACTCGTAAACAATAACGGATTTAGAACAACACAAGACGAAATAGATAAATTGTTTTCATAATTATGGCAGCAGAAACTACATACAATATGCTCAGCGATCCCGAAATGAAGGAGATTGTTGAAAGTTTTATAATCGAAACAAAAGAGATACTGGAAAAACTTGATATTGACCTCGTTGAAATTGAAAAACGCCCGGATGATATGGAATTGCTTAATCAAATTTTTCGGGGATTTCATACTATTAAAGGAACATCCGGTTTTCTCGGTCTCGACAAAATGACCCGCGTTACACACAAATGTGAAGATATTTTAAATAAACTCCGTAAAGGTGAAGCTGCATTATCAAGTGAACTTATGGATGGAATACTTTCTTCATACGATCTTTTAAAAGTAATATTAGACTCGGTTGAAGTTAACGCTAATGAAGATATTGAAGTTGAAGGTGTTGTAGAATTACTTGCGGACTTAATTCAAAAATTAGAAATCCCTTCAACCGTACAAATAACAAAGCCAGAAAAAACGGCTGCGAAGAAAAAATCCACAGCAAAAAAAACTCCCGGTAGAAAAAAGAAAACAAAAGTTGAATCCACGGAAGAGGTAAAGATAATTGAAGCGTCAGCACAAGTTCAGAATATCGAAAGCCCTGGCATTAACGAAAGTGTTCCTTTAGAAATTGAACATGAAATTCAAAGCGAAACAGAAAATCATTTTCAAACAGAAGAACATAAAGACGCGCAAAACGGCGCCGCAGTTGTGCCCGGCGCGAAGCGAAAAGGGGATAATAACATACGCGTTGACGTGGAACGGTTAGACGATTTATTAAATATCGTCTCGGAACTTGTACTCGGAAGGAACAGGCTGCAGCAGGTAAACTCCGAAGTAGCGTTAGAATTGGAAGGAACAAAATTTTCTCACGACCTGGCGGAAGCTGCCAAACAAATAGATCTGATGACAAATGAGCTTCAGCTTGTTGTGATGAAAACCAGAATGATAAAAATAGGGAAAGTATTTAACCGGTTCCCGAGAGTTGTGCGCGACCTCGCTAAAGATGCAAAGAAAGAAATCAAAATTGAAATAAGCGGTGAAGAAACAGAACTTGACAAAACTCTAATTGAAGAAATAAACGATCCTCTCGTCCATCTTATACGCAACTCGGCTGACCATGGAATTGAAATGCCCGAACAAAGAGAAGCTGCGGATAAAAATAGAGCTGGAACGATTAAATTAAGCGCCGAACATGAAGGCAACAATATTCTAATTTGTATTGAAGACGATGGCAAAGGGATTGACCCCGATAAAATAAAACAGAAAGCAGTTAGTAAGGGGATGATTACAAAAGAAAAGGCAGCCGAACTTTCGAGACAGGATGCTCTAAACCTTATTTTTCTCCCGGGATTTTCGACGGCTGAAGTTGTTACAAATGTTTCCGGCAGAGGCGTTGGAATGGACGTAGTAAAAACAAACGTAACAAAACTTCGAGGAATAATTTCAATTGAATCGAATGTTGGACAGGGAACAAAAATATTAATCAAACTTCCTTTAACACTGGCAATTATACCGGGTATGATTGTCCGGATTGACAAAGAGAAAGTTGTAGTGCCGTTAAATTCAATAATAGAAGTATTGCGTGTTCATGCCGATAATATAACCACTATAAATAATCACGAGGTTATTCGAAACAGAGATTCGGTTCTTCCACTTCTTTCTATCGAAAAATTGCTCTATGATACTAAAGAAAAAAAAGAGAGTATTTGGCAGTATGTCGTTGTTGTGGGTATAGCCGAAAAACGCTTCGGAATTAAAGTTGACGAACTTATCGGTCAAAAGGAAGTTGTAATTAAATCTCTCGGTAATTACCTCGGCAATGTTCCGGGAATTGCGGGCTCTACAATAATGGGAGACGGCACGGTTGTAATGATACTTGATATCAGCGAACTGCTTCACAAAATTCAAGAATAAATTGATGCAGAAAATAAAAACGATAATAGTTGACGACTCGGCTTTTATGCGGAAGTCGCTCGAAATAATGTTAAAAAGCGATGAGAACATTGATGTTATAGCAACAGCACGGGATGGAGAAGAAGGGTACAATCTTGTAAAAAAGCTAAGACCTGATATCGTTACTATGGATATTGAGATGCCGCGCATGAATGGTTTGACTGCGCTGAAAAAAATTATGGAGGACTGTCCAACCGCCGTAATTATGGTTAGTTCGCTTACAAGCGAAGGCGCCGAATCAACTATTCAGGCTATGGAATTAGGAGCGGTAGATTTTATTCCGAAAGAGCTTTCTTATATTAATGTAAACATAATCCACATTCGCGATGATTTAATTAGAAAAATAAAAGCAATTGTAAAACAGCGTTCACTGCGCGAGCGGCTCGAAAGGCTTAAGCAGCTTACAAACAAAAATTCCACAGCACGAACTTCAGCCCAATTAAAAACACAAAACCATCTTCCACGCAATGTGTACAAAGCCGTTGCACTCGGTATCTCAACCGGCGGACCGATGAGCCTTCAAAAAGTTGTTCCCCGTTTTCTTAAGAAAAATATAGTGCCTTATTTTATTGTGCAGCACATGCCGCCAAAGTTTACTAAATCTCTGGCACAAAGGTTGGATACTTTAAGTGAACTTGAAGTGAAAGAAGCCGAACATGAAGAACCGGTACGCAACGGCGTGGTTTATTTTGCGCCGGGCGGATTTCATATGACGGTTAAAAAAAACTCAAATGGCGGAGTTTTTATCGATATATCGGAACAGCCTGCTACAACGCTTCACCGCCCCTCTGTGGATGTGATGATGGAGTCGGTTGTAAAAGTTTATGGCAAACATACGCTCGGTGTTATTATGACCGGTATGGGAAAAGACGGGCTTGAAGGGATAAGACAATTAAAGCAGTTAGGCGGCTATTGCGTTGCGCAGGATGAGGCGTCGTGCGTTGTTTATGGTATGCCTAAATCAATTGTAGATGCAGGGTTTGCAGATGTAACGGCTTCGCTTGAAGATGTGGCAAAAATAATTAATGAGGTATTGTAATATGGCTGATGATTTTGAAGAAGCAATTTTTAATGAGTTCTATTTTGACCACGCCATTAATAAAGGCACGGTGGTTAAATCTAAATTTGCAAAAATAAGCGGAAAAGCAAAAATAACAATTGAAGAAGACAGCCAGGACGGAATTAAAATCATTTTAAAAAAAGATGAGAAGGACGCTATTAAGGAGATCAAGTTTGTTTGTACTTGCGGGCAATCTAAAACAGTAGTTCTCGATTACTCTGACCAATAAATCCCAACTGTGCAAAATTAGCCAGCGGCGGAAGCAATTCATTCATAAACGCTGATTAATTTTCCCATCATTACCTGGCATTCATTTTGCCACTTCCTTTGAAAAAATCTTAGGATATTAGATGTCAGGCTCAAACATAAAACTGTTAGAAAACTTTATTGATTTTTGCTCGGTTAAAAATAAAGTGATCAGCAAAAACATAGCTAATGTCGGAACTGAAAACTATAAGCGCGAAGATGTTTCCTTTTCCGATGTGCTTAGCCAAAACATAAATTCCGCCATTAAATCTTCAAATAGTAAACACATAAAAATTGTTGAGCCGGGTTTCAATCAATTCCCCCGCTCGTTTAGTAATGAAGTGTATAATGCATCCGGGATTAACAATGTAGAAATAGAAAAAGAGATGGGCGAGCTTGCCAAAAACACACTCAATTTCAAATTTGCTTCAAGAAAAATAAGCGCTCATTTTAAAAGCCTTCAATCTGTAATTAAGGGAGGCGGACAATGAAAGTAGGCGGCGAGTTCAGCGGGTTTAATATTAGCGCAAACGGCATGAGTGTTCAAAGAAGAAAGATGAACATAATAGCTGAAAACATTGCTAATGCCGATAACATACGCACCGAAGACGGCAAACCATATCAGCGTAAATATATGACCGTCTCTCAAAAGAATAATTCATTTTCAAATAATATTGATCTTCAGAAAATGAATATCCCAATGGCAGTTACCCGTGATGACCATATAGCATTCCCAAACTCTTCACCCGGAATCAGAAATCCCGATGAAGCAAAAATTAGTTTTGAAGAAGAAGTTGATAAAAAAGCGGGCGATATTATTTATATGCCGGATCATCCGGATGCTGATGAAAATGGCTACGTGCAGATGTCGAACGTGAACATCATAACAGAAATGGTTGAGATGATTGCCGCAACAAGAAGTTATGAAGCAAATCTAACAGCGCTTAACTCGGCAAAACAAATTGCAAAAGATTCGCTGGAGATTTAAACAAATGAAAATTAACACTAATATGATTGGAAATTACACGCCATATAAAGTTGGCAGCGCTTCGCCTGCACAAAATAGCAGTCCTGTTAAATCAGCCCTTCCCGAAAAAGTAACCGGTGACGAAAAACAATTTTTTACAAAATTATATCCCGAAAGCAAGGAGGAAATAATGGATCATCATTTTTATAATAGCAGAGGAAAAATGGCTGGCGTTGCTGTTGGATCCTTATTAGATAGAAGAGGTTAAAAATGCAAATAGATCAAATAGGCAGTTTGGCTCAGGGACTAAATCCTTTTAAGGAAACGTCAAAATCAAACGGAGCAGAATTTGAAAATGTCATCACCGATTTCATCGGGCAGGTAAATACCCAACAAAAAGATTCAGTTAAACTTACAGAGGAGTTTGTTTACGGCGGCGATGTTGAACTTCACGAACTTATGATTGCCGGCGAAAAAGCAAAGACAAGTTTAGACCTCCTAATGGAGATTAGAAATAAAGCATTAGACATGTATAAAGAATTAACTAGAATTCAAATCTAACGTCAATGAATAAAAACCCACTCGAAGCAGTTTTCAGTATTTTCAACAAATTATCAATGCAGCAAAAACTGATGATTGGCGGCGTTGCTGTGCTTTCGGTAGCAATACTCGGCGTACTCATTTTATTTCTGAATGAACCAAATTACACAGTTCTTTATTCTAACTTGGATGAAGAGGACGCTTCAAAAATAGTTGAACAGTTGAGCACAGATAAAGTAGTTTATAAACTTGAGGATAACGGCAGAACGATTAAAGTAGCCAAAGAAAGAGTTTATGAAGTTCGTCTTTCACTTGCCGGCAAAGGAATTCCAAGTTCGGGGGTTTTGGGTTACGAGCTGTTCGATAAATCCACAATGGGGATGTCAGAATTTATGCAGAAGTTAAATTTTAAACGAGCGCTCGAAGGAGAACTTTCGCGTACAATAATGCAGCAGGACGGAGTTGAGGGAGTAAGAGTTCATCTGGTTTTCCCAGAAAAATCCGTTTTTAAAGACGAACAAAAACCGCCGACAGCCTCCGTAGTTTTAAAATTAAAAGGCGGTCAGCTTATGAGTAGCAGTAATATTAACGCCATAGTTAATCTTGTTTCAAGCAGTGTTGAAGGATTAACGCCAAGCAAAGTTAGCCTGTTAGATACTAAAGGTAGATTGCTTTCAAAAGAAAACAATGAAGATCCTCTTGCCGTTTCAAGTTCGAAACAATACGAAATAAAACAGTCAGTGGAAGAATATCTTGTTCAAAAGGCTCAGCATATAATGGATAATGTTGTTGGGTATGGCAACGCAATTATACAGGTAAATGCAGACTTAAATTTCGATCAAGTTGAAAAGACAATGGAAACCTACGATCCGGAATCACAAGTAGCCGTAAGCGAGCAGACAACTAAATCGGAAAACGCCGGCGTAACTATGTCTGACTCCACCGCGCAACTTACAGAAGTTAGCACTACAAATTATGAAATCAGTAAAACTGTTCAACGTGTTGTGGAAGGGTCCGGCACAATAAAAAAACTTACTGTGGCGGCTGTTATTAATGATGTTGAAAAGGAAGTAAAAAACGGAGAAGTTACAGAAGTAGTTTTTGAACCGCGTCCGCCAGAGCAAATGCGAAAGTTAGAAGAAATTATACGTAATGCAGTTGGAATTAATAACGAAAGAAGCGACCAGTTTTCGCTTGTAAATATTTCTTTCGAAACAAAAACGATTGAAGACCTAACTGTCGAAGAACCTTCTCTGATGGACAATATGGATCAGTATGTTAATCTGATTCTGATAATAATAGCTATCGGCGCATCAATATTTTTATTAAAGGGATTAATGCAGAGGTTAAAGAATGAAAGAATAATTATTGGAACATTTAATCCGCAAAATGAATTAGCTTATGAGCCCGTTGTTACGGCAGGAAGAATTAGTGAAAAACCAAAACCGCTTATACAGCCGCTAAAAAAAAGACATTCATTACCGTTAGGTGACATTGAAGATGAAATTTCAGATGAAGCGGTTTTAAAACTTAACCAGCAGGAAAAAATAGTTAACTACGTTTCTAAAAATCCTATGGATGCTGCAAAATTAATTAACGCATGGCTGCACGAAGATGAAATCTAACCCAAACAATCGGAGAAATTTACCGTCGACAGAAGTTAGGATGGCGGAAATAACAGGCGCACAAAAAGCTGCTCTTTTAATGATTGCACTTAATGTGGAAACTGCTTCCTCCGTATTCAGGTATCTCGATCCGGGTGAGGTTGAAATGATATCAACGGAAATCAGTAAGGTAAAAAATATTCCGTCAACCACTGTTGATTCAATCCTGGAAGAATTTTACAACATGATTACCGCGCGCGAGTATATGCTTGAAGGCGGTATTGATTTTGCTCAGGCAGTTCTCGAAAAATCATTCGGATTTCAAAAAGCCGTTGAGATAATTGAAAAAGTTAAAAACCTTACAACGCTCAAGGGGTTTGATGTACTTAAAAAAGCTGACTCTACACAGCTTGTTAATTTCTTAAATAAAGAGCATCCGCAAACTATTGCTTTAATTCTTTCTCACCTAAATCCGGAACAAACAGCAGCGGCAATACGCGAACTGCCTGATTCGCTTCGCATTGACGTTGTGCATAGGATTGCAACGCTCGGAAAAATTTCTCCCCAAACACTTCAGCAGATTGAACGCGTGGTTGATGATATGGCAGGCGTTAGTCTCGGTCAGTCATTAAGTAAAATAGGCGGAACCAAAAGTCTTGCAAGTATTCTTAATAAAACAAGTGTTTCGCTAAGTAAAGAAATAATGGATCAACTTTCGCAGCGCGATCCGGATGTTGCGATGGAAGTAAAACGATTGATGTTCTTGTTCGATGACATTGTAAACATTCAGGATAAAGATATTCAGAAAATTTTGCGTGAAGTCGATAGAAAAGACCTCGGACTTTCGCTTAAAATTGTTGACGAAAAACTTAAAGAGAAAATCTTTGCCAACATGTCCGAGCGTGCCGCGGATCTTCTTAAAGAAGAATTGCAATACATGGGAATGGTAAAACTAAAAGAAGTGGAAGAAGCACAGAATAAAATTATTGATGTTGTTAAAAGACTTGAAGAACAGGGTGAGATAGCTCTTAATGTCAGAGGCGGGGCGGAAGAAATTTATGTCTAATGTAATTAAGCTTGGCATTAAGCCATGTAAAATCAACATCAAACTTAAAGATTCGTTTGAAGAAGAAGTGCAAGAAGCTGCACAAGAAAAAGACCGTCTGCGCGAAATGCTTGATGAGAGATATCAGCAGGGTTATAAGACAGGGCATGAAGAAGCTGTAACTCAACTGCAAAAAGAATATGCCGCTCAATTAATGACAAAATATTCCGAAGCAGAAAAAATCCTTAATGAAATAAATGAAAATCTTTCGGCATATGATCCGTTATTTGAAAACCTGGTTGTTAAACTATCCATAGCAATTGGTGAAAAAATAGTTAAGCGGGAAGTAAAGTCATCGTCTCATATAAATGAAATATTAATGGAATCGATACGAAAAGTGCTCGGTTCAAATAATACAATTGTAAGGCTAAACCCGGAAGATTTTCAATTAATAAACAATGACAGTCAAAATCTTTTTTCGGAACATACTTTTTCGAAAATTAAATTTGAACCGGACGACAGAATCGAAGAAGGCGGTTGTTTCATTGAGTCGGAAATTGGAAATGTAGACGCACGGCTTTCTACACAAATAAATGAAATTAAAAAGCAGTTTGAGCTTTCGTTAGAAGCAAACTAAAATGAACATCGAAGAAAAAATATTTCAGCGGTATATGCGCGTAATTAATCGAGCGGATACTATAAAAGTTAATGGCAGGGTTAACGATGTAATCGGTCTGGTGATTGTATCAAGCGGACCAAATGTGTCCCTCGGTGAAATATGTTCTATCGTTGATAACGACGGCAACGAAGTATGTAAGACTGAAGTAGTCGGCTTTAAAGAAGGGAAAGTATTATCGATTGCGCTTGGTGAAGTTAGAAAAATTTCTCCTTCGTGCGAAATAATAGCTTCGGGGCGGACGTTTTCAATCGGCGTTGGAAAAGCGCTTTTAGGAAGAGTTTTAGACGGACTCGGAAATCCGATAGATGGTAAAGGTGAAATTATTACCAGCTCAATCCGCTCTATTTATGCTGACCCGCCAAACCCATTAACGAGAGAAAGAATAACAGCTCCTCTTCAAACAGGCGTGCGATCAATTGATGGTTTACTTACTATCGGCAAAGGGCAGCGAGCCGGAATTTTTGCGGGCAGCGGTATAGGCAAAAGCGTTATGCTTGGTATGATTGCCCGTAATACAAATGCAGATGTTAACGTTATTACTCTAATAGGTGAACGCGGCAGAGAAGTTAGAGAATTTATCGAAAAAGATCTTGGCGAAGAGGGATTGAAAAAGTCTGTTATTGTCGTTGCAACAAGTGATAAGCCGCCTCTTATAAGAATGAAAGGCGCATTTCTCGGAACAACAATCGCCGAATATTTTCGTGATCTCGGGATGGATGTTGTTTTAATGATGGACTCGGTGACGCGGTTTGCTATGGCTCAGCGCGAAATTGGTTTAACAATTGGCGAACCGCCTACAACTAAAGGTTATACTCCTTCTGTTTTTTCAATTCTGCCAAAACTTCTCGAAAGAGCCGGTACGACAAGTTCGGGATCAATCACAGGTTTTTACACTGTTCTTGTTGATGGCGATGATATGAATGAACCGATAGCGGATGCCGTGCGTTCGATACTTGACGGGCATATTGTTCTCTCCAGAAGGCTTGCTAATAAAGGGCAATATCCTGCGGTTGATCCTCTGCAAAGCGTAAGCCGCGTTATGCCAGATATTGTATCCAAAGATCATCGTTTGAGAGCAATGGCATTTAATGAAATTCTTGTTACCTACAAGGAAGCGGAGGACCTGATTAACATTGGCGCTTATGTCCGGGGAAGTAATTTGCAGATTGATCATGCACTTTCTAAAATTAATTCGCTTAGAAAATTCTTAAAACAGGATATACTTGAAGAAGCTTTGTTTGAAGAAACTGTGCGCAGACTTCATGAAATAATTGAACAACCGTTGGTGTAAAATATGTCAAAGTTTAATTACAGATTTGAATCAATAAAAAAAATAAAAGACTCTCTTGAAAAAAAAGCGGCAAAAGAATTGGCAGAAATAGACGCATTTATTGAAAGACAGAGGCAGGAATATAATCAGGTTGTGGAAAGAGGTAACAATACAAAGAGAGATATATCGCATGAAAAACTTTCGTCTTTCGAATTAAAGTTTATTAAGGGATACGAAGAAGATTTAAAGCAGCAGCTTCTTTTAATCAAACTGAAAATAAATCAGCTTGAGTTGAAGAAAGATGAAAAGATGATTGAATTGGTTCAAAAATCCAAAGAGAATAAGATGTTTGGCACACTGAAAGAAAATCATTTAGAAATTTTTCAGCTAAATGAAAATAAAATTGAAATGGATTCTATAAACGAGATGGCTACGCAAAAATATATAAGAGGAAACAGGTGAAAGGGAAACTAATATTAACTGCGGCTTTTCTTGCTGCATTTGTAATCACTACAATTGCAATAATGTACTTGAATAATACTTGCGATAATATTTTTGCTTTTGATTTCACTGCGCCAAAGACAATTAAAATTAAGCCTAAAACTCTCGAACAAGCCAAAGCACCGCCAAACCTCATTGAGAAAGGTATAATTAATAAATTAGCTGCTCCCAATGAAGATCCTAAAACTGATTCAGTAATGGTAGAAATAAGAAATCCCCCGAAGGGAAAAGAAGATCTTACTGCATTAGCAGACAGCATAAAAAAAATAAAAGCAGAAGTTAAAAAACAGCAGCCTGTTACAACCCAAAACGTAAGTTCTGAAGAATCGGTCAAAGAAAAAGTTATTGTAACCAAAGAGTATAAAGACTGGACAAAAAAAACAGCAGGACTCTACGAAGCAATGGACTCAAAACGTGCAGCTAAAATAATTCAGAATTATTCCGATAATGTAGCAAGAGATATTATTTACGCCATGAAGAAGAAAAAAGCGGCGGACATTTTATCGCAATTGAATCCTGAAGTTGTACAAAGAATAATAAAAGTAAGACAGTAATGGTTTTTAATCCTCTTTTTTTTAATGCGTTTTCGACAGCCGGCTCAATTGAGGCAGCAAAAACTAATAAGTTTGCGAGTCCGAATTATTTGTTCTCGGATATCATCAAAATTTATTTTAAAAATCCGGATGAGTTGAAACTCTCGTTAGTAAATGACTCCGGAGAAGCAGAGAAAAATACCGGTGTAAATTCGTTGCCCGTTGCTTCGCTTGAATTAAACCAATTTGAATCTGAAGAAGTAGAACAAGTCTTACAAAAATTGTTTGAAACGTTGGCTCAAAATACAAATCCCTCACAGTCTATTAAATTAGTTGAAGATGCAAATAGCCCCGCCACTAAAGAAACAGAAATAGTTTCAGGCGATGTAATATTTTCATTGTTAAATCAGCTAGGTCTACTAACTAAAACTGCCAAGTCGCAGTTTATCTCAACGGAATCCGATAAAAAATCATTTAGTAATGAAATTGAAAAGTTAAAGGAGTCTTTAAAAGCTGTAAATGAAAAAGAAAAATTTAGTCTTGTGGTTCAGGCGGATGATAAAATCTACACGTTTAATTTCCAAGCAGTAAATAGTTCACAGAAATTATCGCAAAGTAATTGGGTTACATTGGAAAACGATCTAACTGATGAAAAGATTTCTATAATTCCAACACAACAAGAATCGATTCTACAAAATCAAATTGAAATTGCGGAAGAAGCTAAAACAAAAAAAGAACCGATAAATGAAATTCTTCAATTTGAAAACAATAGTGTTCTAACTTTTGAATTGAACAACACTTTTGAAGACAGTGAAAAATTCAAAGTTGATAGTCTTTTAAAGGGTTATGTAAAGAAACCGGAACAAAAAACCACTCATCAAAATATATCCGGTGAAGTCGATTCAATAAAGGTTCAAAGTGCAAATAATGCAGCGAATTTAATGATTGAAGAGAACCAAGAAGTGGATAAAGAAACATTATTAGATGTTGAAAAAGCTGTTACTCAAAATGGAAATAATGGTGAAGTCAATAAAGTTGTTGATGAAATAATTGCAACTGAAAAAACTCAACCGGCAGAGGCTTCTTTAATCAATGTGAAAAAGATTATCATTGAGCATCCGGATGTTTCGGTGAAAGACGAAGCAAAAAAAATAAATTTGCACGGAGTGGAAAGAGCAACAACAAACGGGGAATTAAAAACCGGCATTCAAGAAAATATTATTTATTCCGATAAAGAAAAATTGGAGAGAACAAATTTCAGAACGAACATACTCGAAGAAATAGAGCCGACCATTAACACTAAAGTAGAAAAAAAAGTTTTGCTCAATTCCGAAAAAAATCCCAAAGTAAATTTTTCACCTGAAGAAAAAACCGTTGCCAGGCAATCTTCAAAAACTAAGGTTATCAATATTCCAAAAGGTTATAACTTGCCGAAAGTAAAAGTAATAACTAACGAAGAAGTTCAAACAGAGAACCAAAAAACCATCAATAAGCTATTTAAATTTGAGGTTGAAAAGAAAACCGTTGAAAGTTTTAATAAAATAAACCGCGGGATTAAAATTGAACTTTTTACTCAATCGGATGGCAGCATAAAAAACACAGCTAATCTTTTTAACCATGTAAAAAGTTTAAGCGGCGATGACACTTTTGAAATTACAAAACCACAGTTAGTAAGCCGCATATCAGTTGACTATACTAAAACCGAGCAAAAACCTTTTGAGAGTAATTACTTAAAAGCTGTTTATTCAAATAACATTCTGAAAGACGGACTTACAATTAATCAGGGGAAATTTGCCGCGATGGCAAGTGAGGCTTCGACTGCTAAACAAGAGGTCGCGGTGAGTAAACAATCTGTGGGCCCTCAAGCCGGGTTCAAATTACATCCCATTGAAAAAATAGACGTTATTTCAAAAGTTAAATTTGGGAAAACTTTAAACAGCAACCATTTCAACGGAGTGGAAATTAATACACCGGATAAGTCATCAAAACTTATGGGAAACGACAAGTCCATTTTGAAAACTAACGAGCAAGTTATTGTTGATGAGGAAAAGTTAGAGCCGTCGGTTAATGCTAAAGAAACTTTGAAAACAACTGATGAAAAGGCGGAATTAAAATCCGATGCTAAAATCAAATTGAACTTTTCAGAAAAAGAAACTACATTTTTAAAAGAAGCAGCAGTTGATGAAAAAGCAGCGAACAAAAATCTTGTTGGAAAAGAAATAAATGAAACGAAGATCAGCGGCAAAGCCTTAAGTAAGACCGAATTTAAAACGGATAAAACAGAATCAAATAATTCTCTTATTGACGAAAAAGAAATTGAATCCGAAAAAGTAAATCAATTAGAAGATGAAGAAATTCAAAAACCAATAATAAAAGAAAACACTGTCCATGAGAAAGAAGTGAAACATCAAACATCCGCATCACTTCCATCTGAAAAAAACAATTTGTTTTTAAAAAATATTGAGAAAACTTTTAGCAGCTTTATAATAACAGATGATGAAAAGCCGACAAAAGACAATTTGCAAAAAAATAAACCTTTCAAGGGAAATGATGTTGAGCTAAATTCAAAAATGGCAGAGCGAACATCAGACCCCAAAATAAATCTTAAAGAAGATAATATTTTCAACACAGAAGAGGTTCTTGCTCAACCCGAAAAAGTTAAAGCAATAAAAACAAATTCAAACAGCGCACCGGAAGCAGCGCCAAAAGAAACCGCGTTTGCTGAACCTGAGAATAATCAAAAAACAAAATCGGCAATGTTAGATCAAAAACCCGACGATCATGTTTCTTTAGAGACGAATACAAAATCATCCGGCAATGAATTAAACAATAGCGAGAACAAATTAAGCGCATCGCCGCAAAGCGAAATTAACAAAACAGAAAATGCACAGGTGAAAACAAATTTCTCTTCTCATATTGATGAGACTATGAAATTTATTAAAGCGGCTGATGTTGTTAAAGAGATAACAAACTTCTTTAAGCTGGGGGAGAAAACAAGCATGACGTTTAAGCTTTCTCCCGAGCATCTCGGCGAAGTAAAAGTAATGCTTGATATTAAAGAAAACACAGTTAACGCAAATATCGAAGTAGAATCAGAATCAATACGGCAGGTTGTTCAAAATAATATTGATGTACTAAAACAAAATTTAATTCAGAGCGGTGTCGTTGTTGCATCGGTAAATATAAATCTTGCCGGACATGAGCAAAGATCATCACGCACATACGAACAGAAGAAAAAATTTAATTCCGGAGAAGGCGATTCAAAAATAGATAAGAAAAAAGGAATTGATAAAAGATTAAGAAGTATGGGTTATAACACTTACGAGTTTCTTGCATAGGAGTTTTTATGATAGACGGAATATCAAATATAGGCTTAGGCACTCCCGCAGTCAGCGGAAAAAGTACTATGGGCAAAGACGAATTTATGAAACTGATGCTTGCACAGCTTAAATATCAGGATCCGCTAAGCCCGATGGAAGGCGCTGATTTTGCAGCACAGCTTGCGCAGTTTAGTTCGCTTGAACAATTATCAAACTTAAATGAATATACAAAGCAAGCAATTGATGCGAACTTTCTTTTAACGCAGTCCATCAACAATACTTTAACTGCAAACCTTATTGGCAACGATGTTAAGCTTGCAACAACAGCAATAAAATTTGACGGTCAAAATTCCGTTCGTATTGGTTACAAACTGCCTACCGATGCATCGTCTGTAAAGATTAAAATATTTAATGAAGATGGTGTGTTAATAAAAACCATTGAAAATGCTTCAACGGCAGCAGGAGAGACTAAACTTTCCTGGGACTTTACCGATAATAACGGTAACAAAGTTCCTACAGGTAATTACAGATACGAAGTTGAAGCCTTAAACACTCAAGGCACCGCAATGACGATAGAAAGTTATTTATACGGCACAATCAACGGAGTAAGATTTAAAGACACAGGAACAGTTCTAATAGTAGATAACATTGAATACATGCTCTCTGATATTTTGGAAGTAATTAATCCGCAGCAAGGAGGCGAAAGATAATGGCTGAAGTAAATGGTATTAAAGTTCCATTTATACCGATAATAGAGAATCAGAATCCTTTTAGGAGTAAAGTTGATTCAACCGGAGCGTTTGAGTCGGTTTTTCAACGGGAACTTGAGAAGATAAAATTTTCAAGTCATGCTCTTAAGAGATTAGAAACCCGGAACATTCAGCTTAGCAAAAATGAGATGAGTAAAATTGAGAACGCAGTTGCTAAAGCAGAGTTAAAAGGTTCTAAAGATTCATTGGTAATGATGGACGATACGGTATTCATTATAAACATTCCTAACCGCACTGTTATAACAGCAATGGCGCTCAAAGGGAGTGATGAAAACGTATTTACAAATATTGACAGCGTAGTTTTTGCATAAATAATTTTTTTTAATTAACGATAGAGCGGGACCTTTTAAGGACGCTCTGAGATCGGCTGACTGACTGAAGCCGGTTTTGAAAATATAACTTAAAACCTTAGGAGGTTATTATGTCACTTCTCAATTCTCTTTTTAGTGGTGTGTCCGGTTTGCGAAATCATCAATCTATGATGGATGTAATTGGCAACAACATAGCTAACGTTAACACTATCGGCTACAAAGGCTCGCGAATTACATTCAGCGACGCATTCAACCAGTTTATCAAAGCCGGTACAAACCCAACCAAATCAACCGGCGGTACAAATACTTTTCAAGTTGGTCTTGGTACACGAGTAAATTCAATTGATCGAAACTGGAATCAGGGCACTGTTGAAAGAACCGGTATCACAACCGATTTAGCGCTTCAGGGTCCCGGTATGTTTGTTATGAAAAACAACGGCGAGCTTGTTTACTCACGCGCCGGAGCTTTCCAATTTGATGCAGACGGTAAATTAGTAAGCTCGCAAAACGGTTCAATTGTTCAAGGCAAAATTGCCAACAGTGATGGTGTTGTGCCTCCTGGAAATACAATTGAAGATGTTATTATTGACACTAATATGAAACTGCCGGCAGAAGCAACAACAGCTATTAACTGGGGTGGCAACTTAAAATCGAGTTCGCCTTTGACAAGATCCGAAGAAGTTTTACAGATCGGTAATATTAATTCTGCATTGGCAGGACCGTTTGAAACTGAATCGACAGTTTATAATGAATACGGCGATGCATATACTTTAAAACTAACTTACACAAAAACTGCTAATCCCGATGAATACACTCTCAGCTACGATGTGCTTGATGCTGATTCTATTTCAGTAGGAAATGGCGCACTTGCAAATCCAATTCAATTTGAAGAAAATCCTGCAGGTTCCGGTACGTTTGTAATGGATGCAGCTTCTGTTGCTTTATTCGACGGAATAAATAACAGAATAAATATCCCTGCCAGCAACATCGATTTAACTTTTGACGGTACAGCAGTTACTCAAAATTCTGCCACTTCAACTTTAAGTTCTTCTGCAGACGGAAACAGAGTTCCTAACGTTGTAAGCGGGTCGGTTACATCTTTCGACTCACTTGGCAATGCGCATCAGGTTACAATTAAATTTACAAAAATAAATGATAACCAGTGGACATGGACAGCCAGCGTTCCGGCGACAAGCACTGTAAACCAACAGATTGCTACTGCAACGGGTACGATGACATTCAATTCCGATGGTACACTTAACCCGGCGAACATCGCACCGAACAATCCGCAATTTACATTTGTCCCAAGCGGCGGCGGTAATCCAGTAGTTGTTGATCTTAATTTCGGAAGCGGATTTAACGGAGTAACGCAAACAGCTTCTTCATCGGTTGTTTCGGCTTTAAGTCAGAACGGATCGGCTTCAGCTTCATTGTCAAATGTTAACATAGATCAGTACGGTAACATAGTGGGTATCTTCTCAAACGGAAGTTCAAAAACACTCGCGCAAATAATGGTTGCAACATTCCCTAACCTCAACGGTTTGATAAGCAGCGGTGAGAATATGTTTACTGCTTATGCAAACAGCGGCGAACCGCGAATAACTTCGATGGGCGAAGATTCCGCTACTACTGTATTAGCTGGCGCGCTTGAGCAGTCGAACATAGATCTCTCGGAAGAATTTACGAAGATGATCGTTTCGCAAAGAGGTTTTCAGGCAAGTGCCAGGGTGATAACAACCGCAGATAACCTGCTGCAGGAAATAACAAACCTTATAAGATAATTTTTAAAAAGCATAGAACCCCTCGATTAAAGGAGCGCTAAGTATAGCGCTCCTTTTTTAAACTACTGTTAATTTGCTAAAATTAACAAAGTAGAAAATACAATTAAAAAATATTTCTCAATTCTGTGAACTGAAAGAGTTGAATATTCCAATTTAAACCATCTTCTAATTTTTATCTTATCCAAATATATCATTTATTAAAAAAAATCACCCGGAGCGAAACCTGCGTTAATATCAATTTCATTACAGTTTTATATAGAAGTATTCTTTATTGTGATGAAAAGAATAATTTAAAGTATATTTGTCTTGATTAATTTAGTAAAAAACTTGCACGGTTTATGAAATTCGTATCAGCTCCATTTTTGTTTTTGTTAATTTATTCCTCCGTTCTCATCGCCCAGGATAAAATTGAAGAAAGAGGTTATTTTACAAACCCTTCATTTACATCGTCAGGCGTGGTCTTTACTGATAATTATGCTTCATCAATTTATTTGTTAAAAGATGATAAAATTCAAACTTTAATTTCATCCCCCAACTGCGGAAGATATTTTACTATCAATAAAAACGGATCATTAATCGGATATAAAATCATAAATGAATCGGGAGAACAAATTCCGGCTGTTTATAAATTGGCTGACAACAAAACTATTCGATTAGCGGAAGCACAATCACTTGCCGGGCAGCCGTCGTTTGCTGATGACGACGCTATCGCATTTACTTTAGGCAGCAAATTAATTGTCTTAAAAAGAGAGTTGGTAAAGCAATTTGAACTCGGCAGTTACTCAAACATCGCTCCAATTTCGCCCGACGGCAAATATGCAGCATTCAATGACCAAACCGATCAGATATTTATTCTTAATTTACAAACAAAAAGAAAAATAAAAGTAAGCGATGATAGGTTCGGATACTTTAACCCCGTCTGGTCGCCCGACTCCAAATATTTATTATACTCCTCATTAGGCGGACAAATAATTATTTACAATTTAGAAGAAAGAAAAAACATTATAGTGGGCGAGGGTTTTTCTCCTTCATGGGCTAATAATTCATCATCAGTAATCTTTTACAAAAAATATGTTAAAGAGATGAAACTCGTAAATACCGATTTATTCATTTACAACGCGGAAGATGAAAAGGTAGTTCGCTTAACCAACACGCCGGAAGTTAATGAAATGGATCCGGCATTTTCTCCGGATGATAAACAAATTATATATCATACTTATAATCAGAATAAAATAATTTCGGCAAAATATTTTTCATCAGAACAAAAATTAACTTCTCACAAATTAATTTATTCAACCTCAACAGTTCAACCTCAATATTTTAAGATATCGAATTCGATTGAAAAAATTACTGCACTTAATATTCCTTACGTTCATCAGGTTTATGATACACCAGATTGGCATAACGGGCATTGGTCGTGCGCGCCTACAGCAGCTTCAATGGTTCTTGCATATTACAAATTACTTCCGAGATGGGAAGGATGGTGTTCATGGCCTTCACCGGGGCATACTAATCAGTGGGGAAGATATGTTGCCGAGAAATACAGATTCAAAGAATATTATTATCAAGCATCTTCTGGTGATCCTAACGGCAGTGAAACCTGGGGTGGTTTTGGATATATGTGGAGCGCCGGATCTCCGCACACGCGTATGGCGAGCTATTACCAAAAACACGGATTGAACTCCGTTCAAAGTGAAGCGCCGCCTTATTCGGAAGCGAAAGCCGAAGTTGAAGCAGGCTATCCTTACACAATGTGTGTGATGCTTACAACCGCCGGGCATTTAATTGTTGCTCAAGGGCTTCATACAGAACGAACGCTGATCTTTAATGATCCATACGGAAATAAAAATACTCCAAACTATCCAAGCTATGATGGCAAAGATGTCAAATATGATTGGCCCGGCTACAACAATGGATTTCAAAATTTAACCGGAGTTGCATGGTGTATCAAACATCGATATGATAATCATGCAGTACAAGACTCTATCGTTGACGATATGGAATTTGAAGATGGGTTTTATCTCAACACTAAAGCGCCTGCTTCGATGAGCAAATGGAATGATAAAAACCAAGGGTATAAAAATCATTTTTGGTTTGCATACACAAATTCGTCGGGCATTAAAGATACATGTTATGCAATATGGCGTCCAACACTTGCGCAAAGCGGTTATTATGAAGTGTCCGCTTATATTCCCTTTTCCAACGCTTCCGATGCTCGTTATAAAATACTTCACAATGAAGGACAGGACACAGTCATAATCCGTCAAAAAGATTTTAACAACGAATGGGTTTCTCTCGGCAGTTATAATTTTAATGCCGGCGGCGGAATGGTTCGGTTGGGCGATGCATCTTCAACTGCAGCCGAAGAGATTGTTTTTGATGCTGTGAAGTGGAGCTGCCTTGGTCCGCTTGTGACAGTTGCTGAAGAAAAAAACATCCCGGCTAAATTTGAGTTGTTACAGAACTATCCAAATCCTTTTAACCCAGCAACAAAAATTTATTATAGCGTTCCTTTTAATGAGACGCATGGTGGTGCATCTCAACAAAGTGTTTTATTGAAAGTGTACGACGCGATAGGCAATGAAGTTGCAACTCTGATAAATGAAACAAAAGCGCCCGGCAGTTATGAAATTGAATTCACTTCAACGGGCGGAGGATATAATCTTGCAAGTGGAGTATATTTTTATTCACTCAGAGCGGGGGATTATTATTCCGTGAAGAAAATGATTTTGATGCGTTAAATCATTCAACAAAGTAAGAGGTTAGTTAATTTGTTTAATTAAAAGAATAGATTGTCTTATCTCTATTTTTTATTTCTAACATAAATCAATTTTAATTTTCCTTTTTGAATTTCATCAATTTCAAAACTACCGATTGATTTGATCAAAGGAGTGAGTTTTAAAAATCCGTAATTTCTTGAATCAAAGTTCGGTTGTTTTTTCTGCAATAGATTTCCAACATCTCCAAGAAAAGCCCAACCATCTTCATCCGCCAGATCAGAAACAGTTGTAGAAATTAGTTTTATCACGCTCGGAGTAATTTTATCCACCTCGCTCTTTTTAGATAATTTACTCTTTGCTGCATCCGATGGTCCGTTGTCAATGATTTCATCACTGCGCTGCCGCAATATTTCTATATAAATAAATTTATCACACGCTGCAATAAATGGCGCGGGAGTTTTTTTCTCGCCTATACCTATTACTTTCATACCGGCTTCTCTGAGGCGCGTAGCAAGGCGCGTAAAATCGCTGTCGCTTGAGACGAGACAAAATCCGTTAACTTTTTCCGAATACAAAACATCCATCGCATCAATAATCATCGCCGAGTCAGTAGCGTTTTTACCTGTGGTGTAACTGTACTGCTGTATTGGTGTAATAGCATTTTCGAGAAGGACATTTTTCCATTTAGATAAAGTAGGTTTAGTCCAGTCGGCATAAATTCTTTTAATTGTTGGGTTGCCGTATTTAGCAATCTCTTCCATCATCTCTTTAACGTGAGCTGAGGGGATATTATCTCCATCAATTAATACCGCAAGTTTTATATCTGATTCCATTTTAATCTTTAAATGAGTAGAACAAAAAATCTGATTGCAATATCACGTTTCTTTAAGAAGAAATCAAATCCTTGAACAAAAAAAAACAAATTAATCAAGTATCTCTTTTACTCTTCCAACCTCGCCGGTTTCCAATCTTACTTTTATTCCGTGAGGATGTTGTGAAGAATTAGTAAGTATGTCTTTTACATATCCTTCGGTTAGCTCGCCGGTTCTTTGATCTTCTTTTAAAACTATTTTTACATGCGCTCCCGGTTTAATTTGTGCCCTTTGGTTTCCGTTATTCATTTTCGTTACTCCTTATAATTTAATCATACATCCAGCGGTTTTTATATCATTGCGAGTTACCAAAAAAGGCATTGCCTTTATTTATTAAAAGAATGACCTCACTGTCATTGCGTCCCGCTTTGCGCATATGCGTCACCTTAATTTTATTAATAATTTGTGTAAATCATTAAAATATAATTGAATATGGTTACTAAATGCTTCTATTTTTTATATGGCACTCCTAATGGAGTGCGGTTTGTTTTGGGTTATCCAGTTCTATAAAT
>Ga0210058_1000766_pt1 | contig 29864 bp, 26 predicted proteins | sample CryGeymeta201511_FD_183979 | JGI IMG/M metagenome (GOLD analysis project Ga0210058, IMG submission 183979) | Groundwater microbial communities from Crystal Geyser aquifers in Utah, USA - Crystal Geyser metaG 2015-11 (SPAdes) (version 2) | ecosystem: Environmental > Aquatic > Deep subsurface >...
CTGTGGGCGTTGTTTCACGTTAACACCCATGCCCATAAGGTCACTCCCAAAGCATGAAACATGTGCTGCCTGCGTAGGGCGGGTTTCAACCCGCCATGGCCGACTAAAGTCGGCCCTACGACACGCCATTCTTGTCAGCTGTGGGCGTTGTTTCACGTTAACATCCATGCCCATAAGGTCACTCCCAAAGCATGAAACATGTCGGCTGACCGAGGGCAGTGCAGCGCGTTTGTATGATGCCCATAAGGTCACGCCCAAAGCATGAAACATGTGCCGCCTGCGTAGGGCGGGTTGCAAGCCGCCATGGCCGACTAAAGTCGACCCTACGAAAGTCCAGTTCTGACAACTGTCGTCGTTCTTTCACGTTAAGTCACAAAGCTCAATACTCCCATGCTCACCATCACCCGCAAACTTGAATTCGATGCCGGTCACCGCATCCCCGACCACAAAAGTCAGTGCCGCAACCTGCATGGCCACCGCTACACGCTGCTCATCACCCTGACCGGTGAGGTGGTGCAGCAAGACGGCAACTCTGACAACGGCATGGTCATGGATTTCGCAGACATCAAAGCCCTGGCCAACGCGCACCTGGTCAACCTGTGGGATCACGCCTTCATCGTTTGCGCCCATGACACCCCGGTGCGCCAGTTTCTGGAGAGCCTGCCCGACCACAAAACGGTGGTGATTGACCGCGTGCCCACGGTGGAGAATCTGGCCAAAATCGCCTTTGACATTCTGCAACCGGTCTACCACGGCCGCTACGGACAGCAGCTCGCGCTAACCCGCGTCACACTGTATGAAACCCCCAACTGTTGGGCCGAAATAAATGCCTGACGCCACTTGCCAAAAATCGGCTTTCAACCCGACCAAGACATTGGCCTACATACCGCGTCACCGCGTCATCGCGTCATCGCGTCAGATAGCCGCTTTGCCTTTTTGAAACCATGACCTGGCTGTCACCCCTGGCCAGTGCTGGCGCGCTGCTGTTGGCTCTGCTGATTGACCGCTGGCTGGGCGAGCCACCACAGCGCCTGCACCCGGTGGTGTGGATGGGTCACTACCTGGGTTGGGCTGGGCGGCGAGTGCAACGCGTGGCCTGGCAACCCACAGACACCCATGATGCTGCAGCTTACCCCAAAGACTTTAAGGCTTTTTGGCTTGCAGCCTTTTATTGGTGTGCGGGAGCAGCTATTTTTTCAGGAGTAGCCTGGGGGCTTGAACAAGGTGTTCAAGCGCTAGGTTTGCAGGTGTCTGGGCTGGTGACAGGCCATGCCGGGCTGGCTGCAGGCGTACGGCTGTTGCTGGCTGCGCTGTTGTTGGCGCTGCTGCTCAAACCCATGCTGGCTTGGGCCATGCTAAAAAGCGAAGTGCAGGCGGTGGACGCTGCGCTGGCGCAATCGCTTGACGCAGGCCGGGCGCGCCTGAGCTGGCTGGTGAGCCGCGACACGGCGGCCTTGACCGAAGTGCAAGTGCGCGAGAGCGCCATTGAGTCCCTGGCCGAGAACCTCAACGACTCGGTGGTCGCCCCGATCTTCTGGTTTGTGCTGCTGGGCCTGCCCGGCGCGGTGCTGTACCGCTTTGCCAACACGGCTGATGCCATGTGGGGCTACAAGGGCGTTTATCGGGGGCAAAACTGGGCATGGGCTGGCAAGTGGGCGGCGTGTGCTGATGACGTGTTGAGCTGGCTGCCCGCGCGGCTGACGGGCTGGGTGCTGGCGCTGTTGCAAGGCGTGCCGCTGCACCGGTTGCGTGCGCAGGCGGGGTTGACCCCGTCACCCAACAGCGGCTGGCCGATGGCAGCCATGGCGCTGGCGCTGGGCATCCGGCTGGGCAAACCCGGCGTGTACGTGCTCAACCCAGGCGGCCGTGCAGCCGATCAGCTGAACACGGTCTGCGCCATAGCCTATGCACAAAAAACCGTTCTAGCCCTTGTATTTATTGCGCTTATAGCTCTTTTTTTGAGAGCGATGGTGAGGCCATGACCGCATACGAAAGCGCACCCGAGAACGTCAACGCAAACGCAAGCTGGGTGCATGGCGGCGCCGACGCGCTGGGCGCTGCGCGCTTTGACTTTTCCACCAACAGCAACGCCTGTGGCCCGTGTCCCGCCGCACTGGCTGCGGTGCAGGCCGCAGATGCCACGCATTACCCCGACCCGGCGTACACAGCATTGCGGCAACGCCTGGCGGCCTTTCACGGCGTGGACTCAGAGCGCGTGCTGTTGGCCGGCAGCGCCAGTGAATTCATCTTTCGCATCAGCGCCTGGGCGCAGCAGCAGGGTGTGCACCGTGTGCAACTGCCTGCGCACCATTACGGCGACTACGCCCGCGCCGCCCAGGCTTGGGGGCTGCAGCCGGTGAACAACAGGGCAGAGCCGACCCCTGTGGCTGCCGGCACGGACGCGCTGCATTGGGCGTGCGAGCCGTCCAGCCCGCTGGGGCAGGCGCATGTGGGCTGGCCAACTTGGCTAACTCGGTTAACGCCCCTCGCGTCTGCTGCGGACGAGTCCGCTGAATCAGTCCAAGCCGTTGGCTTGATCGTGCTCGATGCCGCCTACGCGCCGCTGCGCTTGAGCGGCACACCGTCTTTGCGTCAGGCGCAACTCGACCAGGTCTGGCAACTGTTCACGCCCAACAAGGCGCTCGGCCTGACCGGCGTGCGTGCTGCGTATGTGATAGCGCCTAGCATAGAAAATACATGGTCTAGAGGCCAAATTGATGCCATAAAAAGTCTGAACCTGTTGGCCCCCTCATGGCCGTTGGGCGCCCACGGAGAAGCCCTGTTGCACGCCTGGGCCAGCCCGCCAGTGCAAGCCTGGCTGGCCCAATGCCTGCCCACACTGCGCCACTGGAAAGCCCGACAAATGACCCTGCTGCAAAACCTGGGCTGGCAGCTGCAGCCCAGCGAGGCCAATTATTTCTGCGCCAAGCCGCCGCAGCCTCTGGACCTGGCCGCCCTGCGCGCCGCACACGGCATCAAGCTGCGCGACTGCGCCTCGTTTGGCCTGCCCGGCTGGCTGCGGCTGGGGGTGCTGGGGCCGCAGGCGCAGGCGGCGTTGGCGCAGGCGCTGGCCAGCTTGAGCCAGCCTGTAGGTGTTTCAATTTGAATGCGCGTGTGTCAAAATGACGTACAAATTCCACCCTCAGGAGCCGATCATGCCATCCGCCACCGCACACACCGAATCCGCCCGCATCAACCTGCGCACCAGCTTGGAAGTCAAGGAAATGATTGAGCGCGCCGCTGCCGCAGTGGGAGCCACGGTGTCGAGCTTTATGTTGCAAAACGCCACCGAGGTGGCGCGTCGCGTGTTGGCCGAACAAGAAGTCATTGTTTTGTCAGACCGCGACCGTGATGCTTTTTTGAAGGCGATTGACAACCCAGCAGAGCCCACCCAAGCCTTGATCGATTTAATGCGCCTTCGGTCATGAAGTTGAGCATTGGCAGTTTGGCGCCACATCACAACCGGCTGGACTTTGACTGCGGTGAACCCGCGCTTAACACCTTCTTGCAACGGCTGGCACGCCAGCAGTCAGTGCGTGATTTCAATCGGACTTACGTGGCCGCGTTTCCCGGCGAGTCACGCATTCAGGGTTTTTATGCGGTCAGCGCTGCCAATATTCACTTTGAAAATTTCCCCCAAGCCCTGAACTTGCCGCGCTACCCTGTGCCCGTGGCACGTCTGGGCCGTTTGGCGGTAGACCAGCGCAGTCAGGGATCGGGTGTGGGGCTGGCGCTGTCACAGCACGCCATGAGCCTGACTGAATCGTTGTCGCAGCAAATCGGTTTGTATGCGCTTTTTGTGGAAGCCAAAAATGAATCGGCTGCAGCGTTTTATCAGCGTTACGGCTTTGAACGCATGCCCGATCACCCCTTGAACCTTTTTTTGACGACCGATTTGATCCGGCGCGCCCGTGTGGGTGACTCAGAGCGTTGACGCCCGTACACAAACACTTCTCAAAACCATGAACCTTTCAGACCTCCTCAAAGACAGCGCCTACAAGCTCAGCCAATTCAAGCCCGCGCAAATTGCCGCGCTGGAGGCGGGCATGACCCTTAAAACCACCGACAAAGCCACCACCCCTTACGTGACATGCCTGGTGCGTGGCAAGCCAATCAAACTCACGCCCGAGGAAGCTGTGCGCCAGCTTTATGTGATGGTGCTCAAGGACGACCTGGGTTACCCCGTGAGTCGCATGGAGCTTGAATACGGCGTGACCTTTGGTCGCGAGAAAAAGCGCGCCGATATTTGCATCTTCGACAAAGACAAGCCCACCACCCCCTACATATTGGTTGAGCTGAAAAAGCCCAAACTCAAAGACGGCAAAGAGCAGCTTAAAAGCTATTGCAATGCCACCGGTGCGCCCATGGGCGTGTGGAGCAATGGCGAATCCATCTCGTTCTACCACCGCAAAGACCCCAACTACTTTGAAGACATACCGGCCATCCCATCGGCGCATGAAAAACTCTCGGACGTACTTTCTGAGCGCTGGACGATTGACGACCTGGTCAAGCGCGACAAACTGGTCAATGAGAAAAAATCCCTCAAAGACCTGATTCTGGAAATGGAAGACGAGGTGCTGGCCAATGCCGGTGTGGATGTGTTTGAGGAACTGTTCAAACTCGTATTTACCAAGCTCTTTGACGAAATGGAAGGTGGCCGTGACAAAGCACGCCACCTGGTGTTCAAAAACTATGGCGACACCGAGACCGAACTCAAAGCCAAGATTCAAGACCTGTTTGACAAAGCCCGTGCCAAGTGGGAAGGCGTGTTTCCCATCGGGGCCAAAATTGACCTGACCCCCAGCCACCTGGCCGTGTGTGTGGCTTCACTGGAAAAAGTCAAGCTCTTCAATTCCAACCTGGAGGTGGTTGACGAAGCCTTTGAATACCTCATCAACAAAAGCAGCAAGGGCGAAAAGGGCCAGTATTTCACCCCGCGCTATGTCATTGACATGTGCGTCAAGATGCTCAACCCGCAAGAGCACGAAACGCTGATTGACACCGCTGCGGGCAGTTGCGGCTTTCCGGTGCATGGCATCTTCCACGTGTGGGAGCAAATCATGAAAGAGCAAGGCCTGTCCAAAAGCCACCTCTTCACCACCGAGAAAAAACCACTGCGCTGCGAAACCTATGTGCAAGACAAAGTGTTTGCCATCGATTTTGACGAAAAAGCCGTGCGCGTGGGCCGCACCCTGAACCTGATTGCCGGTGACGGACAAACCAATGTGCTGCACCTCAACACCCTGGACTATGACCGCTGGGACGAAAAAACCAAAACCGAAGACTGGCTGGACGTGTACGGCGAGGGTTGGAAAAAGCTGCGCAAACTACGCGCCACCAAAGACGAGAACCGTGATTTTCAGTTTGATGTGCTCATGGCCAATCCGCCTTTTGCCGGCGACATCAAAGAAACCCGCATCCTGGCCAAGTACGAGCTGGGAAAAAAGCCAGATGGCAAATACCAGACTGCCGTGGGGCGCGACATTTTGTTCATCGAGCGCAACCTGAGCTTTGTCAAACCCGGCGGACGGCTGGCATTGGTGCTGCCACAAGGCCGCTTTAACAACTCCAGCGACAAACGCATTCGTGATTACATGGCCGAACACTGCCGCATCCTGGCCGTGGTGGGCCTGCATGGCAATGTGTTCAAGCCGCACACTGGCACCAAAACCAGCGTGATCTTTTTGCAGAAGTGGAACGCCGATGTTGCCGCTGGCCCGCTGAACCCCAAGCTGGACGATTACCCCATCTTTTTTGCCACCATGCGCGAGCCCAGCAAGGACAACAGCGGCGACAAGATTTACGTCAAGCGCAAGGACTTGCCTGCTGGGAACGACGTTGCCATTGAAACCATTCCGGGCATGGTGCCAGCCTCGGAGGCAGTTGACCGCTACAAAGTTTCAGCCAGTGATCTGGATGAATTTGTGCTGGACGAGCATGAACACCTGGTGGTGAAACACGATCTGTTCAGCCATTCATTGAAAGACGGCAAGCGCACACCAGACGGCATTGCTGAGGCGTTTATTGAGTTTGCAAAAAAGGAAAAACTCGGTTTTTTTCTCTAAGCCCTTTCAATGAGTCCCGGTATCGGGGCTTGTTGGAGGGGCTGGAGATTAGTGTGATTTCGCTTTCGGCACTGGAACGCACCCGTCGGATGGATTCACAGTTTTATTCCTGTGAAAATTTGTTGGCGACTAAGCGACTTGATGTCATTGGCGCTAAACCATTAACGGAATTCGCCATAGTTTCAGATGGCAACCACATGGGTATTAGCGAAAATTTTATTGAGGAAGGTGGTGTGCCTTACTACAGGGGTCAGGATGTCGGTCATTTTTTCATTGAACAAGCGCATGGGGCAGCTCGTATTGATATGCGCACATTTTCGTCGGCCCATATGGAGCGATCTCGGTTATCCAAAGGTGATGTTTTGCTGTCCATTGTTGGCACGATAGGTGGACTGTCGCTGGTAAAAACTGATACACCGGCCGCTTGTAGTTGTAAGTTGGCTATTTTGCGGCCCAAAGGAGCTTCGGCAGAACTGCTGGCAATATTCTTGCAGTCTCGTTTCGGTCAAATTCAGATTCACAGATTCAAGCGCGGCGCCGTTCAGATGGGGTTGATTTTGGAGGACTTTGATCAACTCAAAATGCCGGGCTTCTCTGCTGCATTTGGAACTGGAGTCGTTGAGACGGTTAATTCAGCATTTCAAGCCGTCATTTCGGCAAAGATTGCATACTCAAATGCAGAAATTTGTCTTTTGAAAGAGATCGGATTACACGGATGTAACCTCAATGAGGCAAGCGCCAACGTCAAATCCTTCAAAAACTCTTTCGGCAGCACTGGCCGTCTGGATGCAGAGTATTACCAACCCAAGTACGAAGACCTGCTGAAGCTCCTCAGAAAAGACGGCTTAACAATTGCCGATGTGGCCCCAGTCAGAAGTGAGAGGTTCCAGAAAACGCCAGGAGCAGATTTTCAGTATCTTGAAATTGGCGGTTTGCGTGGGGACGGCAGCGTGGCCTCTGAAACCGTGGCCTGTGACGATGCGCCCAGCCGTGCATCACAACGGGTTCGCCAAGGGGACATCATCACTTCCACCGTGCGCCCGATTCGCCGTTTGAGCGCCTTGGTGGCCGCAGCACAGGACGGCTACGTTTGTTCCTCTGGTTTTGTTGTCCTGCAGCCCAAGCAAATTGCCGCAGAGGTATTGCTGGTTTACCTGCGACTCCCCGCCATTTGCGAATTAATGGACTTGCACACCAGCGCCAGCTTGTATCCAGCAATTTCCGAAAAAGATTTGCTGGGCTTGCCCATCCCCAAAATTTCAGATGACGTGCAACGCAAAATCTCGACACTCGTTCAGCAAAGCTTCACCCTCAAAGCCCAAAGCGCGCGCCTGCTGGAAGCCGCCAAACGCGCCGTAGAAATCGCCATCGAACAAGACGAGGCCGCTGGCATGGCTTATCTGTCGCGTGAAATCTCAATCTAATCTGGGAGCGGTCAATCATGAAAACTGAACTGGTGCAATCGTTAACAACCAATTTTGAGGCGCATGCGCAGCAGACTGAAACGGGCATTGAGTTCTGGCTGGCGCGGGACATTCAATACCTGCTGGGCTATACGAAGTGGGACAACTTCTTGAACGTCGTTTCCAAAGCAAAAACGGCTTGTGAAGTCTCGGGGCACACGGTGTCCGATCATTTTGCCGACGTCGGCAAAACGATCGCCATGCCCAAGGGGGCTGTGAAAGAGGTGCCAGACCTCATGCTCACCCGTTACGCCTGCTACCTGATCGCCCAGAATGGCGACTCTAAAAAGCAGGAAATTGCCTTCGCTCAGACTTATTTCGCCGTCCAGACACGCAAGGCCGAGCTGATTGAACAACGTTTGTTGGACGCGGAAAGGGTTTCCGCACGCAAGAAGCTCTCGGCTACCGAGCATGAACTGTCAGAGGTGATCTTTGAACAGGTCGGGGGTAGTCAGCAAGACTTTGCGGTCATCCGCAGCAAGGGCGACCATGCGTTGTTTGGTAAAAGCACGCACGCCATGAAATCCCAATGGAAAGTGCCGGACAACCGACCCTTGGCGGACTTTGCACCGACCATCATCCTCAAGGCCAAAGACTTTGCGGCAGAGATCACCATCTTCAATGCGCGACAGCACCAAATGCGCACAGAGTTGGCTGTCTCCAAGGAGCATGTCACCAACAACGCTGCGGTGCGCAAAACGTTGTTGGAACGCGGGATTCGACCAGAAAGTCTGCCGCCTGTTGAGGATGTGAAAAAAGTTGAGCGTCGCCTGGTGACGGAAGATAAAAAAGCGATCAAGAAGCCCGACGCGCTGGACGCTTGACCAACAGCCAGCGCCGTTGACCAGCCCACCCGAAAAAAACACCCATGCACCTCGACTACACCACCCTTGACCTGCAGCGCCGCCAGCACCCGGCGTGGCGCTTGCTGGCGGCGGATTCGGCACCGCTGGTGGCGAGTTTTTTGTACCGGGTGTTTGTGGTGCCCAATGTGCGCGTCATGGCTCAGTCCAACCTGGCCGAGGCGCTGGAAGACACGCTCTATGCCTTGCGCGAGCAGTTGGGCGACAGCAAGGGCAGCAAGGCTTTCCCTAAAACAGCGCAAGAGTATTTGAACGACTGGGCCGCCAATGACAAAGGCTGGTTGCGCAAGTTTTACCCCGCAGGTTCAGACGAGCCCCACTTTGACTTGACCCCGCCGACCGAGCGCGCCCTGGCCTGGCTGGGCAGTTTGTCAGACCGATCCTTTGTTGGCACCGAGTCGCGCCTGCTCACGCTTTTTGGCCTGCTCAAACAAATGAGCCTGGGGGCCGAAACCAACCCGCAAACCCGCCTGACCGAGCTGCACAAACAGCGCGATGCCATCGACGCTGAAATTGCCCGCGTGGCCGAGGGCAACATGGCGCTGCTGGACGACACCGCGCTCAAAGACCGCTTTCAGCAGTTCACCGGCCTGGCGCGTGAACTGCTGGCGGACTTTCGCGAGGTGGAGCACAACTTTCGCACGCTGGACCGCACGGTGCGCGAACGCATCGCCCTGTGGGATGGCGCCAAGGGCGAGCTGTTGCAAGACATCATGGGCGAGCGTGACGCCATTGCTGAGTCCGACCAGGGCAAGAGCTTTCGCGCGTTTTGGGACTTTTTGATGTCGCAGTCGCGCCAGGAAGAGTTCACCGCGTTGCTGGCACGGGTGCTGGATTTGCCGCCGGTGTCTGCGCTGGCGCCCGACGTCCGCCTGAAGCGCGTGCATTACGACTGGCTGGAGGCCGGTGAGTACGCCCAGCGCACCGTGGCGCAGCTCTCACAACAGTTGCGCCGTTTTCTGGACGACAAAGCCTGGCTGGAAAACCGCCGCATCATGGATATTTTGCACGGTATTGAAGGCCGGGCGCTGGCCCTGCGCAGCGCGGCACCGGCAGCTTTGCGCCTGCCAGATTTCATGCAGATCGACCAAATTAGTTCCGGTATTGAGCTGCCGCTGGAGCGCCCGCTGTACCAGCCGCCACTGCAAACCGTGTTGACCCGTGTGGCCTTGCAGATGGGTGATCAGACCGTGGATGCGCAGGCCCTGTTTTCTCAGGTGCGGGTGGACAAAGCAGCACTCGCCGGGCATGTGCGCAAGTCGCTGCAAACTCGGCGCCAAGTCACGCTGGCCGAGCTGCTACAAAGCCGCCCGCTGCAACAAGGCCTGGGCGAACTGGTGGCTTATCTGCAACTGGCCAGCGAATCGCCGAACACGGTGGTCGATGAGTCGGTGCAAGACACCGTGGCGTGGCAGGTGGTGGGAGAGGCGGACACAACCGAGGCGACCGCTAAGTCGCACGACGTGGATTTGTCAGACAAGTCTGACAAGCCTGATGAGATGCGCGCTGCGTTCACCCGCTGTGCTCGGCTGCCAAGGGTGATTTTTGTGCGGGGTTAAAGCGCGTCACGCACCGTAGGTCGGGTTTCAACCCGACACTTGCACTCGTGCCGGTTTCAATCAATTTGGGCGCACGATGCCGTATAGCCTGTATACACTTCAACATTTCAAGGAGAAGCAGACATGTTGACCCGAGTCTTCAAAAGCGGCAATTCGCTGGCCGTGCGCATTCCTAAAGAGCTGGCTTTTGCCGATGGCGCGCAAGACGTTGAGATTGAGCGTGTGGGCAACACGCTGGTGCTGCGCCCGGTGGTGCAGGAAACCATTGGGGATTTGACAGAAATTTTTGCCAGTTTCCCAAAAAGCTTCATGGCCGAAGGCCGTGAGTTTCATGAGCAACGTGAGCGTGACTGGGGCTGCGCAGGTTTGGCGAGCGCCGCAACTGCGCCAGCCACTCCTTCTGCTTCAAATGCACTCAACGACCAAGCGCAGGGTTGATTCATGCGCTACATGCTCGACACCAACATTTGCATTTACTTGCTTGACGCCCATCCACCGCAAGTGGTGCAGCGTTTCAAAGCTGCAGCGTTGGGGCAAGTGGTGATGTCAGTGGTGACCTATGCCGAACTTTGTCACGGTGTGGAGCGCTGTGTTGGCGCAGACCACGGTCTGGCCGCTACATCCCTTGCGCGCTTGACAACGCGCGTGCCGGTTTTGGCATTTGAGTCACGAACGGCGGAAAGCTACGGCGTGCTGGCTGCTGCTGTGCGAGACCGACGCCGCGACACCATGGACCAGCTCATTGCCTCCCACGCGATCAGCCTGGGGCTGACGCTGGTCACCAACAACGAGGCCGACTTCAAAGATTACCCCGGCCTGAAGGTTGAAAACTGGGTCAAGGCGCTCTGAGCACGCTTATTCTTTCTGGTTTTGATTTTTTTTCATGACAAGCCAAACAGCCAGCCCCCATCCCACCCTTCCCCTCAAGGTGAGCAAGACATTCAGCGCTTTGCCAGAAGCTGGCGTACCCACGCAAGCAGCAAGGTATCGGGTTTTGCTCCCTCCCGCCTTTGGGGAAGGGGTGGGGTGGGGGCGGCTGTTCTGAACCTATTTTTATAAGCCAAAAAGCCCTCTAGCCCTTATAGATTAAGCGTAAACAGCTATCAAAATTAATAATCTCGTCAGAGCTCTTGTACGCCCTTTAATAGCTTGTTGAAATTGAAAATTTCCTCAATTATTTTCAGATTTTTATCAGCAAAATAGACCTCTAGCGCTTATAAATAAAGCGCAAGCAGCTATCAAAATTAATTATTTCACCGGAGCTCTTGTCATGTCCCTTGACGGTTTTACCGACACGCTTTTGGTTAACCCCAACCCTAACCTCAGCGTTCCCCAGCCCGACCTGACCAGCCTGGTGGTGCCCCTGCTCAAGGGCGTGCTGTACCGCGAAGACGATGCCGCCCAGTGGGCCGCCTTGCTGCAACTGCAGCCGCGCGTGCGTGATTACGTGGCGGTGCTGGCGCTGGAGCTGGTGGTGGACGAAGCCGAGGGCTACGCCTTTTTGCGCTCGCAGCCGCAAACAGATGATGCCGCGCCCAAACTGCCGCGCCTGGTGCGCCGCCAGCCCATGAGTTTTCAGGTGAGCCTGCTGCTGGCGCTGCTGCGCAAAAAGCTGGCCGAATTTGATGCTAGCGGTGGCGACACGCGGCTGATCTTGGCGCGCAGCGCGGTGGTGGAGCTGGTGCGCGTGTTTTTGCCCACAGGCTCCAACGAATCGCGCCTGATTGACCAGATTGAAACGCAGTTGAACAAGGTCATTGAGCTGGGTTTTGTGCGCCGCCTCAAGGCCCAGCCCGACAGCACCTCAAGCCGCGCCGCGCAAGAGCCGGTGTATGAAGTGCGCCGCATCCTCAAAGCCTTTGTCGATGCCCAATGGCTGGCAGAGTTTGATGCCCGCCTGGCCGCTTACCAGGTGCAACTGGCTGCGCCAAGTAACGCCAACAGCACAGCCACCCCGGAGCCTGATGATGAATGAGCCCAGCGCCACGCAAGATCTGTTTGCCGTTGTTCCTCCAGCGCTCGCTAAGCAGGAAAAAGCAGCGGTTTTTACAAGCAGCCCTGATGACACCCAAAACCTGGCCGGCTTTCGCCTCATGCGCCTGGAAGTCTTTAATTGGGGCACGTTTGATAAACGCGTCTGGTCGTTAGACCTGGGTGGCCGCAACGGCTTGCTCACCGGCGACATCGGCTCGGGCAAATCCACGCTGGTCGACGCCATCACCACACTGCTGGTGCAGCCGCAGCGCATTGCCTACAACAAGGCGGCCGGGGCCGACGCGCGGGAGCGCACGCTACGCTCTTATGTGCTGGGGCATTACAAGTCTGAGCGCAATGAGACAAGCGGCAACGCCAAACCGGTGGCGCTGCGCAGTGCCAGTGACTATTCGGTGATTTTGGGCGTGTTCCACAACGCCGGGTTTGACCAGACGGTCACGCTGGCCCAGGTGTTCTGGATGAAAGACACGTTTGGCCAGCCTGAGCGTTTTTACGCAGTGGCCGACAAAGCCTTGTCGCTGACCGAAGACTTTTCTGACTTCGGCACCGCCGTGCCCGCCCTGCGCGCGCGTTTGCGCAAAAGTGGCGTCAATTTGTACGACACTTTTCCGCCCTACAGCGCGCAATTCCGTCGCCGCTTTGGAGCCATGGGCGAGCAGGCGTTGGACCTTTTCCACCAGACCGTGTCGATGAAATCGGTCGGCAACCTGACCGACTTTGTGCGCCACCACATGCTCGAGCCGTTTGACGTGGCCCCGCGCATTGCGGGCCTGCTGGCGCACTTTGACGACCTAAGCCGCGCCCATGCCGCCGTGCTGCGCGCCAAGGAACAGGTTGATTTGCTGACACCGCTGGTGGCCAATTGCGACACCCACGCCGCGCTGGTGGCCAGCGTGGCCGAGCTGCGCCTGTGCCGCGAAGCGCTCAAACCCTGGTTTGCCAGCCGCAAGAAACTGCTGCTGATGGAGCGGCTAGACAACTTGAGCACCCATCTGGCCAATGAGTCGGCCAAAGTCGAGCGCCTGCAAGAGCAAAAACTGATGCAGCGCGCCAAAGAGAGCGAGCTGCGCCTGACCATGGCGCAAAGCGGTGGCGACCGCATGGCGCAGATTGAAGCCGACATCAAACGCCAGCAGATGGAGCTCAACAGACGTCAAAAAAATGCCCAGCGTTACGACGAGTTGCGTTTGAGCCTGGGCCTGCTGCAAGTGGCCAACCGCGAAGAGCTGCAAACCCAGCAACAAGGCTGTGCCCAGCGCCGCCTGGAAGACGCCGAGCGCGAAGCCGCGCTGCAAAACGAGCTGACCGAGCGCAGTGTGGAGTGGGCCCAAGGGCGCTCCGAACACAAAGCGCTGGCGCAAGAGGTACAAAGCCTGCGCGCGCGCCGCAGCAACATCGACGCCCAGCAAATTGCCATGCGTGCCGCCTTGTGCCAAGCCTTGGACTTGCGTGAAGACAGCATGCCGTTTGCTGGCGAGCTGCTGCAAGTGCATGACGACGCGCGCGACTGGGAGGGCGCGGCAGAGCGCCTGTTGCACAGCTTTGCGCTTTCGCTCTTGGTGCCCGACGCGCATTACGCCCGGGTGGCGCAGTGGGTGGACGACACGCATTTGAAGGGGCGCTTGGTGTACTTTCGGGTACGTGACAACGCACGCCTTGATCGGCCTGCGGCGCTTGCCACGCTGCACCCGCAGTCGCTGGCCAAAAAAATCGCCATCAAACCTGATTCAGCGTTTTACGGCTGGCTTGAGCTGGAGGTAGCGCGCCGTTTTGACGTGGCCTGCTGCAGCACGCAAGAACAGTTTCGCGCCGAGCCGCGTGCCATCACCCGCGCCGGGCAAATCAAGTCCGGCAACGAGCGTCATGAGAAGGATGACCGCCACCGCCTGGACGACCGCAGCCGTTATGTGCTGGGCTGGAGCAATGCCGCCAAGCTGGGGGTGCTAGAGGGCAAGCTGCGCGTGCTTGAAGCCCGCCTGGGCGAGCTGGGCGCGCAAATCAGCACCTTGCAGCAAGAACAAATCACCTTGCACGCACGCCAGCAAGCCTTGGCCAAGCTGGAAGAATTTCAGGACTACAGCGACCTGGATTGGCCAGCCAATGCCCGAGAGATTTCGCGCTTAACAGACGAGCGCGCCGCACTGGAAGCGGCCTCAGACGTGTTGGCGGCGCTTGCCCAGCAGCTCAAAGCGCTGGAAGAAGCGTTGACAAAAACCGAAGACCAACTCATTGCCCAGCGCGACAAGCGTTCCAAGACCGAGCAAAAAATCAGCGATGCCAACAACTTGCGCCGCGAAGCCGAAGCCCTGATGGAAAAGACCCCAGAAGGCTTCGATCAGCTGGTGCTGCGTCTGGAAGCCTTGCAACACGAGCTTCAGGGCGGGGCAAGAGCCGAGGCCAAACATGGCATGAATGAGATTGCATCTGATGCCATGAAAGTCGAAGCAAATGTTGAATTCAAGGGTGTTGCGTGTGACGCGGTGCAAGGTGCAGCCAAACTTGGGCTAACGCTGACCATCGAGTCCTGCGATGCCCGCGAACGCGAGATGCGAGATGCCTTGCAAAGTGCTATCGACTTGGAAGAAGGCCGCATCAAACGCGTGCTGGAAAAAATCATTGATGCCATGCGCAGCTTTAGCAACCGATTCCCTGTGGAGACACAAGAAGTCGACGTGTCGGTGGGCTCTGCTGGCGAATACCGCACCCTGCTGCAGCGCCTGGTGGCTGATGACTTGCCGCGTTTTGAGGCCGACTTCAAACGCTCACTCAACGAGAACACCATCCGCGAAGTGGCCAACTTCAGCTCGCAGCTGAGCAAAGAGCGCGAAACCATCAAGGAGCGCATTGAGCGCATCAACCAGTCACTGACGCAAATTGACTACAACCCCGGCCGCTTCATCACCCTTGAGCTGCAAACCACCACCGATGCTGAGGTGCGCGACTTCCAGACCGAACTGCGCAGCTGCCTGGACGGCGCACTGGGTGGCGGCTCTGGCGGCGAGGCCGCAAGCGGCCAAGACAGCCAGTATTCCGAGGCCAAGTTTCTGCAGGTCAAACACATCATTGAGCGTCTGCGCGGCCGCGAAGGCCAGACCGAGCAAGATCGGCGTTGGACGGCCAAAGTAACCGATGTGCGCAACTGGTTTGTGTTTGCCGCCAGCGAGCGCTGGCGTGAAGACCAGAGCGAACACGAGCATTATTCGGACTCGGGCGGCAAATCGGGTGGGCAAAAAGAAAAGCTGGCCTACACCATTCTGGCCGCCAGCCTGGCCTACCAGTTCGGCCTGGCCTTTGGCGAAACGCGTTCCAAAAGCTTCAGGTTTGTCGTCATCGACGAAGCCTTTGGCCGGGGCTCGGATGAGTCGGCGCAATACGGCCTGCAACTGTTCGAGAAGCTCAACCTGCAACTGCTCATCGTCACCCCGCTGCAAAAAATTCACATCATCGAGCCCTTTGTCGCAAGCGTCGGTTTTGTGCACAACTTTGAGGGGCGGGACTCAAGACTGCGCAATTTGAGTATTGAGGCTTACCGGCAGGAGAAGGGGCGGGTGGAAGACAATCCAACGGTTCGGCCATACCAAACGGTTGCTAGCCCACAGATTTTGAAGTAATGGCTCGGGCGACAAGCCCCAAGAAAGACAGACCATGGCATTGATTGAAGGTTTTCGTGTTCAAAACTACCGTGCGTTGCGTGATGTGACGTTGGGCAAGTTGTCGTCCCAACAGGGTGGTGCGCCACTGACACCGTTTACCGTGGTGATTGGCCGAAATGGGGTGGGCAAAAGCACCTTGTTTGATGCTTTTGGTTTCGTGGCCGATTGCCTGGCACACGACGTAGAGCAGGCCTGCGACATGAAGCAGCGCGGAGGTTATGAGCGGCTGCATTCCAGAGGCACCGATGGCCCGATCAGCTTTGAGATTTATTACCGCGAGGCCGTTGGTGAGCGGCCAATGACCTACGAGCTGTCGATCGCGCTGGATGACATGGGGCGTCCGTTTGTCGAGTCCGAGGTTCTCAAACAACGACGCAAGGGGCAGAAGCATGGTCGCCCCTACCCATTTTTGAGACTGCATCATGGCAAAGGCATGGTTTGGGCAGGTGAGGAAGCTGTTGAAGTCGAGGGGGGGGAAGAAGACCGGTCTCAGACCTCGGTTGAGCTGACCGACTTGCGCCAATTGGGCATTGCCACCTTGGGCACGCTCAAGGAGCATCCGCGCATCAAACGCTTCAGGGATTTTCTCAAGGGCTGGTATCTGTCGTACTTTTATCCTGATGCAGCCCGTAGCCTTCCGACTGCCGGCCCCCAGAAGCATCTGAACAGCCACGGCGACAACATTGGCAACGTGGTGCAGTTCATGGCGCGGGAGCATAAGGACAGGTTCAAGGCGGTGCTGGATCGCATCGCCGCCAAAATCCCAGGCATCAAGAGCATTGACACCAAAGTGATGGACGACAACCGCCTGTTGCTGCGGTTCAATGATGGCGCATTTTCAGATCCATTTTTTGCGCAGCAGATGTCCGACGGCACTCTCAAGGTGTTCGCCTACCTGCTGTTGATGGAAGACCCCGAGCCACCGCCGTTCATTTGCATTGAAGAGCCCGAGAACGGTCTGTACCACAAGCTGCTGGAAGCGCTGGCTCAAGAGTTCCGCGCTCACGCCACAGGCAAAAAGAATGCGCCCCAAATTTTTGTGACGACACATCAGCCGTATTTTGTGGATGCCTTGTCGCCCGAAGAGGTCTGGATTTTGGAAAAGGGCATTGATGGCTACTCGCTTATCCGTCGCGTGTCTGATCTGGAAATTGTCAAAAACCTGGTGGACGAGGGTTTGCCGCTGGGTGGACTGTGGTACGGCGACTACCTGGAGGCGCGTTAGGCCATGCACATCGAGGTCTTGGTGGAAGACAGCTCCGGGGGAAAATTGTTGGCGCAGCTATTGCCGCAAATTCTGGGAGAGTATGGTGATCCGCACACTTGGCGACTTAAAGCCTACAAGGGCATTGGACGCATTCCGCATGGGTTGACGGCAAAGGCAGATCCGGCCAAACGCATTCTGTTGGATCAATTGCCCAGGCTGTTGCAGGGTTACGGAAAAACACCCGGCATTGATGCTGTGGTTGTGGTGCTTGACACGGATCGGCGTGACTGCAAGGCATTTCTGCAAGAACTGAAGTCACTTGCCGACAACTGCAACCCTGCACCACACACCTTGTTCCGGCTGGCCATTGAGGAAATCGAAGCCTGGTATCTGGGTGACCGCGCGGCCTTGTTGAGCGCATTCCCCCGTGCCAAGTGCGACGTGCTGGATCGTTATGTGCAAGACAGCGTGTGTGGCACTTGGGAGTTACTTGCCGATGCCATCCATGTGGGCGGTGCTGCGGCCATCAAAAAGGCGGGTTGGCCGCTGCCGGGGCAGCTTAAACATGCGTGGGCAGAAAAGATCGTCCCTTTCATGGACCTTCATCAAAATGCATCACCCAGTTTTGGAAAGTTTCGCGACGGCCTCTCCGCGCTGATTGCGCAAGAATGACCTGGACCACCCCCGCCGACCTGCGCACCCAAGTCCAAAAACTCTGGGACAAGGGCGAGCTGCTGCGCCCCTGCGTGCAGGGCATGGCCGTGCCGCCCCGGCGCTTGCGGCTGACCGGACCGAGTTCCACCGAGTTGACCGAGCGTTTCGACGACGTGCGGGCGTGGATGAAAGCCTTGGGCTGCCACGCGCCGGCGGACAGCAAGCCGCGTTATCGCATCGTCCTGCGCGAATTTCGTCACCGCGTGCTGGGCGTGAACGCGGTGCCCGACGAGGTCTGGCTCGACACCTTGGACGACGCGCTGGCGCTGGTCGGCAAACAGAAAGAGGTCAAACGCTTCATCAGCCTGGTGCAATGCACGCGTGCGCAGCACCCGGTGCTGCTGCCGTGGCTGGAAAAGCGCCCCCTGAATGCACTGGCTTTGGCGGATGCCTGGGTGCGCCTGCTCAACGTTGTCACCTGGTTGCAATCGCACCCACGACCCGGCATCTACCTGCGCCAGGTGGACTTGCCTGGGGTCGACAGCAAGTTCATTGAGGCCAACCGTGGTGTCCTCTCTGAACTACTGGACCTGGCCTTGCCGCCGGACGCGATGCAGGCCAGTGCCAGCGGAGCCAGCCAGTTTGGCCGCCGCTTCGGCTTCAAGGACAAGCCGCTGCGCGTGCGCTTTCGTGTGCTCGACAGGTTGGTCGCAGTGCTGGCGCATGGCCTGCTGGCTGCAGATGCTGATCAAGACATCACCCTGACCCAGGCTGACTTTGCCCAGCTCAAGCTGCCGGTCAGCCGCGTGTTCTTCACTGAAAACGAGGTCAACTTTCTGGCTTTCCCGGCTGTGGCGAACAGTCTGGTGGTCTTTGGCGCGGGCTACGGTTTTGAGATGCTGGCCGATGCCCGCTGGCTGCACGGCTGCCGCCTGCACTACTGGGGCGACATTGACACCCACGGCTTTGCCATTCTGGACCAGCTGCGTGCCCAGTTGCCGCAGGTGCAATCCCTGCTGATGGATCGTGCCACCTTGATGGCGCACCCAACACAATGGGGCGACGAGCCGCAGCCCGTGCTGCGCGATTTGCCTCGGTTAAACGCAGATGAGGCCGCGTTGTTTGACGACTTGCGCACCCAGCGTTTGCGCCCCAGCCGGGGGGCAAGCTGCGCTGGTGTGCGGCTGGAGCAGGAGCGCATTGGGTTTGACTGGGTGCAAGCGGCGTTGGCGGCGCTGCCGCTGCTACCCTTGGCATCGTTGGCGTCGCCGCAGTTGCCAAGTTCGACTTTGCCGCTGGAGGCATCACAGCGACAAAGTGTGTCGTGGATACCTTAACGTGAGACAACGCCCACAGCCGACAAGAATAGCGTGTCGTAGGGCCGACTTCAGTCGGCCATGGCGGGTTGAAACCCGCCCTACGCAGGGCACGCATGTTTCATGCTTTGGGGTGTCCTTGTTGAACATGGAAGTTAGGATGTGACAAGAAATAACTTCCCCCATTTGCTGCGGCGGATTCGGGCGCGCTGCGGTGTTGCAAGTCGCTTGTAAGGCTGGCCAAACCGCACGCCTTGCGCCTTGCAGCGCATCCCGACTCCTTGCAGCAAACCGGGGTGTTATTCCTTGCCACATCCTTAGCGCTGACGTATAGCAACTGGATTTCCATATTGAAAATTTTTACAAGAAATAAGGCTCTAGCGCTTATGGATAGTGCGCAAGCAGCTATTGATTTGGTATCAACCGAATGATCATGATTTATATAACAAATAAGCCTCTAGCCCTTATGAATAAAGCGAAGATAGCTATTTTTTTGATAGCTAATGATGACGCGGTTTGTGTTGCGGCAGAGGGCTGCCCATGAGCGCCCGCTGCATCATGGTGCTGGGCACCACCAGCGGCGCGGGCAAGAGCTGGCTGGCCACCGCGCTGTGCCGCCACTACGCCCGTCAGGGTTTGAAAGTGGCTCCGTTCAAGGCGCAGAACATGAGCAACAACGCCAGGGTGGTGGCCCCCACGCTCGGCACTGACGTGTCCTCGCTGCCCCCCGAGGGGATTCACCCCGCCTTGGGGCGGCCCGGCGGCGGGGTGGTGGCCAGTGACAGCGGCCACGGCGAAATCGGCTCGGCTCAGTATTTTCAAGCCCTGGCCGCCCGCGCCGTGCCCGAGGTGCGCATGAACCCGCTGCTGCTCAAGCCCGAGGCCGACACGCACAGCCAGGTGGTGCTGCTGGGGCAGGTCAGTGACGCGCTCACTGCCATGCCCTGGCGCGAGCGCGGCCACCACGTCTGGCCGCACATTACCGCCGCTTTAGACGCTTTGCGTGCAGAAAATGACGTGGTGGTGATCGAAGGCGCGGGCTCGCCCGCCGAGATCAATTTGCATGACAGCGACATTGTCAACATGCGCGTGGCCTTGCATTGCCACGCCGCCTGCCTGCTGGTGACCGACATTGACCGCGGTGGCGCATTTGCCCACTTGTACGGCACCTGGGCGCTGCTACCCGCGGATGAGCGCGCCTTGATCAAAGGCTTTGTGCTGAACAAGTTTCGCGGTGACGCGGCGCTGCTGGCCCCCGCGCCGCAGATGCTGCAAGACCTTACCGGCATCCCGACCGTGGCCACGCTGCCGATGTGGTGGCAGCACGGCCTGCCCGAAGAAGATGGCGTGTTTGACGACCGATCAACGGCTAAAGGTGTGGTGAGTTTGACGGTGGCCGTCATCGCCTATCCGCGCATCAGCAACCTGGACGAATTTCAGCCGCTCAAAAACATCCCCGGCGTGCGCCTGATCTGGGTGCGCTCACCAGCCGAGCTGGCGGGCTTGCAGCCCACAGACTGGATCATCCTGCCCGGCTCCAAAGCCACCACGGCGGACCTGGCCTGGTTGCGCACGCAAGGGCTGGATGCCGCAGTGGCGCACCATGCCGGGCAGGGCGGCGCGGTGCTGGGCGTATGCGGTGGTCTGCAGATGCTGGGCGAGGCGCTGATTGACACCCAAGGCGTGGACGGCAACGCGCCGGGCTTGGGGCTGCTGGCGCTGGTGACGGTGTTTGATGTGGACAAAATCGTTCGTCACGCACAGACTCGGTTTTTCGGCATGCAGACCAGCGATGCCGCAGGTGACATGGAGGACTTGTGCGCCAGCCTGAGCCCCACTGAAGCTGACCAACTAACGCCCATGTTCAACAAGGACACCCCGAAGCATGAAACATGTGCTGCCTGCGTAGGGCGGGTTTCAACCCGCCATGGCTGGTGCAAGTCAGCCCTACGACAAGCCATTTCTGACGACTGTCGTTGTTCTTTTACGTTAACCGGCAAGCCCCACAATCCCTGGAACGCGCTGGCTGGGGTTCAGTTCAGCGGCTACGAAATCCACCAGGGTCAAACCGCGCAACACCCGGCCATGGCACGCGCCGGCGATGTGGCGCATGCCGTGTTGCCGGGCGGCCTGGGCTGGCAAAACGCGGCGGGCAACGTGCTGGGCATTTACCTGCATGGTCTGTTTGAAGACCCGGCGGCGCTGCAAGCGCTGTTTGGTGCGCGTTTAAACGGCCCGGTGCCGACGCTTGACGCGGTGTTTGAGCGCATGGCTGACTTTATTGAAACCCATTTTGAGCCTGGCCTGCTTGATGCCCTGGTGCGCTGAAACCAGACCTGTTGGTGCCGCTATGATCTTAAACTTCAGGTGTCCGTTGGCCATTGGCTGCGGGAGAATCGGGAAGACGGTGTAACTCCGTCGCGTGCCCAACGCTGTAAGGACGATGCCTCGCGCAAATATTAGGTTTCCTATCCCCGTGGCCGCAGCAGCATCAGCAGCAACGCCACCCCAGCAAACCCAATGCCCGCCAGGAAGGTGGTGGACGCGCCAAAACTCTGCCACAACCAGCCCGCCAAGCCACTGGCCACCAGCATTGCCAGGCCGCTGAGCAGGTTAAAAAAGCCGTAGCCGGTGCCGCGCAAATCGGCCGGTGCGGTGTCGGCCACCATGGCGGCCAGTAGGCCTTGGGTCATGGCCATGTGCAGGCCCCATAACGCCACGCCAGCCCAAAACACCACGCCGCTGTTGCTGGCGGCCAGCAAGGCATCTGCGCCAATCAGCAGCAACAGCCCCCAGCCCAGCAACTGCGTGTGCGGCAGCTTGTCGGCCAGTTTGCCAAACGGGTAGGCGCAGGCGGCGTAAACCACGTTCATGCTGATCAGCACCACCGGTGTCCAGGCCATGGCCAGCCCGCCCTGGTTGGCGCGCAGCACCAAAAAAGCCTCAGAAAACCGTGCCAGGGTGAACACCGCGCCCACGCCCACCACCCACCAGTAGGCTGGGCTCAAGCGGGCCAGGTTGGCGCGGCTGATGGGGTTGACGCGTTTGGCGGCGATGGGCTTTTCTGGCTCATGCACGCCCCAAACCAGTAGCGCAACGCACAGGAATGCGGGCACGCTGGCCACCCAGAACACGGCGCGAAAGTCGTCGTGCCAGAGCAGCATGAACGCCACCGCTAGCATCGGCCCCAAAAACGCACCCACGGTGTCGAGCGACTGGCGCAGGCCAAAGGCAGCGCCGCGCAGTTCAGGCGGGGCAATGTCGGCCACCAGTGCGTCACGCGGCGCACCGCGAATGCCCTTGCCCACGCGGTCGGCCAGCCGGGCGGTGACGATCCAGCCGACCGAGGTGGCCAGCGCAAAAAAAGGTTTGGTGAACGCGCCCAGGCCGTAGCCCAAAATGGCCAGCGGCTTGCGTTTGCCAAAGTAATCGCTCAACGCGCCAGAGAACACCTTGACGATCAGCGCCGTGGCCTCGGCCGCACCTTCGATCAGCCCCACGGTGAAAACGCTGATGGACAGCGTGGTGACCATAAACACCGGCAGCAGGCTGTGGATCAGCTCGCTTGACACGTCCATCAGCAGGCTGACAAAGCCAAGCGCCCAGATGCTGCCCGGAATTTGCCGCAGGGTGCTAAAACGTGTGGCCATGGTTTATATAAGAAATAAGGCTCTAGCCCTTATGATATAAGCGCAAGCAGCTATCAAATTTGAATTGTTGACGGCATCGTAGGGCGAACTTGCACCGACCATGCCGGGTGCAAGTTCGCCCTACAACGTCCATGATCAAGCCACATTTTCAACATAAACACAGAGCCACGCTACCCATGTGATCTAGCGCACCAGCACCGCCGCAGCCTCACCGCGCGCGGCAATCACGCCAATTTCATACACGGTTTCACCAGCGGCGCGCAGGGTGGCGGCGCAGGCACCAGCGTGGGCCGCATCAATCACCACCACCATGCCAATGCCGTTGTTAAAGGTGCGGTTCATCTCGATGTCGTCAATGCCGGCAGTGGCCTGCAGCCAGGCAAACAGCTCGGTTTGCGGCCAGCTGCTTTTGACCAGATGGGCGGCCATGCCTTCGGGCAGCACGCGCGGAATGTTCTCCAGCAAGCCGCCACCGGTGATGTGCGCCAACGCTTTGATGGGGTGCGCGGCCAATGCGGCCAGCACGTTTTTGACATACAGCCGGGTGGGTTCCATCAGCGCTTGCTTGAACGGTTTGCCGTCCAGCGTAGCGGGGGCGTTGCTGCCCGCGCGTTCGATGCATTTGCGCACCAGGCTAAAGCCGTTGGAGTGCACGCCGCTGCTGGCCAAGCCCAGCACCACGTCGCCCGGTTTGACCTCTGCGCCAGTTAAGATTTTTGATTTTTCTACCGCGCCCACGGCAAAACCGGCCAGGTCGTATTCGCCCGCTGGGTACATGCCGGGCATTTCAGCGGTTTCGCCGCCAATCAGCGCGCAGCCAGACAGCTCGCAGCCTTTGGCGATGCCACCCACCACGGCGGCGGCGGTGTCCACATCGAGCTTGCCACAGGCAAAGTAGTCCAAAAAGAACAAGGGCTCAGCCCCTTGCACCAGCACGTCGTTCACGCTCATGGCCACCAGGTCGATGCCCACGGTGTCGTGCATGGCCCATTCAAAAGCCAGCTTCAGCTTGGTGCCGACACCGTCGGTGCCGCTCACCAGCACCGGTTCTTTGTAGCGCTTGGGCACTTCAAACAGCGCGCCAAAGCCACCAATGCCAGCCAGCACACCGTCGCGCATGGTTTTTTTGGCCAAGGGCTTGATGCGTTCCACCAGCGCGTCGCCAGCGTCAATGTCAACGCCAGCAGCTTTGTAGGACAGGGGGGTAGGGGATGTGCTCATGATGATGGGGAGGGTGGTGCAGACGCGGGGCCGACCAAAAACAAACGGTCGGAAGGGATGTTGAGGATTTTAGGGGATGCCTCATGTGCCGCGCCGCCAGACCCACAGCGCAAGTTGACAAGCAAGACCGCTTCAGGGCAGATGGAGCCGTTGTGTCAACACACGCTGCGTGCCTCCAGCAGCTTCACCGCCGCCCACAGCAGTTGGTTGGCGGGCGTGGGCACGCCAAGCAGCTCGCCCCGGCGCACGATGTGGCCGTTCAGAAAATCAATTTCGGTGGGCTTGCCACGGCGCAGGTCGTGCGCGGTGGACGACATCTGGGTGGCCATGCTGTGGGCTATGGCACGCACGGATACTTCCAGATCATCCGGCAACACCACACCGTCGGCAGCGGCCACGGCGCGGCACTCGGCCACCAGGTCTTGCAGCACCTGGGACACACCGGGGCGCTGCAGCAGTTCGCCATAGGCGATTTGGCCGATGGAAGACAGGCCGTTGTAAGCGCAGTTGATGACCAGCTTGGTCCACAGCACGTTGCGCACCTGGGCACTGATTTGCGTGGGCACGCCAGCGGCTTGCAGGGCTTGTGCCAGCGCGGCGCTGCGCGGGCTGGGTTCAATGATGATTTCACCGCGCCCGTGGTGGCGCAGGTGGCCGGGGCCTGCCATTTCAGTTGCCACATACACCGCCGCAGCGGCCACGTCGACACCGGGCAATACCGCACGCAGCCGCTCGGCGTTGTCCACACCGTTTTGCAGGCACAGCACCAACGCGCCGGGCTGCAGGTGGGGGCGAATTTGCAGGCCAGCCGCTTCGGTGTCGGTGGACTTGACGGCAAACAACACCACGTTGGCTTCAGTCACCGCGCTGGGCAGTTCACTGGCCTGCGGGTGCACCACTTCGTCAAACGTCAGGGTTTGCAGGTGCAGCCCCTGGCTTTGAATAGCTTGCACATGCGCGACGCGGCCGATCAGCGTAACGGGCAAGCCAGCGCGTGCAAGCATACCGCCGTAAAAACAGCCTACGGCACCCGCACCCATGACGGCGAAGGAAAGTGGGGCAGGGTTGGGTGGGGTCATGGTTTTGTTCAATGAAGTGATCGATTGAAGATGGATTGTGCCTACGGTGGCTGCATTGCTGCAAACATCAACAGGAATGTGACGCGGTCAGTGTGTTGGCCGTTCAAACAGTCAGACTATCCAAGGCATCCAGCGGGCTGGCCGTGCCGCCCGCTGCCACCTTGAGTACATGGGTGTAAATCATGGTGGTGCTGACATCTGAATGGCCCAACAGTTCCTGCACCGTACGGATGTCAGTACCCGCCTGCAACAAGTGCGTGGCAAATGAATGGCGCAGGGTGTGAACCGACACCGGTTTGTGAATCTGCGCCGCAGCGCTTGCCAGCTTGATGGCGCGTTGCAAACGCTCCTCATATAGATGGTGTCGGCGCTCAATGCGCGAACGTGGATCAATCGACAACTTGGGGGCCGGAAACACCCAGAACCACCCCCAGCGCTGACCCAAGCCTGGGTATTTGACTGCCAGTGCGTCGGGCACCTCGACACCGGGTTGCTGCTGTTGCCGGTCATGCTGCCACACTGCGCGTGACTGCGCCATTTGCGAACGCAACGCAGCATTCAGCGTCTGCGGCAACATCACCACCCGGTCTTTGCCACCCTTGCCGTCACGAACGATCAGCACACGCCGATCAAAGTCCACATCCTTCACCCGCAGGCGTAAGCCTTCGTTCAGTCGCATGCCCGTGCCATACAACAGCTTTGCCAGCAACAATTCAACCCCTGTCATTGCACCCAGCAAGGCAGCCACCTCGGTGACGGTCAATACGGATGGAATGCGTCTTGGACGTGTTGGGCGCTGCACATCGTCCAGCCACGGCAACTGCACACCCAGCACCTCGCGGTACAAAAATAACAAGGCACTCAACGCCTGATTGTGGGTGGACACCGACACATTGCGCTGCGTGGTCAACATGGACAAAAACTGCTGCAATTCAGCCGCGCCCAAGTCACGCGGGTGGCGCGCCTGGCCGTTACGGCCATGCCACCGAACAAAAAATTTCACCCAGTAAACGTAAGCCTCTTCGGTTCTTAAGCTATAGTGTTTGTACCGCAAGACCTCCCGAAGCTGATCCAGCAGGCGGGGCGACTGGGGAATATAGGAGACGGGTTTGATGGACATCATAAGTACTGTGATTGCATCCAGTATATGCCTTGCAAATGACGGCTGCAAGGGGCGTTGCGCAACTTTTCGCTGTTTCAATCGAACCCGCTCAACCAGCTTATTTCGTCGTCTAGCTTGGGAATGCCAGGATAGGCGCTCGGCTACATTACGTTGGGCGTCACAAGCTCACCTGTCGAGGCACATGCATGAACTTTGATCTGCTTATTCCGCTACTGGTTACAACTACCCTGGCAATCGTTGGATGGTTTGCTGGTCATCACTTCACGTCTAAACGCGATCGTGAGAACAAGCAGCGCGATATTCGAATCACCTATCTTGTTCAGGCATACCGAGATTTAGGCATGGCGGCATCTCGTTCGCCAAACTCGGAGCCGTTCAAGAAGTTAGAGTCAGCGTTCCATGACATTCAGCTCTTTGGTACTCCATCTCAGCTAAACGAACTTCACGCTGCCACGGAACGCTGGAAGTCAGCAGGTGGAACAGACCTAAACCTTCTACTGTCTGATTTGCGAGACGACTTACGGCAAGAGTAGAATCTGCCAAAAACAAATGCGGCGTTAGTGTTTTTTCGGGTGGGAAAGTGACGCCCAACCCGGCGCTCAACCTCGCTCCCTCTGGTCGCTGGACGCTGCGCGATAAAACCGCGCAGCGCCGGTTAGCTCTACGTTAGCCATCGAGAAAGGAGCAACGCATGCCTCCCAGCCGAGCATCAACTGAAGAACTCTTCGCGAACGAATTTCTGAAACACTACCTCAAGGGCGGCATCGGCTCGATGCCGAAATCGGATATTGATGCGCTCGTCATGCTCCTTCTGGATAAACACGCAAGCGAGCAAGGGCGCCCACTTGGCAGCTTCCCCAACCAAGTCGCCAGCGAAAGGCTTCGTGCTCCATTACCCAGGATCAAGCGGTTGCGTTACGAGGGCAGTCTCAAGTTTGGCGGAAGGCCAGAAGACGAGGCACGCCACAGATTCGTACGTCAGCTTGCTAAGGCAGGCCTTGAGTTCGACAAGAAAGAAGGAACTGTCGCAAAGATCGTTTTTGTAGTGGAAGACATTCTGGCGAAAAACTGGATTCAAGGGCAGATAAAGGAGCACAGTGGAGTTTTTGACGGCTCGTTCAATACAGAGATTATCAAGGTCGATCCAGAGGTCTTCTTCCGACTATTGCGTACGCTACTGTCTGCAAGTGAGGTCGATTCATTCGAAGGGAAATACAAAGCCCTCCTTAAGAAAACCAAAAGAGATGAAATCGTTTCAGGCTTCAAGTCGCTCGTGTCGTCCTTTGCGAAGGGTGCTACCGAGGCTGGCGGCGCGGCAGCAGCGACTGCTCTGCTCGCACTGCCGCTCATCGGTGGCTAACCCCTTGCTCCAGAGGGACGCTTCGCCGGCAAGCCGGCTTCGCGCCCCTGAGCTGGCACGTTAGAGGTTACTCAAGATGAGTAGAAACCTGATAGAAATTGATTTCGGCACGAAGCTCGAAATCTACATTAAGAACGAACAGCCTGTAGTTCTGACGGACCTCACGTTGTCGCTGCTCGCCGTGAACCAGCAATTCCAGCGGTTCATCGAGTCAGAGACAAACCAGGACTATCAGGTCGGTACGGAGCTCTATATCAAAGAGGTCCGGTCCGGCTCAATCATCATTGAACTGGTGGCCCAAGCGCTTCCAATAGTTCCGTTGTTATGGAGCGGCGGCACTCTCAGCGAGTGGATCAATAACGCAAAGGGCGTGTTGGAGTGGCTTCTAGGTAAGGTGTCCAATCCTCCCAAGGTGATGCACAAGAACGATTTGAAGCAGTGGAAGGCAATATTGGAACCGGTTGCGAAGGATTCGTCTTCGCAAATGAACTTCACGGTCTCTGATAATGCGCAAGTAACAATCAATCAGTTTTCGTTCAACTCCGCTGATGCCAATGCGGCGCAGAATCGCATCACCCGCGAACTCGAAGACATGGATGACCCGAGCGAGCACATCCAGAATCGAAAGCTCATGTATTGGTATCAAACCAAGTTTGATACCGATTCGCATACCGGCGACAAGGCAATCATAGAAAGCATCTCCAAGCGGCCGCAGAAGGTAATCTTCGAAAACAATGCCGTTAAGGAGGCAATGCTCGGCGAAGATCCTCGCTTCAATAAGCCGTGGCACAAGCTTGCATACGTCGTTGACGTTGAGGTTCAAACCGTAATGGGCGAGCCAAAAATGTACACGGTTCTGAGGTATCACCCAGACCAAACCATTGACCCCGAGGGGTAACCTCTAACCCGGCATTCGAGCGGGACTCGCCGAGAAGCGCGGCGAGCCCCTCAATTTTACGTTAGGTGCTAGTCTGCGTAGCAATTTACCGCTTACGTAAGAATGGCTATAAATTTTTTGGAGGAATAATGGCATATCGAAGCGGTAATTACTCAGCCTTTTACGTTGCAGAGCCTTTTAACGCAAGCGCGCTCGGCGCACATGCCACAAAAGATTTCTGCTACTACAACATGTTGCGAGCGTGGAAAGGAAAGGAAGCATCATTTCCGTTTAATGATTCGCACGATAAGACGTACAACGTTCGCGACGGCAGCAATTGGGAAACAACGCTGAAACCAAGGCTTCGAGAGCGCCTTAGAAGTTCTAAAAATATCGTACTTATCCTTAGCACAAATACAGCAAACTCAAGAGCGCTAAGAGAAGAAATTGATTATGGAATAAATGATCAAGGACTACCTGTTATCGTTATATATCCGGAGTATGACACCAAGGATGGCCTTTTATTAAATGGCTCCCTGAAGCAGTCTGTAAAAAATCTTTGGGGCAAGTTGCCTATTTTTAGGGATTCGATGAATAATGTCCCGACACTCCACATCCCAATCAAAAAGGAAATCATTGAGGCGTCTTTGAAAAACAGTGACTTTATATTGGCGACTAAGACGACCGCCGATTTCTATTGGTACAAGCCATAATGAAGGTTGATTTCTTTGACAGAAGGGTTGTCGAGAACTTCCTCAAGATCACCTCTGGGATAAGCGCGGCGCTGTCTCTGTTTGTGCTGTTCTTTGAAATACCGGTCGCACACAAAACCACCTATGGTTGGATTTTTATAGGACTACTGGGATTATTCTATTTGGCGATTTGGGTGTGGTCTAACAACCTTTATAAGATTGACATTAACGTTGAAGGAAGCGAAGTTACGATCAAAGTTGGTGACATTTTTTCGGAGTCTGGGTTAAAAGCAATTGCTTTTAACGAATACTTTGACACCCTGGTAGATAACAAAATAATCGCTGAAAACTCGCTAAATGGCATATTTATTCAAAAGTACCTTGGTGTGCCCATCTCAGAGCTAGATCGCCATATCGAAAATTACTCTTTTGAGAAAAATGAAAAACTAGATAGCAATCTAGAACGAAAACTAGGAAAGAAGTTGCGCTATAAGATCGGGACTATTTGCGTGTATAAAGACTTTCTTCTAGCTGCGTTTACAAAGTTCGACGATGACAACAAAGCTGTACTTACAATGCCAGAGTATCTTGAGTTTTTGATAACTTTCTGGGACAAGGTAAACAAGGTATACGCCCAGCAGAGCGTATCCACGCCGGTATTTGGTTCAGGAATTACGCGAATCAAAGGTCACAAGGCTATAAGCGATGAAGATCTCCTAAAAATCATGCTATGGACATTTCGGATTAGCGAAATGCGATTTAAGTATCCGGCAAGGCTTACGATTGTGATTCATAAAGACAAAATCGATAAAATTAATCTTCTCGATATTAAGTCTGCGAGAAACGGGGTATGAATATATTTTGCTCGTACTTATGCTTAGCTATCCGAGTTCAAATGCCCCTAACCCGGCAATCCACGCGGACGCTGCGCGATAAAGCCGCGCAGCGCCGGTGACTTCTACGTTAGGGTCGGCAACAACATCATGTTAAAGATACCGCTAGTACAAATTCTTCTTGTTGTAATGACTTTTGCATCAGGTTTCCTGCTCGCCAGATTTGCGGGCTTATGGCGCGTCCTATTTATTTC
>Ga0210058_1000771_pt1 | contig 29809 bp, 40 predicted proteins | sample CryGeymeta201511_FD_183979 | JGI IMG/M metagenome (GOLD analysis project Ga0210058, IMG submission 183979) | Groundwater microbial communities from Crystal Geyser aquifers in Utah, USA - Crystal Geyser metaG 2015-11 (SPAdes) (version 2) | ecosystem: Environmental > Aquatic > Deep subsurface >...
AGTGGGTGTGTGGTGCAAAAATCGACCGATGGCCTTCTGGCAGAATTGTTTGTAGTTCCTGGTGAATAAAATGAACTCGTGCCAGGCAACATCCACCACCTGCGAAGGCATGGCCACCATACGCTTTTTCGCCACATGGCAAATATGAAAGTAATCGCGCAATGCCTCAAATACATAGTCAACATCCTGATCGGACAGGTGCGGATATTTGACTTTTACTTTCAGCACGATGTTGGGATGAAACTGATAAGTCGCGATATAAGCCAGTTGCCTGGAACGCCTGAATTTGAGCACGACATAGCCAATGGCTACAGATAACAGGATATAAACAATGATGTTTGTTTCCATGACGACTCCTTATGTGGGAGATTTTATCCAGCTTGATATTCATCTCATGGTGTCAAATTGCAAGACAAGTGAAACAATTCCTACCCCCCCTTAAGAGTATGCTGCCATGCATAATGGCCACAATTAGACAGTCAGCACTCTTTCTGTAAATATCGGAATCTATTCAGGGAAATCTGGTTAAGTTCCGCGTTTTCTCTTTAATATGCAACAACACGGACAACAAGGGCGTATATAGGAGGGTAATACATGGATAAACTACTGCACGTATTATTAAGTTAAATGCATTGAACAATTTCAGGTGTTCCCTGCCGTATTTTCGATTACAGTAATCTATATAAAATGAGTGGAAATTCGTTAATTTGTACCTATTAGAGGAAGAGCCCTGTTTTGATTAAAAGACCTATTGCAATTGACTTATTTGCTGGCGCTGGAGGGTTGAGTTTAGGACTAGAGCAAGCTGGTTTTGATGTGCTTGCAGCAGTTGAAATTGATCCAGTACATTCATGTATCCACAAGTATAATTTCCCAAATTGTGGGATGTTGACTCAACCAATTGAGATGGTCGATGGCAGCTCTATTCGTAAAGTAGCTGGCCTAACACCTCGTGCAAAAATTGACCTTGTAGCTGGAGGAGCTCCGTGTCAAGGGTTCTCTCTAATCGGTCAACGAGCACTAGACGACCCTAGAAATCAGCTTGTGAAAGAATACATTCGTATTGTCGAAGAACTTCAGCCTTCGTTTTTTTTATTTGAAAACGTTAAAGGGCTCACAGTTGGGAAACACAGGCAAGTTCTAGAGGAAATTATTTCAGATTTACAGTCTGTTGGATATAGCATTTTAAGTCCGTGGAAAGTTCTTAATGCAAAAAATTATGGTGTTCCCCAAAGTAGGGAACGTCTCTTTTTAATTGGTGCAAAGAAGGGAATAGAACTGCCTGATTATCCAGAACCGGAGAATATAAATCATATTACGTGCGAGCAGGCATTAGGTGATTTGCCCGATGCGGAAGATTTTGAAGAACTTTTATGTTCTGATGAAGTGCCGTTTAAATATTTAAAAGCATCTTCGGGCTACTCGTCTTTAATGCGCTGCACGAATAACGTTAGCTGGAAATACGGTTATAAAAGAAAATGGAACTCAAAACTATTAACCAGCAGCTTGAGGACCAATCATACAGAAATATCTCGAAGAAGGTTTATTGAAACAAAACCTGGAACAGTAGAAAAAGTTTCTAGATTTTTCAAACTATCTGAAACCGGTATTTCAAACACGCTTAGAGCAGGCACTGACTCAGCTAGAGGCGCTTTTACAAGCCCACGCCCCATTCATTATAAGTATCCAAGATGCGTAACTGTTCGAGAAATGGCTCGTTTACATGGTTTCCCAGACTGGTTTCGTTTCCATGAAACAAAATGGCACGGTGCAAGACAAATTGGTAATGCAGTACCACCGCCACTAGCTTACGCCTTGGGTCGGCAGTTGATTTCTGTAATACAACCAGACCTAGAACAACCAGGAGAATCTATAAGTCTAGGCGATCCTAATTTGTTAAAAGTCGATATGTCTTCTGCGTCAAAATATTGGGGAATCGAAAACCCTATTGCGAGAAGAGACAGAAAAAATGGTAGTAAAAAACGAAAACAAGAAGAAATTGAAGCGCTAAGGGTGGCTAATGGCTAAGCAAAATAATAGGTATCAACTATTAATTGAAAAGATATTCCTGGACAAATTCAAAAGCGTCAGTGACGAAATCTTCTTCGAGCGCGAAGATTTGGAACATGCTGCAAAGGCAATGCAAATAAAACTCCCTAAAAATCTTGGCGATGTTATTTATGCAATTCGTTATAGGACTGCAATGCCAGATTCAGTTCTAGTCACACAGCCCGAAGGGAAAGAGTGGATAATTGAAGGCGTAGGAAGAGCAAAATATGTAATAAAGTTAGTAAAGATAAATCGCATATTGCCTAATCCAGAACTAATAACAATTAAAATTCCTGACGCTACCCCAGAGATAGTGAGTGAATATTCGTTGTCTGATGAACAGGCATTGCTTGCAAAGGTTAGATACAACAGATTAATAGATATTTTTTTGGGATTAACAACATATTCTTTGCAGAATCACCTAAGAACAACGGTCAAAGGTGTAGGCCAAATAGAAATTGACGAAATTTACGTGGGTGTTAATCAGGGCGGTTGTCATTTTGTCATTCCTGTCCAGGCTAAAGGCGGGAATGATCAATTATCTGTTGTACAAACAAAGCAAGATATTCAATGTTGTTCAGAAAAATACCCCAACTTAATCACTAGAGCAATTTCTACTCAATTCATGGAGAATGACCTAATTGCCCTGTTTGAGCTTGCTGTTCAGGATGACCAAGTAAAGTTAGTTCAGGAACGGCATTACAGGCTGGTACCTGGCCATGAAATCAGTGCGAAAGATCTTAACTCCTATAAGTCGTTATCCAGTAGAAGCATTTAACAAAAGCATTCACCAGATGGCGAGAAGCGCGGCGGCGCTGACGCGGTAAACTTGGTTAGCGCCACTGGTGATGCAGGTCGTTAGCTTCTCGGAGTAGAAATCGAAACAATGGATGACGATTATCAAAACCCTCTGCCGGGAAAAACGTATATAAGCCCTTCACTCCAATCATTTGGAGATAAGGATAGAAGGGTTCGTATAGCCTCAAAAATACTTCCATCAGAAGATGGTTATGAATATGCAAAGGAACGAGATGAAGTTGTTCTGCGGAAAAAGCCTGATGCCAAAACATACATAACTGCGAAGTTTTTAGAAGATACTAGGCAGACGTTTGTTTTGACTGTACAAAAGTTTGTGTCAGAAACAGGCCAGCCTTATGGGGCTGGATTTTCCTTTGTAGGAGAAGAAATAGGCAGGTTCTGTGAATTCTTGGCAAATATTCAGTCTGTTAACTTTAAGACTAGAGCCAAAGTGAATATCACTGACGAGGAGCTTAGAAAAATCGCTTTAACCACACACCAAGCAAAAACCTTCTTGACGGAAAATCAGGAGTTATTTGCTGAAGTGCTGAGGTCTGAGGTTACAACAGAAGATTTAATAGCTGTAGGCTTCAGAAAGAAACAGTTGAGCGTCTATAATAATCTTCTAAACGACCAAAGCTACTTCGGTGATTTAAAGCAAAAGAAAAATTGCTCAAATGAAGCGCTTTGGCAGAAATACTTCGAAAAAAACCCTTGGGTATTTGGTTATGGACTTGGCTACATATTCTTATCAGCCCTAGATGACAAGAAGCTAGAACAAGTAGTCCAAGGCCATAGCGTAGACTCGCATGGAAAGCGTGTTGACGCTCTCATGAAAACAAAAGGCATTATTTCTAACCTCTGCTTTATTGAGATAAAGACTCATACAACCGAATTACTTGAGTCTAAGCCTTATAGAGCTGGCTGCTGGGCACCGTCAAAAGAGTTAGCAGGCGCTATTGCGCAGGTGCAAGGTACCGTAGCTTCTGCTGTAGAAAGTCTTTCTAGTAAAATCAACCCAAGCGATAGAGATGGCAACCCAACGGGAGAGGAAGTTTTCAATTACCAGCCTAAATCCTACCTTGTAATTGGCAGTATGGGTGAGTTTGTATCAGAACATGGCGTAAACAAAGACAAATTAAGGTCTTTTGAGTTGTTGCGTAAAAACACTTCAAATCCTGAAATCATCACATTTAACGAACTATATGAACGTGCAAAATTCATTGTTCAGCACAACCAAAGCTAACATGGCGCTCCACTCGACCAAAAACCGCTTTGCGGTTTTCGTCGAGTGAGCTTGGTCGTTGGGCATCGCTATGCCACTAGCCGAGGATTTCCTAGCTTCCCTTACATGCCCTCACCCGAAGGTCATCTTTGATCGCCTTCGGAAAGGGCCGACGCATAAAGGTATGGTGGCCTGGAAATGGCGGTCTGAGGTAAGTCCGGCTGATCTTTACTGCTACCTTGGCGCAAGATTTGGTAGGCCGAATGGTCCGCAAAACTTCTTACGCAATGACAGTTCTGACAACTTGATTCACTGGGAGTGGGTTCTTGATCACCCATCTGGAATTATCCACATTCAAGGGATGAACTTCAGAACCGAACTATGGGTTTCCAGTGGCCTGAACGTCTCTGATGCTGATGCCGCGCGTGAAAAAAAACAGGCCAAACGTGCGATAATTACAGATCGCCGATATTACACCATGCGTAATACTATTTCATATTCAGACCATTAAGATAATGTACCTCACAGCCCGATTGCCTCTTTTTTGGCGCGGCCCCAGGCGCGGCAGCTTTTGACATAATCGTTGTAGGCCGTGCTTTCAACGCTGGGCGCGAGTTGCAGCATTTTGATTTCATCTCCGATGCTGTAGCGCTCGGCGATCATGGCGCACACACGGGCATTGATGAGCCGCACATGCGGGCTGGCGGCGGCAATGGCTGCCAGCAGCGCGGCGTCTATTGCCGCCGCCACCATTTCGATCTCCGCCGGCTGTTCTGCAGGCAGGGTGGTGTTGGCTGGCAGGTGGACATATGTAATGCCGTCCAGCGTCGCCAGCTCGGTGGCTCCGTCCGGCAGGTGCAGCTCGCGGCTGATGTTTGCGTCGGTATATTTCCGGTATGCGTGTATAGTCATGATAGTGCTCCTTTGCGTAGTGCAGCATGTGCTGCAGAGAGTGTGTTTTGCCCGCGTGTCCAAGGATGGAGACCACGGCAGCCGCATTGCCGCGCCGGACTGCCGCGCGGAATTTATGCATGGACCCCATCGCTATCGCTCATGGTCTCAAAGATACAAGGCCGCGCGCATACCCCCGCCAGTGGTCGAGGTGATCCGCGTACTGCTGAGATACAGCGCCCACAGCCCCGCATCCGACGCACCGGACCAGCCGCCGCCGGAGAGCGGGCACATATCGTTTAGCTTATAGTCCCATATCTTATCATTGCCGAAGCCGTTGGTTCCGCCAATGCCGGCGGCGAGCGGGCCACCGAGCCCGGCATAGTTCCAGGCATTACCGGATACCGCAGCGCTGAACACCTGCGCTGCCGCGTTGCCGTACTTGATCATGCGATTGGCTCCGGTCGCCCATAGTGCCTCGTAGGTAGCGCCGAGACTGGTATACATCGCGGCCAGTCCGGTCGCGCCCCAGAGGTCGGTCGCCAGTGTGTTGCCGCTGGTGAAATCCTTCATCGCCACAGCCGTGTCGAGAATATACAGATTGGCGCCGTTCGATGTCAGGCCGGGAGTAATCTCCCACATGTTGCCGTTCAGGTCCGCTATGCCGCAGTTCTGCCCATTGTGCGTTGTGCGCGCGAACAGGTTCGCCGAGCCGGTTTTTGCGGCATTTATATAACCATCCGAGATATACAGAATACCGCCGTCCTGCTGGTCACCGAGCGCATTATTGTTGCAGCCCTTCGGGAAGTTCGTGACGCCATCAGCATCATACCATGCGCACCATGTCGCGGCCGTTGCTGCGCGGGCGTGCGCATAGGCGAGCATGGCGCATGCGGCGAACAGGAAGCGCGTATTGCAGAAAAACGACGCACCGCGCGTTTTTGCCGCATCAATCGCGCCATAATATGCATTGGCCGGGGAGCCTGTCAGGTTCGCGAACGGGTTATGATCCACGTGACTGGAGAGCGGTTTGCCGTTTTTAATCGATGATGCGATGCCGCCGTTGTTCGAGCAGAGGTATTTATCCGTGAACACGCCGGACTGCACGGCGCCGCCGTCGTAGAATGCCCGGTGCAGTGCGTAGCCGGCAGCATTGGCCTCGGCTACAGAGCTGTAGGCACTGAACGGCTGAATGTCGATGTCGTTGAGCGCCAGTCCGTTGGCACCGGTGCCCCACTTGTAAAAATACGCCGGTATCCAGCACATGATCGAGCCATCGGAATACTGATAGTTGCCGTAGTTGTCCGACGCCGGATCGCGTGTGCCTGAGAGCTCGACCATGCCGGAGGGCAACGGGCCGGGACAGATGCCGACGCCGAATCCTTGCTGACCGGGAATGCCGATGCTATTTGTCGATCCGGCGGCACCGCTGCCGATCGATATGCCGGTCGGGAATGCGACGGGCTGGCCGTCCTTGCCGGTGATGCTGCGCACATTCAAATTACTCATTTAATCCTCCTCATTTCTTAGATGATTGTCCAGTTGGCCGTGTCGGCCACTGTTACGTCAATGCCCTCGCTGATTTCGAGCGGCCCGGCTGAATAGCCGTTGTATCCGGCCGGTACGGTGATGTCCGCGGTGATCGCGGAGGGGTTCATGCGCAGTGCTGGGTTCAGGTCCGGATTCGCGGCCAGCGCCGCTGTCCACGCGGCCTCCGCCGCGATCCTGTCCTCATCCGCATTCAGCGCATCCTGTGCTGCCGCCGCTGCTGCCGCCTCCGCAGCTGCCAGGGCATTCTGAATCGTTACAGTGTCGATCAGCATGCCCGCAGACGTGATAGACCCGGCAACAGTGAGCGGGCCGCCTATATCTGCGGCCCCACCGATATCTGCGTTGCCTGTGATGGCCAGATCAACGGCGGTAATGTTTCCAGCGATATCTGCGTTGCCTGTGATGGCCAGATCAACGGCGGTAATGTTTCCATGCGTGCCATCGGTGTTGTGCTCGGCGCCGAGCTTCGCGTCGAGATCGTCCATGAAGCTGCGTAGCCATTTGCCCCATTGGCTCACTTGGCCAATGAGCGGCTTGAGCCAGCCGAAGTTCGTTGTTTGATCAGCCATCAGTTGACCTCCAAAAGTGTTATTTTTAATTCGTTGTTTGCTGCCTCATCGATATTTGCCGCCATCATGCGCAGCGGCCCGGGGTCTCCGGCCGGCAGCTCCACGCTTTGCAGCATGACGACATTGCCGGCGGCCAGGCGCATCAGCCGGTAGTTGTTATCCGCCGTCAAGGTCACGACGCGACGGCCGTCGGCATAGACATCAATAGCAGTGGCCAGCCGCGCCTCGCGCTCGGCGACAGGCATGCTCCAGCGATCTTCCAGCGGCTTGCCGGATATCGAGGCATCGTATTCGGCCACGCTGGCGGCATTGATGTAACCGCTCCCTTGCGAGAAATAGGCATTGCCGTCGTCGCCCTCGCCGCCGTAGCCTGCCAACATCACGCCGACGTTCACCAACTCACGCCAGCCGCGCCGGTAGGTGAGCGAGCCGTGCTTGATGTCGCTGTCGGAGATCCATTCGACAGCCTGCTCCCCGGCGGCCGGCTCAGGCACCATCGAAAGCTGATTGCCGACACGCAAAAACTGCGCCTCGAGCAACCAAGCGACTTCGGCCAGCAGTGTGGCCGCCTTTTGCGGCTTGGAGAGAATCCGGCTGCCGCTTCGGTTCGGGAATTTGGTCTTCAGCGCCAGGATGGATTCGATATCGATGCGCTCGGTCGGCAGGTTGACATGATTGGTCAACAGGTCGATTGCGATATCTGCCAGATGCCAATCCACGCCGCTGTTGGTGGCTGCAGTATAGATGACGTCGGCCCAGACGGTGCCGTTGTCCTGCCACACGGCCGGGTCGGTGCCCGGCTCAACGGCGGCGCCGGGCCCGGAAGCGACCAGCGCCAGCCAGGAGCCGGAGCCGTGCACCGCGATGTCGTTGATGGCGTAATCCGTAACGTCGTTCCAGGAATCGCCGGCGTTCTCGGCCGGGACAGAGGCATCGGCGAGGCGGAAATCGTCCATTACCTCAATCTCGTAGTGTCCGCCTGTATAGCGTATATCGTCAACCAGGTAGGAGGAGACCTCCACCGTATCCTCAGTGCCGGCGAAACCAACCCGTCCAACCACCGGCTTGCCCTTGAGCGGCAGCGCCAGTAACGCATCCGATTCATCTCCCGGCAACAGGTCGAACTTGGTTCTGCTGCGCATGGCCACGGGTAGCGCAGGATTCAGTCCAGCCGAGAACGAGATTGCCGAATGCAGCAGAGGGAAGGCGATCTGCGACAGTCGCATCTGCCCGGCTTCGCTGGTGCGCGCCAGCTTGGCGGCCATGCCGAAGCGAATCGGATCACCGGCATATTTGACCGCCAGCTCGATCAGCTCCGGCGTCAGCGATTGCGATGCGTCTGATGTCATCGAGATGTGGAACAGCCAGCAGCGGTGCGCCGGCACTTCGTCACCGGATGCCACCTGGCCATAAAATATCCAGTTTGTTTCATCCGCCTCGGCGGCAATAACGGCCGAGTCGGTGTACCATGCCAGGATCGTCATCGAGGTGCCGTTCGGCACCCGGTCGGAGAATGTGACGTTGCCGCTGCCGGCGGGGATGCTGCCCACGTCGATGATGCGCCACAGCTCGCCGCTCCCGATATAACCGGGACGCCCTCCCATGCTGAAACGTCCGCCTCCCGCCTCAATGGTCCACTGCGATGCCGTCACGCTGAACGAACGGATGTTGATCGTGTGAGTGTAGTCATACGAAGTCGAAAAACCGAACGGGCCAGGAATGGTGCCGTTAGCCGGCGGTGTGTAATCGATGATCAGGGTATACTGCCGGTTGAAGATCAGGCCGGCGGCGAGATAGGTGAGCGTGTAGGTGGTAATACCGGCGGCCGGCATAAAGCTGGCCGCCCTGCCGATCTGGTTGCCGTTGGCGTCCACGATGCGGGCGATGCAGATCATCGACTGATGGCCGTCGTAGTCGGCGCGGATATTCAGTTCGTCGACGATTTGGGTGGCGCCGGCAACGAATGGAATCGCCATGCCCGGGTCGCGCCGCTTCACAGTGAAGCGCGTCCAGTCGTAGATGTGGTTCGGATTCCAGAATCCGCCGTAATGATAGCCATCTGTGCGATTGATGATGTAGGTGAACGATCCGACCAGATGATCCGGTCCGGCATAAGCCGAGGCTACAGGCGCGCCTGGTGCCAGTACCACGCTGCCTGGGTGGCGGTCGAAATCGACATTGCTGTCGCGTGCCTTCTGAGCGCCGGATGACGCGATCCATTGCGATTGTGAGACGATGCGGCTCGATGGCCCCGGACGACCATAGATATCCAGCCACCATTTCGGCACAGCGCCCAGCTGGCTGGCCGCCTCGATCAGCTCCTGGCTCATCGGCAGCATCTAGACCGACTCTTCCATCGGCAACTGCCAGGTACGGTAGTTGCCCGATCGAATGGGGGCCGGCACCTCTTCTGCCGGGTTGAGCATCAGGTAGCCGTGGAATGGCGCCGAGTCCGGCATCCAGAACCACCAGAAAGGCAGCGCCTCCTCCAGCTGCGCCTCGCGAAACATGTTGATCTCGATCATCTTGTCCGCCGTGATTCGGGCATCGCCGTCCCAGCTGGCTCGTCCCATCATCTGCCTGGCGCTGGTCCTGCGCACCAGCCGGCCGGACGATGCGCGGAATTTCGATCCGGTCCAGATCTCATTCTCCGGATCATAGCCGAGATCGAGCGGCGGCATCTCCAGCGCCGGCCCGAGAAACAGCTCTGGCACAACGAAGTCACCCGATGCATCCAGGCCATAGAAGGTCAGCCGATAGCGGTAGGCGCTCCCGACCAGCTCCGGCTCATGGTAGGCCATTTTACAGATCATCGATTGATGGGGTGCGGCGATAATGTCCTGCTGCTCGATCAGCTCCACCCAGGCTGCGCCGTTCCAGTATTCGAGTTGCACCTGTCCCTCTGCAAAGCGGAATCCCGCCTCATCATGCTGGTGCGCGCCGAGAACCAGAACATCCGGAACACCGAACCCGCCGAAATACCAGGCGCCGAACGACGTGGAGTCGAGCATCTGTTGTGGTGTGATATCCAGCTCCACCTGCCATTGGCCGCCGGCATCGGCGCGCGGAATCGCCAGGCGCAGCGCATCCCATGTCCAGGCGTTGTTGAGCGGTGCCGAGGAGCCGTCCTGCCCCAGGGTAACGCTGTAGCTGCTCACCAGGCTCAACTGGTTGTCCCAGCAGATCAGCGGCCAGTCGGTATTCTCGATCATCTCAGGCCGTCAGGCGCAAGTTCAGCTGCGCATCCATATTCTGCTGAATCATCGGCGTTATGCCGTCGGCAATCTTGCGCAGCGCATCCGGATTGTTGGAGATGGCATCCAGCGATCCCGGATCGGCTCCGGATATCCGGAAATCGATATCCATCTTGCGCGGCGCCGACTGATTGCTGCCGCCCTGGCCGAATGTCGCCGGCGCGCCGGTGCCCGGATTGATCGGCACCACATTGCTTGCGCCGGCTGAGATGGATGGCACGGATGCACCGCCGGATGCGGATGCTCCAAATTGCGCGCTGTTAATCTTCTGCGCATTGGAAATGCCGGCTGCGACAGCGGCGGCGGCGGCCACAGGGCCTAATATAAAACCGATGTATGGGATGGCAGAAGCCGAAGCGTAGGCGTTCATTGCGGCCCGGGCTGTGCTGATCGCATTCTCGCCCTGCGCGGCCGCCTTGCCGACCTCGAACATCGCACGGCCCTTGCTGTGCATCAGCCCGGAAATAGCCCCCAGCGCCGATGCGGTCAGGCTCAGCTTCTGATCAGCGGTCAGCTTATCGATAGCGAGCTGCTTCTTGCCGGTCTCTTTGTCGATCTCGACAAATGCGTCACTGAATGTGATCAGATTGCTGGCCAGGGATCCGAGATGAACAAGCTGGTTCTCCTGAGCCAGCTGCTGGAACTGCAGCTTCAGCCCGCTCGCCGCCTGCTCGGACTCATCCACCTTCTGCACCTGGCGCAGGCGGCTTTCGTCGTTGATCCGTTCGATCTCGAGCGCCGTAATCTGGGCGCGATCGATGCGTGCCTGTGTATATTGATCGTCCAGATCGGCGGTCCATGTCTTCTGATCGATCAGCCGCTGCCGCTCATCGGCCATCGCCTGCAGATCGCGATCAAGCCGGATTTGAGCTCGCTCATCATCGCTGGCCATCGCCTCTGCTGCAGATTGATTCAGGCGGGTGTATTTTGCCTGTTGCAGCGAGACAACCCTGTCGGTCTTCTCCTTCTCTTTAGCCAGCGCGGCAGCTGCAGATTCATTCACCCAGGCCTGATAGGCAGATTCAAGGCCCTTGACCCTGGCAGACCCTTCGCCATGCGCAGCCACCAGCTTCTGCCACATCTCCACATATTTATTGGAGGTTCTGGTGTAAGCGTCATCGTTGGCGGCCAGCAACTGCGCAGCAAAACGCCCGGATTCATCAGCCAGCTTCTTGAGAGCATCATTGTCGCCACTCTTGGTAGTGCCGCTCTTGGTAGTCGTATCAACACGGCGCTTGCCGTTATCCTTGCCAGCATCATTGTCGCCACTCTTGGTAGTCGTATCAACACGGCGCTTGCCGTTATCCTTGCCGATTTCCGGCAGCTTGATCTGATCGCCAGCAAGCTCTGCAGCCAGATTTGCCCGCATGTCATGCGCCAGCTTCTCAGCATCGGCAAGACGTTGTTTGAAGGCGCCGAAGTTTTTGACCGTATCGACCGGATTCATCAGTGCATCCCAGAGGATGCCGGCCTCGGTAGCAGCGGCGCCGGCGGCGGTACCGAACGATCCAATCTCGAAGATCAGCGGCTTGACAACGTTATTCACGCCCCGGGCAGCGATCTGATAGAAGCCGGTCAATGCCGGCGTCAGCGCTTCACCAAGCGATGCTGCCGCATCATCCTGCGCCTGCACCATGCGGGCTTGCGCCCCCTGCAAACCGGATGCCGCTCTTGCCGCATTGCCGAGCTGCGCTTCGGTCTCGCGCATGATGCCGTTGTATTCAGCCTGACGCTTCTCGGCCATCGAGAGATCATTGACCGACTTGCCGATCTCAGCCGCATACTCCTCCCACATCACGCTGACGTTTTTGGTGACGCCGGCATTATCAACAAGGATCGAGTTTTCGTTCTTCAGACCTTCGGTGGCCGACACCACAGCTTCGCCGAAGCCGAGCGACGCCTGTCGGCCAAATGCCGCTGAATCCTTAAATCGATTGATCAGGTTGATCGACTCCTGCAGAGAGAAGCCGCGTGAAAGAAGATTCTGCAGCGCCTTGGCCGACTGCGCATTCTTCATCATCGCATCATCATTGAGTTGCAATGCAGCTACCATCGATCCCCGGACGCTTTCTCCGGCATAGCGCGCCTGACTGGCCAGACCGGTGAGCGCAGCTTCCTTCTCGACCGCCGCTTTTTGGCTGGCGTTGATGGCATTGCGCAGCACGTAGAGCGCGGCGGCGGCTTTACCGAGCTCGCCGATGGTATTGCTGAAGTTCGATGTGGTTTCGGCGGCACCATTGAGCTCTTCGCGCAGTGCGGCAACGCTGCTCTCGGCTGCCCGGCTGGCCCGAGCCAGCTCCTGCTGTGATACGGTTCCGGAGGCCGCCAGCCGTTCATATGCGCCCTGCACCTTGTCGATCTCGCGCGAGATGGATTGATTGCTGCGGATCTGCAGGGCGCTGTAGGCCGATTGCTTGCGCGAGAAGTCGGACTGAGCGGCGGTCATCTTGCGGTGCTGAGCGGCCGAGGTATTGCCCATCTCCTCGGCGGATTTCTTCATCTTGTCGAATTCAGCCGCCGATAGCTTAATCTCGCCGACCAGCTGCGATCCGTCGCCTGATAGCGTAATGCCAAGTTTGATATCGCCGCCACTGCTCATTAGCTGTTCAACTCCTCCAGTGCTGCCGATTCCATAATCCGGAGCCGGCTAAACAGGTCTTTCCGATTGCGATCGCAATCTATCCGCATCACCGCCTCTGCGGCCTGATAATCGAGTCCATCGACATGGCGGAAGAAGCCGCCCTGGACAGGCACAAGGCTTGTGCGCCACTGCGTACCGAGCGCCAGAAACAGTTCCAGTGCCCGTGCATTCTCCGGCCAGATGGCGAAGGTCTCTTCACTGGCCTTCTGTGCCTGGTACTGCTCGATCACCTCGGCCGGAGCGCCCATCGCACCAAGCCCCGCCAGTACCGTCTCATCTCCGCCGGCGCCGCCCCGGCTCTGCTCAACCCAGAATTTTGCGGCGTCCGCTAGTTTTTTGCTTCGGCCCCGGCGAGCACTTCATTAAGATACGCATTCCAGATCGCCGGCAGTGCATACGGATCTGTCAACAGCTGCTCAAGCGTCTCATCGTTAAACGGGACCGGCTCTTTCTTCGAATTCTGCAAGCCACTCCAGCCAACGATGTTGCGCGTCAGCACATCCTTTACAGATTCGCCTGTCTCTTCCCACTTCGCTATATCATCAATGCGAAACTCGATATCGATTTTCCGGCGCGTGATCTTGCCGCCATCGGCCGGCTCATTGATGGTCACTGGCCACATAACGCGGCGATCTTCTGTGAGGGTGTATGACATAGTTATGCTCCTTTACTTGAAGGTTACTTGAATGTGAGAATAAGGTCGTTATCGTCGCCGGCATCGGATGGCAGGAACTCCAGCGGGATGGTGAGTGTTGAGACGCCGTTCGAATCGCCACGGCTCGGCTTGCCGCGCTGCACACGGGCGGCATCGATGCGGAAAATCTGCCCGACTGTCACGCCGTTTTCGAACACCAGCGGCTCCAGCGCAGCGCCCTTGCCATAGGCAGTTTCAAACATATTGATCGTGGCGATATCAGGTTCGCGTATGGTGATGCTGCCGGTCACGGTGCGCCCGGTGATTTCAATCTGTTCAAAATTAACCAGCGCGGTGTGGCCAACGGTAAAGCCCAGATCGATATCGAGCTTCTCCAGCTGCAGCGCCAGACCACCGAGCGTAAACGTGGTGTTGATTTTGTTGACGGCGGCAATCGCCACGTTCGTGAAGCCGGAGAAATCGAAATCAACAGGCATAGTCGATGCAGCCGGAGCATCGTAGAGCGACTGCATGGTGAATGACATCTTGGTATGATCCTTGGTGCCGATCGAGAGCTTGGATGAACCGCGCACACCCAGCAGGCGCTGGCGAACCGCGTTGCTGCTGTTGCCGCGAAACGCATAGATCGATGCAGACTCGAACCCCTGACTGACCAGGTTGTAGACCTGCGAAACACCGGGGGTGTTGGTTGCAGCAAAGCCTGTTGCGCGCAGCAGTGGATCGATGGCTGGCACGCCGCCTGCCGCTCCGGCCCCGCGCAGGCGCACATCGAAATCGATGGCTGAGCGCTTGTTTAGCAGCTCCTTTTCGTAGCCGCCGAATCCCCCCGGCCGCACATGTTCGAGGGTGATCTCCTCACCATCCAGCTCTGTCCATTTCACATTTTCGGCCAGCATGGCATTGGCTGCTGCCGTCGGCACCGGGTCGGTGCCATAGGCCGCTTCCACAGCTGCGGCGATGGCCATCTGTTTCGCGTTATACATTTATGCCTCCTTCGCGGTCTGTGCCGCTTTGGTCGGTTTGATCGGCTTTTGCGCCGACTTCGGAGGCGTCACCACCTCCTGGCGTGTTTTCTTGCCTGATTCATCAAGTTTATAGCTGCCGCCTGCGCGTCCCATAGTTGCCTCCGTGTTACAATTCGTTGATGTGTGAGGTGCGATATCGATCGCGCCAATAGACTGTTCCGCCGCCGATGCGGACGATGGAGCCACCATCCCATTCACAGATGTTGAATCCAGCCGGAGCCCAGCCGACCAGAGCATTGCCGACCGCAATGCGCAGATCACGAAGGCCGCCATCGATCGCCGACTTCCCGCTGCGGTCAGAGAGATCCTTGACCGCGAATACAATCGCGAACCGGGTTGTCACATCCTGTGTGACGATCATGGTGCCGGTGGTATTCGCGCCGGCATCCTCCTTAAGCGGAACAACGAACCCGGCCGGTGCGACCCGGACACCACCCGCGATTGCCTGCTCAAGCTCGGCAGCACCAGCCAGTGATTTGAAGCCGACGGCCTGATCTTCCAGCCTGGTAACGATCGACTGCAGGGGCAGAATCTGAAACGCCATTTCAGAACCCGCTCATGTTGTTGCGATTGAAAACACGGGTTTGACTGCTGATTCGCACATCGAGCTGCGCTGTATCGGCTGCTGGCTCTGTAGCCTCGCCCCAGGTGGCTCTGCCTTCTCCGATGCGATCGAGCAGCGCGATCGCCGCCTTCACATCGTCTTTAACTGTATCCGGCTTATCCATGCCGCGATGGCTGTAGAGGTTGCCGATGGCCAGTGTGGCCGAAATGCTGGTGGCCAGTGCCGGTACCGGATTCATCGGCACGCTGTAGCGCATCGAGATCCTGGCATTGATCTCGGCATCGGCCTGAGCTATGGCCTCATCGATCACGACAGCGTCGGCAATACCATCACCATCATCATCCGAGAGCTGAATCAGATATTGCTCATCATGCTTCTTGATCAGATCTGCATACGTTGAATAAGCCACCGATGATTCCTCCTGTTATACGGCTCGCGCCATCGCCTGCGCCGCGCGATGTAGGCGAGCGTTGAACCACCGCCGGATCACGTAGCTGCGCACCAGGCTTATCAGCGTGAACCATGCCCCGATCCACAGGTTTGTGGTAAGCGGTACATGGATGCCGAACAGCGGGAAGATCGCAATCTGTGAGAGCAGGGCAACGCCGTAGCCAATGGCAATGTTCATCAGTGACTCAATCAGAGAGCCAAGTCTTGTCTGTTCCATTCGTTCCTCCGTTCGAGTCGCCGTATAACCCGGCGCTTCAGCCGACATCGGCGCTGACGCGCCTCCTCGGCTGAGCTTGTGCGTTAGTTTAGAGACGGGCGTGGCGCTGGCCCCGCCCGATCTCCATCAGCCCTTGATTGCAGCGGTTGATTCGACCTTCACGCCTGCGGCCTTCAGATCCTTGATCTGCGCTGCAGTCAGCTCCAGCTCATGGTGGCCTTTGCCAAGGTGGCCGATATCGCCGCCGAGACTGAGGCCATTGACCTGTGGAATAGTGATCTTCGATTTAGCCATGATTCATCCTCCCTTATGCGCCGGTCAGGTAATCGACAAGTTCAAGCCTGGCGGTACCTTTCCATGTGTTGGTTGCACCAGCGGTGTCGCGGTCATTGGTCAGCAGCACGTTGGCCGCCTCAAAGTTGCCTTCACCGACCACCAGCTTCAGCCCCTTCACGCCCAGCGGTGTGCCATCGATGCGCTTGAGGCCGGACATGGCCAGGCGGGCTGCCTTGTATGCGGCTGCATCAAGGGTGGCACGAGAGCCGTAGATCAGCTGCGGCAGGCCATAGCCGACTGCACCGCGCGCCTCGACGCCGAACAGGAACTTCTTCTGCATGAAGACATTCGGATGCGATGCATCGCTCATGCTCACGAAGGTGTAGGGCTTACGCTCCTGCAGGATCATCGGCTGCACGGGACGTGAATCGTCTACCAGAAACCACGGCTCACCGGCGCCGAGTGTGACAGGACGGTTGGCATAGGAGCCATCGGCATCATCAACACCGTTTACAGGGTGCGCCGTATTGAAGAAGGTCACGCCATCGAAGCCCTTGCCAGTCGTGAAGCCGGCAATCAGGGCAGGCCAGACCAGCTCGTCGGGATGACGGGCGCTGGCATCGCCAAGGTTGGACATCAGCGGGTTGTAGATGCCCAGCTGATCATCCTCGAAGTCGTTCCGATCAACGCCGACAGTCAGTTCGAAGTCTTCATTGGGCAGGAAATAGCCATGAGCCACCAGATTGTGAACGACCTTATCGCCCAGCCATTTGCGGATGCCGGGCAGTTCACCGAGCCACTTGTAGTCATTGGCCGAGGTGTTGCTCGGAACCTTCATGGCAACGGAGGTCCAGAACTGTTTCACTGCACTGAATGCATTCTGGAACAGCGTCTTAAAGCTGGTCTGCGCCGCCTGCAGCGTTTGCGCGTTGACCATGATGCCGCCGATACCGATCAGGCCGGCAGTGCCGATATCGAAGCCGATCGCTTCGCCGGCATAGGCGGGATCACCACCCAGCGTGGATGCCAGGGCACACACCAGAAAGGCGAACGACCAGGCGCTGATAGTTTTGATAGTTGATTTCATCGGTTCATATCCTCCGTTACTTGATTTCGACCCAGACACCGGATGCATCGATTTCGATGATCTTGCCTGCGACGATGGAATTGGTTGATGTCTTGGCGACGGTGCCGTCATCCTCGACCAGGGCATTGGTGAGCTCATCACCGGCAGCCAGTGCAGCGGTACCGCTGTTCTTAAAGCGGAATGTGCCACGTTTGACGGTGACCTTCAGGTCGCCGGCAGCGCCAGCAGCGTTATTCACCTGCGACTCGGCTCGGCCAAGCACCTTCAGGGCTGCTGTATCGGCAGCAGGAACGGCATTTCCGGCGGCATTAAGGGCTACCATCGATCCGGCATAGATAATGGTGGCAGCAGCCACCGGGGCGCTGACCAGAGCGCCATCGCGCTCGGGTGTGTTTGCATCTTTGGTTAAAGCCATCGGTTATACCTCCTGGGCCTGTTTTGTTTTGAGAAACTCATCCTGGGAAATACCCAGCTGTGAGCAGATCGCCAGCTCCTCTTCGGAGAGCGCCTGTGCGCCGGCTGTGGCCGGGGCCGGATCTTCGCCGAGCGGCACCACCTTCTGAGCATTGGCGCAGAAGTCGGCGAAACCCTGCGGGTCACGGCGGCAGTAGCCCTCGGCCCATGCCTTCGACTTCGGCGCAATCAGGCCAGCATCCAGGGCGGAGTTCACAGCCAGTTCAACACGATTGCTTTCTCGCTCGGTAGTGATGGTTTTCAGTTCGATGCGGAGGCGGTCGAACTCACCGCGCGGCACATAGCCGGTCAGATCCTGCTGGCTATTGGCCGCCAGCGTAGCGACATGCGATTCGAGATGTGACAGCAGATCGATCAGGTTGTTGTCATTGTTGGCCTGAGCATTGGCCTCTTCCGAGCCTTCCGAGCTGATTGCGGCACTCAGACGGGCAACCGCCTTCTCCAGCTCAGCCAGGATCTCTTCAGGGGTCGCAAGCTCGGGCAGGTTCAGCAGATATTTAATCCGCTCGAGTAGTTCATCCATCGATTTATCCTCCAGTTGTGCGTTTGCCACCGGCGTGAGATCGCCGAGGTTCGGGTAGTGGGTCAGTGCGAAACCCTTGAGCGCCAGCGTCTCTCCGCTCACTTTGTGTGCGGTAAAAACGGGCGACGTGTATTTGAATTCATGGTTGCGAATAGCGGCGGCTGCATTGGGCGTCCATTCGACCGCCCCCCAGATGCCATCGGCTTCATCTGTCAGGGTTGCGGGATCAACCCAGCCGGATGCCGGGGCAACCGCTCCGGTCTTCTGCGCATCGAGTGATGCGTGATGATAGTCGCCGGGGAGGTGCACCTTCATGCCGGCAGCATTGGCGATGATATTCGCGCCGTTGTATTTCCATTTGCGCCCATCGAAGCCGACCACCATACCGTCGGCATTGACCGGGATCAGATGGATGCGCTGGGAATTATCCTCGGCCAGAGTGGCCGGATCGATCGAGCAGATAACGAGCCCGACATCGATCTGCCGGGCCTGCTGCCGCTGTGGTTGATTGGTGCGCTTCGCCATAGATGCGAAGAATGAAGGGGAGAAAAAACAAAACCGCCGGAAGTGCTTCCGGCGGCTGCCCTGTTGAGTAATGCAGCCATCATGGAGTCAATTTCAGGCACTGGCAAGCAGGCCACACATCATCACCGCTGCCGCAACATCAGCCAAGCAGGTGTTCAATCAGAATATCCCTGACGGCCACCTCATTCTCTGAAGAGAGGCCGATAAACGGCCGGGGCGGAATATCGCCCCAGGGCGACTTGCCGCCTGTAAAGGATCGTTGATCTGCACCGAACTGCTGCACAGCGGCATACTCCATCGTCGATCCGAACTCCAGGCCATCACCCAGCAGGGCATAGGCCAGCTCATTGGAGAGGCGTTTGGTTTCTCCGATCAGTGGCTTGTCGCCTTTCTTTCGCGAGAGCGTCAGCTCGCTATTTTCAGCCCACGCCTCTCCATCAGGCCCAACGCCATCGACAAATCGCTGCCTGGTGGATGAAATCAGATATTCACCGATATCGCGGAAGACCGGCTCCATATCCGTGCCTGCCTCAATCAGCTTTCGAAATGTAGCCTGCAGCTCGCTGTCATTGATTTTAATCTTCATAGTGGTCTATACTTCCTAATCAGTGAACTGATCATGCCACCGTCTGGCTCATACCCAGAAGCGACTTGGACGTAGGGTGGCGGGATCGGTTCATTTTTTTCCCGCATAGAAAGTCTGCAGCACCAGCATTTTTCTCCCCGATCTGATTTCGAACACAGCTGTAAATAATTCATCACCGATGGCTTTCGTAAACCTGATCGCATCCCGACCTATATCCGTTGTTCCCCCATAAGTGACAGTGTCCGGGTTATTCAGAATTTTCGGAAGCATGGCATAATCATCTGCGACGATCGCACGTTGCCCGCGCTTCGCTTCCGTGCCGGCATCGCCATGATGATCCCGCACATGACCGACCGCACTACGGTCTACTGCATAATCATACAAGGACACATCCAGCCCATCTTTAAGCGTTGCGACCTTCGCCACATCAGCTGACGTGAGCAGGCCGATAGTTCTATATGGCGCAACTGATCGTCCTTCAAGAGATGCGGCTGCATAACGCCTCACATCATCGGCCACTGATGGTAGCTCGCGATACGCCCGGACAAGATCATCACGCACGGTGGATGGCACGCCCTGCATGTAGGCTTTGGCCAGGGTGTATTCCCATTGTTGTGTCTTCCTCGCCATTGCCTGCACGGTATCCGATACAGAATCACCGGGCATGTAGTCCCAGCCCTTATCGATACCGACAGGGCCACCTGTTTTAGGGTCTGACTCGCTCCATGACGACTCCGGCTTCTTGTCCGGATCTCCACCAAGGCGTTTCGCGCCGGCTGCCGAGCGGGCGCCAAGCACATAGCAGCGGCAAACCCAGCCGTTGGGCGGATAGTGGGTTTTCCACCAGAGCGCATCGGAGGGGAGCGTTAAACCATCCCAGGCTACATGCAGCGGGCGCGGATGGTTGACCGAATCGTTGTGGCGATAGACCCAGAACGGGAAGTTTCCCTGGCGCAGCTGCGCCAGGCGGCCGGCCGAATAGCTGGTGATGGCGTTGGTGTTGTAGATGATGCGAGTCCGCCAGGCGCGGCGGGCATCCGATTCATCGCCTGTCCACCCATGCCATCCGTGCTTCTCGACGATGGCGCGGAAATCTTTGCGAAAGGCACCGATGCTCTTGCCTTCGCTGATACTGCGATCAACAGCTGCACCCAGATCGGCCAGCAGATCGGCCTTGGCCGCGCCAGCCACCATGAAGCCACGATCATGAGCAGACCTTGATATATCATCCCATCGCGCTGTCGGCACCAGATTACCGAGCTTGCCGCGAAAGAAAGCAACCTGCTCGGGGAATGGCTTCGCGAAAGCGCCGCTCAAAACCGATGGTTGAGTATCAGGCATCGCCGGCGGACTCCTCGATATCGAAACGGCCCGCAACCTCTGCCGCCAGCATAGCGTTGGCGATCATTGATCCCATTCGATCGCCGTCCAGATCGGGATATGCAGCGAGAAGCATTGCCCTGAAATGCTCCAGGCTATCGGCTTGAGCCAGCATGGTTTCGATCGCGTCGAGCCACCCGCGCATTGATACTGTGCCTTCCTGATTCATGCGCTCGGCGATCATGTCTGATGGCTCGGCCGGAGAAGAATCGGCCTGTTGTGCATTGGCAGCCAGATCGGTTGATTGCTGCTCATCTGCATCCGGAAGATCAGGGGGCTGCCGCATCGCCTGCGGCAGGATATCCTCACCGGCTTCCGGCTTCGGGATGTTGAACTTCTTGTAGAGAAAATCCTGACCGATCGGCAGGCCCATGCTGTGCAGCAGATTGGCATTCTTGCCGAGCAGCGCCAGATCCTCCGGGTCTTCGACGATGACAGTAATCTTCGGATAACGCCGCACCGGCCCCATATTCAGATCGATAATCGGGCGACCGATATCGCGGGAGAGGGTGCCGGAGAGCTGGCGCGCATCCGATTTCAGCAGATCATCGCGCACTTCGCCGTGCAGATCGGCCTGGCCGGTACCGATGCCGCCGCTCTGGGCATCGGCACTTGATGTCTGGCCAAGCACACCCTTGCTCATCTGCTCATCGCAGAAGCGGGCAAGCCGCTCGTAGAGATCGGTGCTGCCGGTTTTGCCGCCGGCCTCCACGAATTCGATCAGCATCGATTCCGGGATGATTGCAGCGGCATCGCTGCCCATGTTGGCCACGGCCTGCAGCAGCACATCCTTCTCCTGCTCGGAGGCAGAATTGGGATACTTGCCAACGCGCAGCGGCTGGGCATAGATCTCGGCGAAGGTGACCCAGTCCTTGAAATCGTAATTCTTGAACAGGTACATCCATGCGCACGGGCGCAGAATGCCGCCGCGCACCGGGATGCCCGATTTCGCCTTGTGAAAATGCGTTACATATTTGAACGGGGTCAGCGCCCTGCCATCCGGGCTGGCGATATCGAGCATGCGCAGCTCACTCATGGTATCCTGATCGAAGCGGAACCATTTAGGTTCGCGCCACTTGATATCGGCAATGATCGCTTCCTGCTTGTATATCTCCCAGATGATTTCACTGGCGGAATAGCCCTTGCCGATCGCATCGAGCACGTCCACGAGCTTCTCCGACAGATTCTCGATGCCGGCCAGATGCTCTCCAAGAAGATCTGCTGCCTTCTTCTCCCTGGCATCGGCGCCATCGGGAGCCTCCACCCTGATCTCCAGACCGGATACGGCCCGCTTGCGTGTGCCCAGCACAGAGGTGAGATGCAGATCCTTCTCCTCCATCTCCTCGAACAGCTCGCACTGCGCGTGCGGATCGCCCTGGTCTGCCATCTGGAAAATACTGGACAGACGTACCGGCGTCAGCGCATTGGATGGGTAGCTGGAAAACACCTGACGCACACTGCGCAGGCCTGGAGCTGATTGCTCCTCTTTCAGTTCGCCACGGTCGATTTTTTCGCCGTGATGGTTGTATAGCGTCACCATGACTGCTCTCCTTGCAATGAGATAGACCCGAGAAGGGCGTTATAACGCGTTACGGGCGCTTTTCCGGGGTACTGACGCATGATGGCGGCCTGAAAGCCTGTTGCGCACGGCAGCGTCGATTTGCGTGGCATCACCATGCCCCACCTCCGAAGCGTCCGCTCTGCCTGATATCGCCCCGGTGATCCGGCCGCAACGGGTTGGCATGATCAGGAGAACGGCTGATGCCCTGGTATTCGATCTGCATGCCGGGTGACGAGGCCGCTTCACCGGCCAGAGCCAGCGCCCAGAAGCGGTCGGCATGGCCATTGGCGTCTCGCTCGGCGGTGAAGCGGATGTTTCCTGCCAAGGTGACCACCTTGGTAACCGATCGGAGATCCGCTCGGACCTCCGGCTCATACGGCAGGCGCAGCTTTTTATCTTCCATGCGCCCGCGCACAGGGTAGGCCATCGCTTCTTTGACCGGGCCGGTGAAGGTTACCAGCTCCACGCGGTACTGCCCGAACTTCGCCTGGGCATCGTCGCCCCAGCCGATGCCGAGGCCGGTATAGTCGATGCAGGTGCGCCGCATGCAGGCAAGCCAGGGCCAGAGCACCTTCTCCTGCTCCGGCTTGCTCATCTTTTTCATGGTGATGATCTTGCGGGTATAGAGCACATCGCCGAGCCTCTCGACGATCCACAGCACAGTCAGGTCGTTGGTGCGGCCGATATCGAGGCCGGCATAGAGCTCGCGATCGCCACGCATGGCATCCTCGAGGGTGATCTCCCAGCGCTCCCCTGATGCATACTCGCAACTGGCAATCAGATCGTATTCCAGGAAGGCGGCATCGTCGTTACCAGGGATGCACATATACTCTTGAAGGAAAGACTCCTCATCGGCACACCCTGATTTGATAAAGTCAAAGTACTCCTGTTCATCCATCGCTTGCTGCTCTGCTTCTGCTGGTAGCACCATCTGAAGCTTAAATAAGAAGCCCTGGTTAAGCGCGTCTTCTAAAGTCACTCTATGCAGACTGATATGTTTTGGATTGCCTTTTTCTCTGGCTTCCGTGATTAATTCATTGAAAAAATTCTTGCTGCCACGATGCGTGCTGACCACTTCCATCTGGCCACCCCATGTCAAACCGGGGTATGCAATGGACCACATCTGGCGCGGATCCCTCCCCAACGCAAACTCATCCAATACACGCCCGCCACGTTTACCTGCCTGCGCATCGGGATTGGAACTCATGGAATAGATATGTCGCCCTGATGCAAACTTGAGCACTTGCGCACTAATCTTCTTTTTCTCATCGATAACGATTTCGCCCAGGTCTTCAGCCGCTTGACCGAATGCATTAGCCCACATCTTGCAATCCATCAAGAATAGCTTGGCCTGAATCTCATCACGGGATGAAACCCATTGGTCGTATCGAGCCGTTGCAGCTGCACAGCGCTCAACCAATGGATACGCTGTGCTCCACGATAACCCAATCTGACGGCTTTTCTCCATCAACTTTAGTCTTGAATCATCCTTAATCCACCGCTCCTGATAAGGTAGAAAAATAGCATCAGGATTGACAGGTATGCACTTGGCGTTACCAATATGCTTTTGCATTATCCCATTCCCAGCACATCGCGGCGAATCAATGCGATCGTTTCAGCAGATACACCGGCTTTACGGGCGGTTTTATCCATCTGTTCAGCAGCCCGCTCAGCAACACGCTTACGCTCATCCTCACGGATATCCCGCTCACGGTCGTCATTGATCACGGCTGTTTTCGCCATTCTTGACATGGCTAGGGAAATATTGGCCAAGAACTCTTCATCCACTTCCACATCGCCATTGATACCTGCCTGCACACGTTTCCACGCCAGCATCTGAGCCATGTTGTTGCCGTTGACCAGGAATGATGTCGGGTTGTCGCCAAATTCTTGCTGAATGGCTCGCATCTGACGCACGCTCTCGCCGATAGATTGCTGCTCAAGTTTGCGCATGCGGCTATATCTACCCACAGCTGAACGGCTGATAGGCTCTGGCAACTCAATGCCGAGCCTGTCAACTTCAGACATAAGCCAGGCATGGTGTTCATCAATACCGTGATAGTGTGATTCAAGCAGGCGTTGATTGAGCTGCTCCTGCAAATTATCAGGTAGATTCTCAAGCTTACTACGCGGTGCCATTACGTTTTTCCTTGTCAAAAGCTTTCGCCATCTCTCGATGAGTATTCAGTACACATTTTCGATAAGCCCTGATGATTTGATTCTGTTTAGGTGTACAAGAATCCAGCCAGTTTGAAACAATGATATCCGTGTCTGCGCAACCTTCTTTTTTTAAATGGGCAGCAAGACCATAAGCAACATGAAAAGCCGCAATAGTGTCGACGACCTTTTTCTGAGGGTTAGATAAGAGGGTAAGCTTAGCCATTGCATTCACCCGGACGCGGACGGCGAACACCGGGCACAATTGAATGACCATTCGCAACATCAAGGCCGCGATCTGTAATTATTGCCACTGTCGCTACGCCGACACGCTCAGACGTGACCAGCCCTTGCTCGTCAAGCCATGCGATATCGGTGCGAATAGTGTCTGCCGATTCAGAGTGGCCATACTCGCGAAGCATGCTACGAATCACCATGTCAGAAATGGCATAGTCATTTTCGCTGGCCAATGCTTTGAGAATCAACAGCCGTCGATCTTCTCTTTTGTGTTCAGCTAGTCCCATTATTTACCTCCCTTCATCAAAAACTCGTGAATCAGATCAAGCGTGTGCATCTTGCCGTTAATCTCGCCCAGCTGCTTATCCATGTTATTAATCCTGTCGTAGACTGGCTTGAGCTCTGTCTGACCAATGGCTACTTTGAGCCGCTCATCCATGCGCGCCATCTGGTTACCGTGCACTTCAATTTTTTCTTCCAGGCTTTTCTCAAGCATGGTGATTTTTTCATTCGTAACACGGCTGCGATTGCTGTTCCAAACGAACAACCAGAGGGCGAAGTTGATAATCAGCACGAATACCTGAAGCCAGAATTTAGCTATTTCATAATCCATTATCGTTGCCCCTCAATGACTTCCTGACAGCGAACACAGCGCACTGCATGGGGCACCGCCTCAAGGCGTTTAACCGGGATGATCAACTCACATTCAACACAGATGCGGTTACCACCCTCATCATCCAGCGGCGCTTCATGGGGATGGCTTAACACTTCATTTAAAGAACGCTCAAGCCTTTTGTCGATGAGAATCTGGGCGCGATCTGCATCATCCATTATGGCTTCCCCCTGGTGGCAGCCTTGATTTCTACGCCAAGTTCACGCAAGACCGCTTCCAGCCCTTTGATTCGAGCGAGGCGTTTATCGAAGTTATTGGCCAGTGCTTTGGCATCGGCAGGGTCAATGCAGAACAGGCCATTTTGTTTATAAAACTCAATAAGTGCATCTGCATTAGAAGGCTCTTCATTATCAAAGAATCGGAACGTGTAGCGCTCCAGTGGATCAGCTGCAGGGATCACCACTCGCTCAGCAGGGTTCACCTCAATGGTCTTAGTGGCAGTGGTGCACGCCGGTACCATGCATCCGGCCATCACCAAGCAGAGCAGAAGTGGAGCACTATTGTTTAAGCGGGAGAGTATTCGGGAGTGATCGTCACCACTCCCTTTCTCTCTGGTGTTTTCTGATTGCTGCAGCACATCATCATAAGCCTCTTGATATGCGCGCTCAGCGGATTGTGCTTTTTGTGTGACGTGCTGTTCAACAATGGCCTGATCACGCTCCTGAAGCGCTGCGGCAGCGCGTTTCTCAGCGCGTTTACGCTGCCGTATTAAATAGGCGATATAGCCGCCAATCGAAGCAATGATGATTAATATAATCATCCATGACAAAGGCATTATGCTTCCCCCTCATCGGTATAACTTTTTTTATTACCTCGCGGATCCGCCTGCCCGTGCTTGCCCTGGGTGAACGCGCGGACGGCATACGTGCCATTGGATGCAAGCAAAAGAACCTGTGCCAGATTCGGGTCAAGCTCACCAAAAGTTTCCGGAAGCATGAATTTGAGCAGCAGACAAACCCAGGTGACAACATTGAACAGGCGCGAAGTTGAGATGCTTCCGTCAGGGTTGCTGATCATATTCATATCAGGCCACCGTCTTAAGCGCCTGAATGGTAAACCAGGCAAGCGCGGTCATCAGATTTAAAACCACAACAAAACCAATAGCTATTTGCTTATCTTCTTTTAAAAAGTCGCCTGACTTGGTGTTCATTTTGAGTGTAAACCAAGCCATCCCGTTTGAGCACAAAAACAGCACTGCAAATATTGCCCACCAAATATAAATCATAGCTGTGATCATGACTGCACCTCCAGCAAATGAAGTGCTTCAATGCTTTCAGGCGAGGTGAGCCATGCTCCGACATAAAAACCGGGACAATTTTTGGATGAGAATTCATTGTGGCCATAAAAAGAGATGCCGCAATAGAGATCTGCGATATCTTCGCGCAGCTGGCCGAGTGACTGCCATTGCGCCCTTGTGAATGCGTCGGTTCCGATCATACAGATATGGATGGAATCGGAATTGAAGCCGCGAGCGCCGTTGGCGATTTCCCACGGCTCGATGAATTGGTCATCATCCAGTGGAACCAGTGGAGCGATCTTGCCATCGAGCTCGATAACGAAATGATATCCGGCATGGCTCCAGCCTCGACCTTCAGGCTTCGGGGCGGTATGCCATCGACGGATATCTTCGGCAGTAAATGGGTGACCGTTCGGTGTGGCTGCGCAGTGAATGATTGCGCGGACTATTTTCGACACAGGTTGCCTCCTCGGGTGAAGGAGGAGCCCGGCTTGCGCCAGGCTCCGGCATCACCCACAAGGCGAGATAATGGAGGCTATAAAAAAAGAAGCCGCCGGAACTACTTCCGGCGGCCTCATCTGGAACGAAACCCTACCTTATGCGCGGCAGGGAGAGGTTGTCAATTAACAGGCATAGCTGTCTTGCTGAAAACTGTGCTTGATCTCCTGCACTTTCTTGAAGGACTTGAGGTAGCCATTCACTTTTTTCACTCCGGCCTTCGCCAACTACCTATCCGCTCCTTGTGTGGGTTATGCGGCGGCTCGTGCCGGCTCGATAATGCGGCCATTCGGCCGCCTGTACGCTTCGTCTGGCCATATGGCCTTGACATCTTTTTCAACGATTTTTGCAATGGCTATGCGAATGCGTTTATTCGCCGACCTGTTATTGATGACCTCGTTAACGCGGGATACATGCACGCCCAAATCGTTGGCGATATCGATCTGTGATCGCCCAGTCAGTATCAGTGCGGCTTTAATCTGTACAGGCTTCATCTCGAAAAGTGGTTTCCGACTCGCCAGAGGAAATCTCGAGGCTCCATTTTGAGCCACGAGATTACATTGATGAGCGCGGAAAGAAGCACCCTTACTTCGAACTTACCCACGATGGATTCGCCTTTACCGTGATGGGCTTCACCGGCGAGAAGGCTTTCGCCTGGAAATGGAAGTTCATCGAATCTTTCCGGACGATGGAAGAAGAACTGCTTGCCACCAAAGAGCATGCACGCCCAAATCGTTGGCGATATCGATCTGTGATCGCCCAGTCAGTATCAGTGCGGCTTTAATCTGTACAGGCTTCATCGGCTCCTCCTTTGGTATGGCAAATGTTCCAACGTTGGAACATTTACGCCTGCCTCAACACACATCTACCGCAATTTAGTCTGCACGCGAGCCACGAATTCACTCTCAAATACTCCCGTGCTTTTACAATCAAGAAGATCATCGTGATCACGCTTCTTGTCCGACATGAAGTTGCTGATTGCATTGCGGCTTTCATCATAGTAGCCGACCAAAGATGTGGAGACATCGATATCGCTCGCATCTCCGGAAGGCTTAACTCGCACAGTGTATGAGACCTCAACCACCGTTCTATCATCTTTCGCATCGGGCAATCGCTCCACCACGCATAAAGGATACTGGCGGATCATTTCTTCCAGCGACTGATCATGAATGTGGCCCCATGTTGCCTGCTTGCTTAAATCATCCATATCCCCTCCATCAAACACACTTTTGCCGGAGTAGATCGGCCAGCAGCTTTTTTTCTTCAATAGACTTATAGATTTCCCGCTGCGCCTCAGGCGACAGGCTGTGGTAAAGCATCAGCACAGCCTGATCATGGCTGGAAGGCCCGGTGGATGGCGAGCGCTCTCCGGTTTGCCCCTCGCGCCGACCTGTGAGGATGTAAAGCACATCGGCACCGGCGGCGGCGAATGCCGCCAAGAAATCCCCGCCAGGGACGTTTTCGCCACGCTCATACCTCGCGATCGACTTTCTATTTGAAGCGCACAGGTCGGCCAGTTTTTGTTGGGAAAATCCCAATCTCTGACGCTCTTCAGCAAGTCTGCCCGCTATTGGTGGCGAATTAGACACACTTCACCCTTGACATGGTGGCGGATTCGTCCCCATAATGCGTCTTGTTCCTGCCACAGAACAAGACATTAAAGAAGACAGGAGGGCACATTGAGCGCTTTAAAACCATGTCAGATCAAAGCCACCATGATGCTTGAAGGCATTCTGCAACAAGACATTGCCGAAGATCTCGGCGTTGACGCCTCCCTGGTAAACAAGGTGGTCAATAGCACATCGAAAAACCTGAAGGTGCGAACCGAGATCGCGCGTCGCCTCGGCATGATCATCACCGACATCTGGCCGGAAGAGCGATACCGCCGCCCGACCGGACGCATTGTCGAGCCGGCACGAGCCGCCGCATAACCCACACAAGGAGCATACCCATGAGTATTCAACCCACCACTCAAAACGATCTGTTTCCGGAGACCCTGCTGGTCAGCCGGAGCGGTGAATACATTTTTACCACCAGCCGGAAAATTGCGGAGCATTTTGGCAAGCAGCACAAGGACGTTCTTAAGGCGATTCGAAAAGTGGTTTCCGACTCGCCAGAGGAAATCTCGCGGCGCAATTTTGCGCCGCGAGATTACATTGATGAGCGCGGAAAGAAGCATCCTTACTTCGAACTTACCCACGATGGATTCGCCTTTACCGTGATGGGCTTCACCGGCGAGAAGGCTTTCGCCTGGAAATGGAAGTTCATCGAATCTTTCCGGGCGATGGAAGCCGAGCTGATGGATTCGCAAAACACAAGAAGGAGGAGTCAATGACCCCAACCGAAATAAAAATCGAACTCCTTAGATGTGGCGTCAGCCAGGCTGAAATAGCTGATTCTTTAGGGGTGCAACGGCAGGCGGTAAGCTTTGTTGTAAACGGCAATCGAACGAATCGCCCTATTCGCGAAGCTGTGGCAGCAGCCATTAACAAGACGCTTCTGGATGTATTCCCCGACGAACAGTTCCGCGAGCCATATGGCCGTATTATCAAAAAAGCATGAGGAGTATCCCGATGATTATTCAACCCACCACTCAAAACGATCTGTTTCCGGAGACCCTGCTGGTCAGCCGGAGCGGTGAATACATTTTTACCACCAGCCGGAAAATTGCGGAGCATTTTGGCAAGCAGCACAAGGACGTTCTT
>Ga0210058_1000776_pt1 | contig 29724 bp, 33 predicted proteins | sample CryGeymeta201511_FD_183979 | JGI IMG/M metagenome (GOLD analysis project Ga0210058, IMG submission 183979) | Groundwater microbial communities from Crystal Geyser aquifers in Utah, USA - Crystal Geyser metaG 2015-11 (SPAdes) (version 2) | ecosystem: Environmental > Aquatic > Deep subsurface >...
CAGCTTCGCGCCGGTGACGGACGTGCCGGTGCCGCCCGAATACGTGCTGGGCCCGGGCGACGAGATCAAGGTGCAACTGTTCGGCAAGGACAACAAGGAATTGCTGCTGACCGTGGATCGCGAAGGCGCGGTGTCCTTCCCGCAGATCGGGCCCATCTCAGTCGCCGGGCTGGGTTTTGCCCAGGCCAAGGCCCTGCTGGCCGAGCAGATCAAGCAAAAAATGATCGGCGTCTCCGCCAGCATCACCATGGGCCAGTTGCGCACCATCCGCATCTTTGCGCTGGGCGATGTGTATCGTCCCGGTTCCTACACGGTGAGCGGGCTGGCCACCCTGTCCAGCGCGCTGTTCGCTTCCGGCGGCATCAAAAAAATCGGCTCGCTGCGCAGCATCGAACTGAAACGCAACGGTCGCCGCATCGCCACCATCGACCTCTACGATTTCCTGCTGCGCGGCGACACCAGCAAGGATGTGCGCCTGCTGCCGGGCGACGTCGTGTTCGTGCCGCCGATCGGCAATACCGTCAGCATCGCCGGTCAAGTGGTGCGTCCGGCCATCTACGAGCTCAAAAAAGAAAAGACGGTGGCGGAAGTGCTCAAGCTGGCGGGCGGCCTGATGCCCAAGGCTTATCTGGACCGTGCGCTGATCGAGCGCGTCGCGTCCCGCGGTGAACAGAAGGTCGTCAACCTTTCGCTGCTGGGCGAGGGTGCCAACCAGACGGTGCGCAACGGCGACGTGATCAAGGTGTTCTCCGGCACCGAATTCGAAAAGAACCAGATCCTGACCATCGGCAACCTCAAGCGTCCGGGAAAATACGCGTGGGAAGAGGGGATGCGCGTTTCCTCGCTGATCGACTCCATCGACGACCTGCTGCCGGAAACCTTTCTTGAATACGGCGTGATCGAGCGCGAGACTGCCGACACGCGCGAGCCGATGCTGATCCGCTTCAAACTCGGCGAACTGCTGCAGGCAAAAGGCAGGGGCGGAGAGCTGGACCTGCTGCTGCGTCCGCGCGACCGCCTGTATGTGTTCAAGCGCGCCAACTTCCGCCAGCAGCCAAAAGTCAGCATTGAAGGCAGCGTGCAGACCCCGGGCAAATATGAATACAAGCGCAACATGCGCCTGGCCGACATCGTGCTGGCGGCGGGCGGCGTGCTGCGCGATACCGACCTGGGTTTCGTTGAAGTGTATCGCACCAAGCGCAACATGCGCCTGGCCGACATCGTGCTGGCGGCGGGCGGCGTGCTGCGCGATACCGACCTGGGTTTCGTTGAAGTGTATCGCACCGACCCGGTCACGCGCGACGTGCATCTGATCAAGGTCAACCTGGCGCTGGCGCTGGCCGCCGACAAGGTGAACGACATCCTGCTGCAAGACCTCGACCGCGTCGTGGTGCACTCCATCTACGAAAGCAAGCAGCGCGAAGAAGTCACGGTGCTGGGCGAAGTCAACAAGCCGGGCACCCTCGCGCTGGGGCAGGGCATGCGCGTGGCCGACCTGATCTTTGCAGGTGGCAACGTCACCCAGATGGCCTATCTGAAACAGGCCGAGATCACCCGCTACTCGGTGGAGAACGGACAGAAACGCGTCTCCGAACATTTTCCCGTCGATCTGGAAGCGGTCTTGCGCGGCGACGCCCAGGCCAACGTCGAGTTGCAGCCGTATGACGTGCTGAATGTCCGCCGCGTCGCCAACTGGCGCGCCTCCGAGCAAGTGCGCATCGAGGGCGAAGTGCTGCACCCCGGCGCCTATCCGATTGAGGAAGGGGAGACCCTTTCTTCCCTCATGCAGCGGGTGGGCGGTTTCACCGACAAAGCCTATCTGCGCGCGGCCGTGTTCACGCGCGAATCCGTGCGGCTGGAACAGCAAAAGCAGATCGACGAACTGGTGCGGCGCATGGACTCGGAACTGGCAGCCCGCGAGACCGCCGTGACCACTCTGCGCGATGCCTCCCTGCAGGCACAGCAACAACAGGCGCTGGAATCGGGCAAACGCCTGCTGGCCAAATTCAGGACCGCGCAGGCGACCGGCCGGGTCATAATCAACCTGTCCGACATCGCCAAACTGAAAGGCAGCAAACTCGACGTGAAGTTGCGCGATAGCGATCGCCTGGTCATCCCGAAACGCCCGGACGAAGTGCTGGTGGTGGGCGAGGTGTACAACAACGCGGCGGTCATGTTCAATCCGGATTACGACAGCGGCGATTACCTGGATCAGGCCGGTCTGACCCGCATGGCGGACGCGTCCAGCATCTACCTGGTGCGGGCGGACGGGCGCGTGGAAACGCAGGGCGGCGGCTGGTTCAGCGGTTCGCTGGGCAAGATACTGCCGGGCGACACCATCGTCGTGCCGCAGGACCTGGAGCGCATGAACGTGCTCGATGTCGCCCTCGACTGGTCGCGCGTGACCATGCAGCTCGGCACCAGCCTGGCCGCGATGAAGACCGTGGGCATCCTGAAGTGATGCCGGAACGCAAACTCAAAATCGCCGAGGAAGCCGCCATCTGGAAGGCAGTCGCCGCATGGGTCGATGCCGAGGGCATCGCCCCAGTTGTCCTGTACCTGCACGGCTCGCGCGGAACGGATTGGCAGCGTGCAGAGAGCGACTGGGATTTTGCCGTGCTGTGCGATCAGCCGCTGGCATGGACACAGCGTATGAGTCTGATCGATGGACTCTCGAGGGCATTGGATGGCTCAACCATCGATCTGGCCGACCTGCGCCAGTGCGACACAGTCTTTGCCGCCCATCTGGTGAGCGAAGGAGAAGCGATCTATATAGGCGACGAGGCGGCGCGGCAACGCTTCGAGATGCTGGCGCTTGCCAAATATGCGCGCCTGAACGAAGAGCGGCACGGTATTCTGAATGACATCCGCCAGCGCGGCACCGTCTATCTGGCAACGGGACAGGCATGAACGACATTGTCATCAACAAGGCGGAGATTATCGAGCGCGCCCTGTCCAGGGTGCGCGACACCTACGCGCGTCACCGCGACGATCTGGAACAGTCATTCGACGCGCAGGACGTCATCCTGCTCAATCTGCAACGTGCCTGCGAGGCCGCCATCGACCTGGCCATGCACATCGTCCGCGTCAGGGCACTAGGATTGCCCAAGGACAGCAAAACCGCCTTCGATCTGCTGCATCAGGCCGGGGAGATTTCGCCGGAATTGGCAGACAAACTCAAGAAGATGACCGGCTTCAGGAACATCGCAGTGCATGATTATCGTGCGCTGGACTGGCGCATCGTGCGCAGCCTGATCGAGAAAGGCGTGCCTGACCTCAAGGCATTTGCTGAAACCATGGTCAAGCAACATGGCTAGCACAAAACCACCCGGACTCAAGAGAGGCTGCAATTGAACCATCAAAACCGCAATCAAGGCATGGAGCTCAGGCAGGAATACGCGGAAGACGAAATCGACCTGCTCGAACTATGGCGCACCCTGCTCAAGCACAAGCGTCTGATCCTGCGCGCGTCATTCGGCGCGGCCGTGCTGGCGGCGGCCATCTCACTGCTGATGCCGAACATCTATCGCGCGGAAGTGCTGCTGGCACCGGCGCAGAGCGAAGATGTCAAGGCAGGCGGGCTGGCTTCCGCGCTCGGTGGCCTCGGCGGGCTGGCTTCGATGGCGGGCATCTCGCTCGGCGGTGGCGGCAGCACGGAAGAGAGTCTCGCCGTATTGCAGTCGCGCGAATTTCTGTGGAAATTCGTGCAGGATGAAAAACTGGCGCCGGTCTTGTTTGAGCCGGGCATGCTGGCGAACCTGCTGGGCGCGGAGCCGCCGGGACAATGGGATGTGTACCGCCTGTTCATCGACGACAAAACGCTCGACGTGCAGACGGATAAAGACACGGGCCTGATCAGGGTGGCGATCCTGTGGACCGACGCCGCCCTTGCCGCGAACTGGGCGAATACACTGGTGGCGAAGTTGAACCGTTATCTGGCGCAGCAGGCCATCAGCCGCAGCGAGGAAAATCTTAAATTCCTCAATGAAGAACTGATGCGCACGCAGGTCGAAGAGATGCGCAAGATCCTGTTCGATCTGATTGCCAATGAACAGAAGTCCGCCATGCTGGCCAACACGCAGCGTGATTTTGCGTTCAAGGTTCTCGACCCTGCCGTGGAACCTGACAAGAAAGCCAAACCCAAACGCTCGCTCATCGTCATCCTGGCCGCCTTCGTCGCCGGGTTCATGGCGACTCTGTATGTCTTCATCAAGGAGGGCATTGCCAAACGGCGCGAGCAGGAAAGCGGAGAACACTCAGCGTGACACACCCCATTGAACAAGCAACGCTAACCGCGCTGCTGCCCGAACTGTTGCTTTTGGCCCGGCAGGCGGGCGCGGCGATCATGGACATTTACCGCAGCGACGACTTTGGCGCGACTGCCAAGGCCGACGCCTCACCGCTCACCCTGGCCGACTTGGCCGCGCACCGCACCATCGTCGCCGGACTGCACAAACTCACGCCGGACATCCCCGTTCTGTCCGAGGAAGATTCCAACATCCCCTACAGCGTACGCAGCCAGTGGACACGTTTCTGGTTGGTTGATCCACTCGACGGCACCAAGGAATTCATCAAACGCAACGGCGAATTCACCGTCAACATCGCCCTTGTCGAAAATGGCGTGCCGGTGCTGGGCGTGGTGTATGCGCCGGTGCTCGACACCTGCTATTACGGCGCAATGGGGCATGGCGCCTTCAAGGCGGATCAGCTCAGCAAACGGCTCCCTCTCCCGCCGGGAGAGGGCTGGGGTGAGGGTAAGGCCGGGGAAGACATCACGCCTATTCACGCGCAACGACATCAACACGGCCCCATCAAAGTCGTCGCCAGCCGCTCCCATAGCGATGCACGCACCCAGGCGCTGCTCGACAAATTGGAAAAACACGAATGCATCAGCATGGGCAGCTCCCTCAAGCTGTGTCTGGTGGCGGAAGGCGCGGCGCATTTCTATCCGCGCCTCGGCCCCACTATGGAATGGGACACCGCCGCCGCGCATGCCGTGGTGAACGCGGCGGGCGGCGTGGTGCAAGACAGCCAGGGCGAACCGCTGACTTACAACAAACCCGACCTGCACAACCCGGAATTCTTCGTCCACGCCGCAACTACCTCATTCCCCCGCCCCTGAAAAGGGGCATTATTCCAGCCAGCCCTGTCATGGCGGCCCTGTCATGGCGAGCCCCATGCGGGGGCGGCAAGCCAGACAAACTTGAACAAGCCGCATCACTTTACGCGAAGCGGCATGCCTTTTTGCAGTTGCTCCGGATGGCCTATCTTCAGCTTGGGAAGCGCTGATCGAACATCCCGGCGGGGAGAGAAGGCACCACCCGCATCATCCCCTCGCCCCGAAAGGGGGGAGAAGGCACCACCCGCATCCCCTCGCCCTGAAAAGGGGAGAGAAGGCACCACCCGCATCCCCTCGCCCCGAAAGGGGAGAGAAGGCACCACCCGCATCCCCTCGCCCCGAAAGGGGAGAGAAGGCACCACCCGCATCCCCTCGCCCCGAAAGGGGGAGAGGGGTAGGGGAGAGGGGCGTGGCAGGGACATGGAACTTCGCTTACAACCGCCCCTTGAACCTTGATTTTGAATTGTAGGAGGAAACCATGAATTTTAAAGTGACATTGGACCGTGACGAAGATGGTATATGGATTGTGGAATGTCCGGTTATCCCAGGCTGCGTCAGCCAAGGTGTAACACGCGAGGAAGCAATGAACAATATTCGGGAAGCTATCCAGATGTGCATGGAGGTCAGGGCTGAACAGGGACTGCCGCTGACCGTGGAGGCACATGAAGTGGAAGTGGCGCTCTGATGCCGATGCTTCCGGTTCTGAGTGGGCGCGAAGTGGTGAGGGTGCTGGTTTCAATGGGCTGGTCAGTTACCCGGCAGCGTGGCAGCCATATCATTTTGACCAAGCTGGGCGAACCAGCCACGTTGTCTGTGCCAGATCATAAAGAAGTAGCCCGTGGAACATTGCGTAGGAGGGTGTAAGAATTTTTGTGTAAACGGTCATTTGGCAGGAAACTGCCGCCACTTTGAAAGGAGTAGCAATGACCGCAGCAAAAGCACTACCCGCCTCTACCCGCGCCCATTTCGCCTCAAGCTCCCCTCGCCCGCTGGCGGGACAAGCAGCGACTTGCCAGCTTGCTGGCGTAGATGTTCGCTTGGTAGTTCCATCAGAGGGGCAGGGGGAGAGGGTGGCAGAGCCTAACCTGCTTTTCTCCCCCGAGTTCCTCCGCGAAGGCCGCGCCCCCCCCCGAAGTCAAAGCGCACCGAAACCCAGCCTTGCCACCAATCCTCCCCATCTGTATAGTCTGCCCACTTTTGAGCAACGGTAATTTTTGCCGCCCCATGAAACCAAGCGAACAAGTCCACTTCAGAATCCTGCGCGCCATAGAAAGCAACCCGGAAATCACCCAGCGCGAACTCTCCGCTCTGCTGGGCGTGAGCAAAGGCAAAACCAACTACCTCATCGCCGCACTGATTGAAAAAGGGCTCATCAAAATCGGCAACTTCCAGCGCGAAAAAGGCAAGCTCGGCAAAATCGCCTACCTGCTCACCGCCGCAGGCATCAAAAACCGCGCCGCCCTCACACGCGACTACCTCGCCCGCAAAGAAGCCGAATACAAAGCCCTTAAGGCCGAAATTCAAGCGTTGCGCAAAATTGAAGACAACCTGCCCGTCGATGTGGGATCGGTAGGCGGGGGCGTGTGACGATGAGTGTGATGTCAAAATCCAAGCTTAATCGGCTAGGGAATCTCTGATTAAGTCCAATTCGTCGCTCCCGCGCAGGCGGGAGCCCTGTCAAATCAACAAGCTGGATTCCAGCCTGCGCGGGAATGACGAATTTTTAGAGGTTCTCTTAAATCAAAAAACTGGATCCCCGCCTACGCGGGGATGACGACTTAATCAGACCTTCCCTAGTGGTTTCATCAGAGGGTTGGGGTGAGGGAAACGGGCATGGCAGGTTTCATTTTCAGGGGTGGTTTTTTGCCATGACCGTTCAAGTGGACTAACCGGAGATGCTGAGATGAGCGATATTGTAAAAATCGAAAATCTGAAAGACCTGATCATTGAGATCAGGGGGCAAAGTGTTCTTCTCGATAGCAATGTGGCGAATATCTATGGCGTTGAGACGAAGCGAATCAATGAGACCGTAAGAAACAAACCGGATAAATTTCCGCAAAATTTCCCGTTCGAACTCACCCAGGTCGAGCTTGCCAATTTGCGGTCGAAATTATCGACCGCAAAATTTTCCAACACAAGCTCGCGATTAGCTGACATGTCGCGAGCATGGTAAAAAATGAGCGGTTGCATTGAAGTCGAAGTTTTCGACTTCAATGCAGTAATGAAATATGATGCAGCCAAGGTGAAATACAGAGGAATCCATCATGCAAATACTAGTTGAAGTGCCAGCCAGCCTGCCAGACGCAATTCAGTGCACGCCGCAACAGTTTATCCAGGAGGCGAAGTTGGCAATGGGTATCAAGCTATTTGAAATGAAGCGGCTATCATCGGGAATGGCAGCATCGCTTGTCGGAATGAGTCGAGTGCAATTTCTTGGGGAATTGCATCGGTATGGCGTTGCCGTGATAAATCTTGATGATGACGAAATCGCAGAGGACATCACCAATGCCTGATAGAAGCAAGATCATTGTCACTAACACCACACCGCTCATCGCACTAACCGCAGCAACTGGAAACCTTGACATACTTCGCCATCTGTATTCTCGCGTGGTCGTTCCAGATGAGGTTGCAGCAGAAATCAAAGCTGGCGGGAAAGAAGCCTTTGGGCTGGATGTGTTTGAACAGGCATCGTGGTTGGAAATCAGCAACAACCCGGTAGTGTTACCACCCTACCTGCAAAATTCGCTTGATCGAGGCGAAGCATCAGTCATACAAACCGCACTACAAGAAGGAATTAACCTGGTTTGTATTGATGAAGTAGCAGGCCGGAGAATCGCACGACTTTCCAAATTAAGCATCACCGGCTCGATTGGCATCCTGCTGAAGGCCAAGTCTGTGGGATACCATCTGCATTAAACAGGATGCATGCCCGTGGTATCTGGCTAAGCGAAGGAGTTGTTCGTTTTGTGTTAGAGCGTAGTCGGCAGCAGTAAACAATAAACACCCGACATTGGCAAAGAATGGATAACTGAATGCGAAGAAATATCGAAAATGCTGCACGGCCTAATTCGCACCGTCCGTGCCCGAATAAAATGAAAAGCAGGGAAGGGGTGCAAGGTACAAAGCAGGGATAAGGTTCAAGGTACAAGGTACAAGTACAACCGCCCGGCCTTCGATTTCCTTGAACCTTGAACCTTGAACCTTGAACCTTGAACCTTGAACCTGACCTTAGGGGAGAAGGGCAGTATAATCAACGAACCAAACCAAACCAACCGACATGACCACCCAACCCCCAACCTCCACCAACGTCGTCTGGCATCACGCCACGGTCACCCGCGCGCGCCGCGAAGCACAGAATGGCCATCGCGGTGCCATCCTCTGGTTCACCGGCCTCTCCGGGGCGGGTAAATCCACGCTGGCCCATGCCGTCGAGGAAGAACTGCACCAAATGGGCTGCCGCACTTTTGTGTTGGACGGGGACAATGTGCGTCATGGACTATGTGGTGATCTCGGTTTTTCGGAAAAAGGCCGAATTGAGAACATCCGTAGAGTTGGTGAATTGGCAAAACTTTTTTTGGAAGCCGGCGTCATCGTACTTACCGCATTCATATCGCCTTTCCGGGCTGATCGAGAAAGGGTGCGGGGCATGGTCGAGCACGGGGATTTTCTGGAGATTTATTGCAATAGCCCCCTCGATATATGTGAAAACCGGGACGTGAAGGGTCTGTATAAAAAAGCTCGAGAAGGCGCAATACTTGAATTCACTGGAATAACCTCACCATATGAAGCACCGCTTGCCCCAGAAGTGGCAGTCGATACGGGGCATGAGTCCTTGGTGGAGTGCGTGCACCAAGTGATGGAGCTGCTTGCAACTCGCGCTGTAATTCGTCGTCAATAAGAGCTTTAAATTTAGCTGAATTAGGAGAGTTGAAAATATGGACACCATATCCTTCTGGAAAGATAAAACGATACTCATAACAGGTGTGGCAGGTACGGTAGGCAAGGAAGTGCTTCGCCAATTGATTGCTTTGGAGCCTGTTGAAGTTATCGGAATTGACAATAACGAAAGTGAACTTTTCTTTCTGTGCGAGGAATATCGCGGCAACAAGAAAGTGAAACTCTTTCTGGGTGATATTCGCGATTCTGAAAAGCTAAAAAGAAAATCGGTTGGGGTAAATTGCATCATCCATACGGCAGCACTGAAGCATGTGATCCTGTGCGAACAATCACCGCGAGACCCTGTTCAGACCAATATTTTGGGGACGCAAAATGTAATCGATGCCGCACTGGCAAATAACGTTGAGCGGGTGATATTCACATCCTCTGACAAGGCGGTTAATCCGACAAACGTTATGGGAACCACGAAATTGATGGGGGAACGGCTGATCACGGCTGCCAATGCACATCGCCGTGATGGAGGTACGATGTTCTCCTCAACGCGGTTTGGCAACGTTTTGGGGTCCCGCGGTTCGGTGGTTCCCTTATTCAAGAAGCAAATTGCAGTAGGAGGACCAGTTACACTCACCGCATCTGAAATGACACGTTTTATCATGACATTGTCCGATGCCGTCAAACTGGTGATGAATTCGGCTGTTTTGGCGCGAGGGGGGGAGGTGTTTGTCACCAAAATGCCGATCGCACGCATTGTAGATCTGGCACATGTGATGATCGAAGAGATGGCGCCGCGCTATGGCTACAAGCCAGAACAGATCGAGATCAAAGTTATTGGCAGTAAACCCGGGGAAAAGTTGTATGAGGAGTTGATGAACGACGAAGAGACTCGTCGGACTATCGAGCTTAAAGATTATTTCGTGGTGAAACCGGCGTTCTCGAACGTATATGAGAATATGGAATATCGTTACGAAAACATGATCAGAACCGGAGTTGACAATCCATACAACTCATCTGTCGAACAGCCTATGAGCAAGGAGGAGCTGCGCGCCTATCTGCTGAATAACAATTTGTTGAATGAAGGGGAATAAGAAATGCGAGTCTTGATACTTGGCGGGGATGGTTATTTGGGGTGGCCTACAGCAATGCATTTGTCCAAGCACGGCCATGAAGTGGCTGTCGTGGATAATTATCTAAGACGCAACCTTGCACGCGAAGAAGATGTGGAAACACTCTTTAGCGTTCCAAACCTGCATGGGCGCGCCCGTTTGTGGCAAGAAGAAACCGGCATATCGATGAAAGTGTTTATCGGTGATCTCACCGACTGGAGCTTCACCGCGAAGGTGTTTCAGGAGTTCATGCCGGAGGCCATTGTCCACTATGCCGAGCAACCATCGGCGCCCTATTCCATGTTGCGACGCGAGACATCCAGTCTCACGTTGACAAATAACATCACAGTGACAGCGAACATTGTTTTCGCGGTGCGTGAGTTCTGTCCGAATGCTCATTTGGTCAAGCTGGGCACTATGGGGGAATACGGTACGCCCAATATCGATATCGAAGAAGGCTGGCTGGAGATCAATCACAATGGCCGCCAGGACAAGTTTCTTTATCCGCGCCAAGCGGGAAGCCTGTACCACACGACCAAGATCATGGATACCGATCTGCTCTGGTTTTATGTTCGCACATGGGGGCTACGGGTCACTGACCTGATGCAAGGACCGGTATATGGACTGTTCACAGCGGAGAATAGGAGTAATGAAAATCTGCTACCTTTCTATAGCTACGACGAACTTTTCGGTACCGTGCTGAACCGTTTCGTGGTGCAGGCAGTAGGAGGCTATCCGCTGACCGTCTATGGCAAAGGCGGGCAAACGCGCGGTTACCTGAATATTATGGACACACTGAATTGCATTCGACTCTCTCTCGAGAATCCGGCCAATAAAGGCGAGCTACGCATATTCAATCAATTCACAGAAATATTCAGCGTCAACCAGCTGGCAGATAAAGTCCAATCCGTCGGTAATAAACTTGGCCTGAATGTGAAAGTCAATTCGATAGAGAATCCGCGCAAAGAAAAAGAAGAGCATTACTACAATCCAAAGCACACCGGATTGTTGGAGTTGGGACTAAAGCCCAATTTCCTGACCGATGACGTACTTGCCGAACTCATGCAATACGTCCTGAAGCACAAAGCTGGAATTCATCATCACAAGATATTCCGGGGAACAAAATGGGCGTAGCGCCCGTTCAGAAATCTAGCATGAGAAACGACAACAACACTTACCCAATCATATTCATTGGAATGCACCGCTCAGGTACTTCCATGCTGACCTCATTTCTTAGTTCGATGGGACTAAATACGGGATGGAGTAGAGGGAATGATGAGGCATATTTTTTTCATAAACAGAATTTGTTTATCGAAAAAGTGTGCAATTGTGGATGGGATAATCCCAAGCCCATACTTGAGCTGGACGATTGTCCACAAAAGAAGAAGATGGTCGTAGGTCAGTTAAGAAGCCAATTGGGCTGGCCAAATTCAGCATTATTTTTTGGGCACATGGGGTGCATTCCGGCAAATTCGATAAATAACATCAAGGGGCCGTGGGGCTGGAAAGACCCGCGCAACACATTCACAGCCTCCATATGGCAAGAGCTGTTTCCACAAGCGCGATTTGTGCATATTTACCGGAATGGCGTTGATGTGGCGGCAAGTCTTAGAGAGCGAGAATTAAGCACACCCCCCAAACTTGATTCAGTCTACTCATCGCCCAGAGTATGCAAACTGCGCGGTGGGTTCAATTTGTGGGAAGAATATATTGCTCAGGCTTTTGCAATTGGCCAGGCTGTCGGGGGGGGAGGGATTCTTCACATCCGCTATGAAGACTTTTTGAGCAATCCGCATCCAATATTGAACTCGATTGTGGAATTCTGCGGACTTGAAAAAAATGTTGCATTGCTCAATGAAGTGGCGAGCCGGGCAAATCCAAGTAGAGCATTCTCATTCAAACGCGATCCTGAGTTGATGGAATTCTATTCAAAGGTCAAGGGGGCGCTTTGGATGAAAAAGCTAGGATATGACAGTGTCTAAGTTCAGGCATCTGTTCCCGTCTGAATATTTTGATCGCAGACTGCTAAGCGGTGTATTGCATCTGTTTGCATCGGTTGTTGTCAGCAAGCTTCTCTTTCTGATCGCCATGGCTTTGGCTGCAAGGGCGCTTGGGCCCGCACAATGGGGTATCTTCTCCTATGCTTTTACCATCCTGTTTTTAATGCATCTATTAGGAGATTTTGGATTTCACACCCTGATAATGAAAGGGGTCGCGGGAGGAGGCTTTGGGCGAGTGGATATTACAAATGTGATTCTGCTCAGAACATATTTAGGTCTATTGAGTATTGCCTTGGGGTGCGGGGCAATTTTCATATTGCGTCGCGGCCAAGAAGAATTATTGCTGATTTTGACAGTGCTTGGTCTGTCGATGATGCCTAGGGCCGTATATTCAACCATACGATCGCTCACCCAAGGGCTGGAGCAAATGCGCTGGACTACAGTATTGGACGGCGCTATGTATGCGGTATTCTTGGGCGGAACATTGGTGGCCCTTTATACAACCAGCAATCCCGTCTTTCTTGCAGCTAGTTGGACTGTCAGCGTGTTGATAAGCGCCGGTATTGGGATCTATATATATCGCGCCAATTTCAATGGACTGGATTCGGCTGGATATTGGCCAAGTAAGATCGGCTTGCTGAAGAGCTCCTTATCATTCTTGATGATCAATGTCGTTGTCGTCATTTTTCATCGGGCTGGAACGATAATACTTGAGACCTATCGTTCCTATGAAGAGGTTGGCTATTTCACCTCGGCTTATCAGCTGTTTGACGGCGGAGCACTATTGGCGGGATTGATGATTACGGCGCTTTTCCCGAGGATTGTGAAAACTAGAAACGTGATCAAACGAGATGCATATTCTTTGATTTTCATTGTTTCGGGAATGTCTGGCATTCTGGCATTATTCTTCTGGTCGTTTGCCGCCGAGATCACGCAACTCGTATTTGGAAATCAATATCTGGTTGCCGGGGAACTTGTTCAGATACTGGCATTGGGCTTGCCATTCATGGCCGCGACCGGCGTCGTTGCACATATATTTTTTTCATTGAATAAAACATGGGTGAGTGCATCACTGACAGGCGTGAGCTTGCTGGCAAATGTCATTGCAAATATGATTGTGATACCTGCATATGGGATGCATGGTGCGGCATGGGTAGCATCTCTCTCGCTAGCGCTAAATGCATGCATGCATGCATCTTATTTCATTAAACAAGGTCTGAACAAGTAACAACAAGTGAGAACGGCGCACCCACATTCAGTTGCGGATATTCAAATTGGCCGGAAATCACCCCGTCAGGGGTCATTTCGCCGACCATTCCGGTCGATTTTCCGTTCATCAGACGTACCTCTCCTGCGGAAGTCGCAACAGACGGTGTCGCGCTATGAACAGATTCGCCAGCGCCGCCACGACGAGCAGGCGATTGCCGTTCTTCATCATGCCGCGATAGCTGGCCTTGGCAAAGCCGAAGAGGCGCCTGATGAACAGAAAGGTAAGTGAGACCTTGGCGCACACACTCGACTTCCTGCTGTTTTTTCCTTGTCCCCGCTTGGCCAACCTGCTGTTGCGAAATCACTTCTGGCAGGTGTGGGCAGAGCCGACATACACCCCGTTCGTTGCTATGCAGCAATTGCAGGGTGGCGTGCTTGTCATGCGCATTGACAGGGGTGATGACCACAGAATGCTTACCCAGAGATGCTTCAATGGGTAGCTTTATCCTCGCAGATGTGGGACGCAAATCAATTCAGGCAATTGCAAGGGCCATCTTTCTGGTAAATATTTTTATTATTTTCAGTCCGTTGATGTTTTTCTTAACTAGGCTACAGGCATCCTTAATATTATTCACGCTAAGCGCTTTGGCTCTAATTATTTATTTTCTTAGCCAAACAAGACGGGTGGGAGTCTACAGTTTTATTGGATTTCTAGTTTTATGTACATATATTTTGAGTGCGCTATTTCTTGATTTTTTAACCAATCAAGATATCGAGGCGGGTATTCAATTCCTTTTTCCATTTATTGAAGTTGTAATGTTCATTTTGTGTGGGCGGATGTTCAAGGATTCAATTCCGAAATTAATCTTTGTATTTGTTCTAGCCCTTACTATACGTGGGCTGTATATCTACTATCTATATTTAACAGGAAAACTTTGGGATGGTTCATATGGTTTCTCCGACCATTCTTCTTATACGGAAGTTGGTGGAATACTCGTCCAACGGCCCGTAGATGCAGCGATAAGCTTGTTCTCTACGGCCGCTCTATATTTTTCAATAAAGTCCAGGGGTGTGTGGCGTCTATACTTTGGGATTGTGTTTGCACTCTCGGTTGGGATTACTTTGTTAAGCCTGACCCGATCACTTTGGATAGCGCTGATAATTTCCACAATTTTCGTGTTGTACCATTCTCGACTTCTAATTAAGGGGGTCCTATTTACTTTTATACTTGCCATCATTGCCATAGTGGTCGTGCGTGAACAGTATCAGCAGGAGTTTGAGGCTGCTATGTTTGTCATTGAGGCACGTGCAGTGCAGACGGAAACGCAAGTGGGAAGCGAAGTGGGTTCTTTAAGATTGATTGAGATTGAGGATGCGTTTAATCAGTGGCCAGTAAACATGGTAACTATATTTTTTGGAAGGGGGTTTTCAGCACCAATAGAAACGTATGAGCGTTTTGAGGATGGACTTGAACACACCCCCAAACAGTTTATACACAACTATCATGTGCTAGTTTTATTCAAGACAGGTCTGGTTGGATTTGCCTTGTATATGTTCTGCTTTTACTTTGCATGGAAGCAAGGGAATGTTGCTTTCCAATCCTTCTTAATCGGACTGTTCGTTCTTTTGGCTTTTCAGCCTTTTGTCTTGGCTTTCCATTTAATGGCAATGGCTGGGCTACTTTATGTGGCATTGGAGAGGGGGAGCTATGTTTGTAACAAGGAAAAAGGAATTGCGAAAAGATGAAAAGCGCTCAAGCTTGGCAAAAAACGACTGTCATAGTAGTAAATTACAATACGGCAGATTTGACAGTTGCATGCATTAGATCAATTCCTGAAACCATTCCAGTGATATTGGTAGATAACGCATCAGTTGATAATTCTGCTAATCGTGTGCGTAACGAGTTTTGTTCCCGCGAGAGCCCGCTTGTGATTATCGAGAATGAGTTCAACCTCGGGTTTGCGAAAGCGAATAATCAAGCCATTGATTATGTAACGACTGAGTATGTTTTTCTTTTGAACAGTGACACTTTGTTAAAAACTAACGAAATCGAAGCATTGACGATGTGGCTAGATGATCATCCTGAATTTGCCGCTTGTGGCCCACGACTTGTATACCCTGATGGCACCCCACAGCATTCTCCGTCACCGATACCCACACCCTGGATGTATGCAGTTAGATTTCTGGGAATAAAGCACTTCTTTCCTAGAAAAAAGCTTCGATACATTACTGCGCGACTTGGCCCCTTTCTTGGAGACTCAATCAACTCATACTTAAATTCAGGTGCGCATTTTACTGATACGAGTAATCAAGATCCTAGCTATGAATACATATCAGGAGCGGCATTTTTAGTTAGACGGAGTGTAATAGAGGAAGTGGGTAAGCTTGATGAGGGATATTTCATGTACCTAGAGGATGTCGATTGGTGCATCAGAATAAAAAGAGCTGGGTGGAAGATCGGCTTCGTTGATGCAGTTGAAATACTGCACTATGCTGGTGCCAGTTTCAAAGATAAAAAATACAAGAAAACATACCGTGCCGTGAGTCCTGAAAGTTACAAAAGTATAATGAGATACCTACATACATACTTCGGTGTTTTTGGGAGAAGTGTGGTGATGGCCTCAGTTTCAATTTCCTTAATTTTCCAAATGTTATCTATGGGCATCTTCTTCTTTATAAAGGGTGAGGGTGGTGGCCTAGTCAAAACACTCTTTAGTAACCTAATGACAATTTGGACTTATAGATTCGAGCGGAAGAGTTGAGAAAGGGAAAGCATGCACAGAAATCCGGAAGTATGCGAACGTGATCGAATAAGTAAGGTCTACTCCGATAGAGACAGCGCTGGCAGAGGTGGTTTATATGCTTGGCACAGACCAGAGGTAAGGCAACAAGATGCTGCGCGCAACTTAGCAATTAGCAGATTGTTAGGCGAAGCCTTTGGTGGTGATTTGTCGCAAATCGATGTTTTGGATATTGGCTGTGGCACGGGTGCTTTCTTGCGAACTCTGACGGAGTGGGGGGCGGATCCGTACCGTTTAACTGGCACTGAATTTTTACCCGATCGATTAGAGATCGCTCGGCAAATTTCCGCACCTGAGATTAAGTGGCATTTGGGGGATTGCAGCTTTGCCAATAATGAAAATTTCCATCTAATTTCAACTAATACAGTTTTCTCATCAATTCTTGATGAGGAATCTCGTGTGTCTCTGGCGAATAAGATGTGGAATTTGTTGAAGCCGGGTGGCTGGCTTATGGTTTTTGATTTCCGATACAACAACCCTAGTAACCTGAATGTACGAAAAGTAACCCATAGTTCGCTGTGCAGTTATTGGCCAAATGCGATTAATGCTCATTATCAAAGTTTGTTGTTAGCACCACCTATTGCAAGACTGGTCGTCCCAAGATCGTATTTCATGGGCGAGCTTCTATCGTATTTCCCACTGTTACGATCACATTTTGTGTATTTTGCCCAGAAGAGCACCACATGATTCTGTTTGCTATTTCTGGTTTCTTTGCCTTGGCATATCTGTACTCCGGCTATGTTGCGTTTCTAAAGATTCTCGTCAATTTTCATCATTCGAGCAAAGTGGGTGCCAATACTAATTCTGCCGTACCGTCAGTTACTGTGCTAATTACCGTTTTTAACGAAGCCAAAGGTATTGAGGCACGTATTCAAAATGTTCTTGCCTGCGAATATCTTCAGGGCAAGCTTGAAATACTTATAGCATCAGATGGATCCACCGATGGGACGGATGACATCGTTAGAGGATTGGCGGATTCTCGGGTAAGTCTCTTCCGCCCTGTAGAAAGGAAAGGAAAAACAGATACACAGAATCAGGCGATTGCTACAGCAGTCGGCGAAATCATCATATTTACCGATGCTGATACCCAGTTTGATCCGCTGTTCCTGAAAGAAGTTGCGCGTGTCTTCAACGATCCGCAAGTAGGGGGAGTAGATGGACATTTGCTATTCTTGACAGAAACAGAGGACGGTGTCTCGCGTAGCCAGGGTTTCTATTGGCGGCAAGAGTTGCAAATCAGGCAACTTGAAAGTGAGCTAGGTATTATGGCGGTGGCCTCGGGGGCTTGCATGGCAATACGGCGCAGCTTGTTCCGCCCGATGCAGGCAACAGTGGGTGAAGACTGCTTGATTCCGCTTGATGTTGTGGATCAGGGTTTCAGGATGGTCCATGCGGACAATGCGCTAGCATTTGATCGCATGGAGCATGACCCGAAAAAGGAATTCAGGACTCGCGTCAGAATGACATTGCGCAACTGGCAGGGTACTTGGAGCTATCCGCATTTGCTCAACCCGCTGCGCCATCCTCACATTGCATTTGCATTGTGGTCGCATAAGATTTTGCGCTGGCTTTCGCCATTATTCTTGCTGATGTGGCTGATCGGCAGTGTTGTTGTTATTCAGCAGGGATATCTTGGTATGCTGGCCGCGTTACCGGGCATGCTGTTTATGGTGGCTGCTTTGCTAGGTGCGTTGCGATTGCCAGTGCCAGGAGTGTCTTTGGCATACAGTTTTTGTTTGGCCAATGCGGGATTTTTAGTTGGTGTAATTCGTGGAATACTGGGCAGCAAGGTGGCTGTTTATAAATAAGCTAACAGAGGTGTATGAACTATGTGGAAGGTGCAACTATTCAAACTCAACTTTGATAATCGTGAACGTGATGCGGTGGCTGATGTCGTAGCGGGTGGCTGGCTCACGATGGGGGAGCGCATTGTTAGTTTTGAGAATGCGTTTGCCGAGTATCTTGGTTCTGGGGCGCGTTGTGTGGCGGTGGCGAATGGTACGGCGGCACTGCATATGGCCCTGTTGGCGTTGGATGTTGGTGTGAATGATGAAGTGATTATCCCGGCATTGACTTTCGTGGCTGATGCAAACTCGGTGCGCATGGTCGGCGCAAAGCCGATATTGGCAGATTGTGCATCGCTTGCGGATTGGAATGTTTCGGCCGAAAGCATTGCGCGGAGGATTTCGCCTAATACCAAAGCAGTAATTGTGGTTCACTACGCCGGATTCCCTTGTGATATGCCGGCAATTTCCGCGTTATGCCAAGAGAGGGGAATTAAGTTGATCGAGGATGTTGCGCATGCACCGGGCGCCTTGGCTGCAGGTCAGAGTTGTGGAACATGGGGCGACATTTCCTGTTATTCATTCTTTAGCAACAAGAATCTTTCTATTGGCGAAGGCGGCATGGTGGTAACAAAGGATGAGAAGTTGTTTCAGCGCCTGTGCTACTTGCGCTCGCACGGGATGACGACCTTGACGCTGGATCGGCATAAAGGCCGTGCGATTACCTATGATGTAGCCGAACCGGGGTTGAATTACCGCATGGATGAAATGAGAGCGGCGATTGGGTTGGTGCAACTAGGAAAACTTCCTGCGGGCAATGCACGTCGAGCTGAGTTGACTGCGCGGTATCGCAATAATTTTCAGGGTTCTTTAGTGCAGATGCCATTTGCAGAGTTACGTAAGGAGGATATTTCTGCCTTCCATATATTGCCGGTGTTGTTGCCGGTTGATGTCAATCGTGTGGCGGTCATCGATGGACTTAAGGCTAAAGGTATTCAGTCGAGTATTCACTACCCGCCGTTTTGGAGCTTCTCTGGCTACGCAGGGTACTTTGATCCGAAAGATACGCCGGTGGCCGCAGAGATTTGCGGCCGTGAGCTGACTTTGCCGCTGTATCCGACGATGACGGACGAGGAAGTGGATTTGGTTACTTCTTCTTTGCTGGAGTGTTTGCAATGACGGTTGATCATCGCGTGTTGGAGTTGATTGGCCGAGATGAGCCTTTGTTTGATGCAGATGTGCAGCGGTTGCAAGGTGAATTGTCTGCGCTGGTCGCGGGAGCTCGGTTTTTGGTCATAGGTGGGGCGGGTTCTATTGGTCAGGCGGTAACACGGGAAATCTTCAAGCGAAAACCAAAAGTGCTGCATGTGGTTGATATCAGTGAAAACAATATGGTGGAGCTGGTGCGCGACATTCGCAGTACGCTGGGCTATATCGAGGGGGATTTCAGGACGTTCGCGATTGATTGTGGCAGCCGCGAATTAGAAGCGATGGTGGCTGCTGAAGGGCCATATGACTACGTGCTGAATCTCTCGGCCTTAAAGCATGTGCGTAGCGAGAAGGATCCCTTTACCTTGATGCGCATGGTTGAGGTAAATGTGTTCAATACCGTGAAGACTTTAGATATGGCTCGACAGATGGGTGCAAAGAAATATTTTTGTGTTTCCACAGACAAGGCGGCGAATCCGGTGAATATGATGGGGGCAAGCAAGCGCATCATGGAAATGTTTTTGATGCGTGAAAGTTTGACTCAGCCTATTTCAATGGCACGGTTTGCCAATGTGGCGTTTTCCGATGGTTCATTGCTGCATGGTTTCAATCAGCGCTTTGCCAAGCGGCAGCCGATTTCCGCTCCAAACGATGTGCGGCGCTATTTTGTGACACCGCAGGAGTCTGGGGAGTTGTGTCTGTTGTCGTGTTTGCTGGGTGAGAACAGAGACATATTCTTTCCGAAACTGAGTGAAAAATTGCACCTCATTACATTTTCGGAAATTGCGGTGCGTTATCTGCGCCAGTTGGGTTTTGAACCACATGAATGTGAAAGCGAAGACGAGGCGCGTGATCGGGCCGAGGAATTGATCGCCAACAAGCAATGGCCTTGCTACTTTTTCAAGAGTGATACAACGGGAGAGAAGGACTTTGAGGAGTTTTTCACCGACCGAGAGGATTTGGATATGGGGCGGTTTGAGAGTGTTGGTGTGATACGCAATCAACCTGTATTTGATGCAAAGAAATTGGACTATTTTGCAGATGGGATTGCCGTGATCCGTGGAAAGGCTACTTGGGAAAAAGCTGAAATTGTGGAGCTGTTCTTTGAGTTGTTACCGGAATTTGCCCATAAAGAAACCGGCAAATATTTAGATCAAAGGATGTAGTCATGCAGCGATTCTTTGACATTCTGTTTTCCGGTCTGGCGCTTGTTGCTCTTTCGCCATTATTCGTACCTATCGTGATTCTGTTGCGGTTGACTGGCGAGGGCGAGGTTTTTTTTCTGCAGGATCGGGTGGGCAAAGACGGCAAGCTTTTCAAGCTCTACAAGTTCGCGACGATGTTAAAAAACAGCCCGAATATGGGCACTGGCACCGTGACGATGAGAGGGGATCCGCGTATTTTGCCGGCGGGCAAGTTTTTGCGAAAAACCAAGATCAATGAGTTGCCGCAATTGCTGAACATCTTTTTTGGTGACATGAGCGTGGTCGGTCCGCGCCCTCAGGCTCAACGTTGCTTCAACGCATTCCCTGTCGATATGCAGGCGATTATCGTCAAGGTGAAGCCTGGACTGTCTGGTATCGGGCCAATCGTGTTTCGCGGTGAAGAGGATATTTTGTCTGGGCAGGCTAGTTCGCTAGAGTTCTATGACAAGGGTATTGCGCCCTACAAGGGGGCAGTGGAAGCGTGGTACGTCGATCACCAAACCCTTCTAACTTACTTCGCCGTGATCGCCGTGACGATGTGGGTAGTGATTTTCCCAAAGTCTAATCTTGTATGGCGTGTGTTTCATGGGCTACCAGTGCCGCCAGATGAATTGAAAGCCGCCCTCAACTATCCTCGCTAATTTCGTGATTATGGTCATTGCATTTTGAGCGGGACCGGGCGCAGGGCAATGTGACGCGCTTTTTGATCAAGAAAGAAAAAGGGGACGCTACCCTTTTCCACATAAAGGGTAGCGTCCCCTTTTTTCCTTTTCCACATAAAGGGTAGCGTCCCCTTTTTGGAACGACGAATTGGACTTAATCAGAGATTCCTTAGTATTTGAAGCGTTCTTCGTTTGGCTTGTTGATGCTGGATTTATGGGTGATCTGGCGCGGGGTGTTAGAAACAGGTTCAAGGTGAAATGGGCAAGGTTCAAGTTAAAGGCGGCAAACAGGGGTAAGGCCCGAAATTATTGAGCAGAGTGGGGGCGTTGAGCCATAACAGGGGTGGGCTGCGCCGGTTGTTGGATGGGCTGGATTGCCGCGTTGCTGCGCTCCTCGCAATGACGCGGTCGGCAGCACCGCTTGTTTGTGAACCCCCATTTCTTGACTGTTCGTAACCGATTGGTTACAGTTGGACCATGTACACAATTAAACGCACCGATGAGTTTGCTGCTTGGCTTGACGGACTGAAAGACCGCGTGACCCGTGTCCGCCTTACTCGCCGGATTGACCGGGCAATGTGCGGTAACTTTGGCGATGTGAAGCCGGTCGGCGAAGGTGTTTTTGAGATGCGCGAGTTTTTCGGTGCGGGCTGGCGCATGTACTACATTCAACGCGGAGACGTGGTGATTGTGATGCTGGGTGGCGGTGATAAATCCACGCAGTCCGCAGATATTGCCAAGGCCATCAAATTGGCCGCAACCTATGAGGAATGAGCTATGACCAAGAAAATCAAAATTGCCGACTTGCCTGACTTCGATCCTGCCGAACATCTCAAGGATGAGGCGGACATTGCTGCTTATCTGACACTGGTTATCGAGGAAGGCGATCCTTCCGAATTGCCTCACGCGCTGGGTGTGATCGCCCGTTCGCGCGGCATGACTGAAATTGCCAAGGATTCTGGTCTCAGTCGTGAGGCGTTGTATCGTGCGCTGCGTTCTAATGCACAACCGCGCTTTGACACGGTAAGCCGTGTCTGTGCGGCACTCGGCGTGAAGCTGGTGGCGCAACCCGTTCACTCCGTTTGAGTATAAATGGGGCGCTACCCTCCGTGCGGTTGTGGCGATTTAAAGAATGCTTGGCAAGTCCCGATTTCCATACTACCCGCTCAATCCGAACGCTGTCACCCATGACTCGGAAGAGAATAGCGTAGTTGCCGACGGTTGCTATACGCGCTTCATCCCCAATATCTGGGCGAAGCTGGTAGGCCAATGAGCTATTCTGTATCTCGGTAAACTTCGAGCGAATTTTCTTGATAAATGTTACCGCGCGCCGTGGATTGTCTTGAGCGATAAAGTCTGCAATTTCGTCCAAGTCGCCTTCAATGAAGCGCGAAAACTTGAGTTGCATCACTTTGATGTACTCGTACCTTCAGCGATAGCTTGATACTTGCGCTCAAGCCGATCAAGGACTTCATCTGGCGAGATGTCAGATGTATTGTCGTTCAGTGCATAAATGATCTCTCGCCATATTCAGTTTCATCTGCAAACATTGCTGTCTCACTTCCCGTGCGTTGTGTTATCTGGGGTGGGGGGCTGAGCCGGTTGTTTGATTGGAATTTAGCTTTTGTTAGCTAAGATTGCCTTCAAGTCCTTGAGCAACAAGAATAGGTGAAATGGGTCTGTCTCGCTTGGCTCAAATTCCCAGTTCAGATACCACTGACGGGCATCATCATCCTTGGCATGAACAAGCAGTGCGCGGATGCCTGCGATGTCTGCTGCTTGGGTTGTACGTAATAATGCATCCTTGAGTAATGCTCGTCCAAGCCCCACGCCCTGGTGTTTCAGGTCAACTGCTAATCTGGCCAGGATCATGACGGGTACCGGGTGGCGCGCCATGCCCTTGAGAATTCTGGGAGCTGCGTTTTTTGGCTCAACGCTGCCGACGGCGAGGCTGTAAAATCCAACCACCACCCCATCTTGGCAGCACACATAGGTCTGTGCGCTGTTGGCCTTTTGGTTGGTCAGTGCAAAGCGTTGTAAGTATTGATTGAGCGCCGGTTGTCCGGAATCGAAAATTTGGACGTTGTCGCTGGCCACAAGCTTGCGGACCGAATTGTAGGACGCTGAACTCATCCAAGGAGCCCCGGCTCATTGAGTAGATTTTTGAGCTTGGGCTTAGGGTTGACGGGATGATCCAACGCAGCTTGAAACGCGTCCCACTTGTCTGGAGGCAGTTCAAAGCGCAGCCGGTCGGCGAGCGTTTGGTTGGCGGCAATAATCCCCGCCTCCAACAAAAATTCACTGACGTTTTTGTGAGAAGCGCGAGCGGCTTCCTGTAGCAGCAGCTTGACCGCGGTGCTGGCGCGCACATCAATGCGTTCGGATTTGGAATGAATAGCGACTGACATAGATGTCTCCTCTTTGAAGGATTTTATGATACCGTACGGACATTGTCACGACAAGTATTTTTTTACATGAAAAGGGGACGCTACCCTTTTAATGTGCTATTTTGACGTCATGCCAAGATTGCCCAGAACCGTATTTGCCGGACTTCCTCATCACGTGACCCAGCGCGGTAATCGGCGTGAACCCATTTTTTTCTCCGATGGCGATCGCCAGGCATATCTGTCGTGGCTCAAGGAATACGCGGACAAGCATCAGGTTGAAGTGCTTGCTTATTGCTTGATGACAAACCACATTCACCTGATCGCTGTCCCCGAAAGTGACGATGGGTTGATGCGTGTATTGAAGCCGTTACACATGCGCTATGCCCAGCGCATCAATCGGGAACGGGGCTGGAAAGGGCATCTTTGGCAGGGCCGGTTTTTTTCTTCACCTTTGGATGACGCTTATCTATGGGCGGCGCTGCGGTATGTGGAATGTAATCCGGTAAGGGCGGGGATGGTGCAACGAGCCGAAGATTTTCCCTGGTCAAGCGCTGCGGCACATTGCGCTAACAGATCAGACGGTTTGTTGGATGCTGAATCTGCATGGGGTAAAAAATTTTCAGCAATCGACGATTGGTCTGCGTGGCTGGCGGTGACGGGCGAAACTGAAGAGGTCAAGATATTGAGGCAAAATGCTGATAAAGGTTTGCCTTGTGGTAGCAAGGACTTTGTTCAACGTTTGGGTATGAAAGTTGGACGCATGTTGGAGTACCGCCCGCAAGGCAGACCGAGAGCAGAAAAAGGGTAGCGTCCCCTTTAAAAAACCCCCTTTAAACTTGGAATTTTGATGATGAGAATCGACGATCCCGTTTTATTGCTGTTGTTTCTGTTTGCCGCGATGTCGCTGACGTTGCTGGCGATGCCTTGGGTGATCCGGCTGGCGCATCGGGTTGGCGCAGTGGACCATCCGGATGTGCGCAAGGTGCATAGCCATGCGATGCCGCGCATGGGCGGGTTGGCGTTCCTGTTCGGGTTGTTTGTGTTGCCGCTGTCGATGTGGTCAACCTTCGACATGCAGGTGCACCCCGACTTGCTGGGTTTTTTGATCGGTCTGGCGGTGGTTGCCGCGACGGGGATGGCGGACGACATTATCGGTATTTCGCCCAAGTGGAAATTCCTCGGCCTGATTCTGGGTTCGGTTCTGTTCGTGCTGATCAGCAATACGGCGATTCATGACCTGGGTAATCTGTTTGCGTTGGGCACGGTTGAAACCGGTCTGTTGGCGGTGCCGATCACGGTGCTGGCGATGGTCGGTTTTGTGAACGCCTTGAATCTGTCGGATGGTCTCGACGGGCTGGCGGCCGGGATTGCCCTGATCGCGGTGTTTTTTCTGGGGTTCTTTTCTTTGCAGGCCGGCGATCCGCTGTGCCTGGCGATTTCTGCGGTGCTTTTTGGCGGGATGGTCGGTTTTTTATATTTCAATTCGCATCCGGCCCGGGTGTTCATGGGCGATACCGGCAGTCTGGTGCTGGGCTATGTGCTTGCCGCGATTTCGCTGCTACTGATCAAGGCGCATGGTGCCGGTGATACCGCTGCGGTTTCTCCGGTCATGATGGGGGTGTTGCTGGCGCTGCCGCTGAGCGACACGCTGTATGTGATGGGGCAGCGAATCAGGGAGGGGAAAAAACCGTTCTCTCCAGACAAGACGCATTTTCATCACCGTTTGATGGGGCTCGGGTTTACCCACAGCGGGGTGGTTGGGACGATTTATTCGCTGATGGTGGTGTATGGCATCGCGTCGATTGCGCTGATGAGATTTCCCGCCTGGCTGCAGTTGCTGGCCTTGCTTGCGCTGGTCGGGGGTACGTTCGGTGTGTTGCGCCTGCTCGAAAAATCGGGCTTGCGCATTCACTTCGAAGAGGCGGCGCCGGCAACGGTTGCGGTGCCGGTTCGATCATGGCGATGGATGCCTGCCATCACCGGCGAGTCGATCCCATATGTGACCTGGTTCATTCCGCTGTCGTTGGTGTTTCCGGCGCTGTCGATCGATGTCGGTGGGGCTATGCGGATAGTGGTGATCGCGTCGATCGCGTTGGCCTTGCTGCTTTACCCCTGGAAAAAAGCGCGCGATGCGACCTGGTCGAACGGGATTTTTTATCTGCTGGTCTTTACGCCGATCCTCTGTATCAACTGGCTGGGCGGCGAGGTGGTGAAGGATTATCTGGTTTATGTCGCCATCTTTCTGGCGGTGTGGGTGGGGCTCAAACTTTACTATGCGCGTCATGCCCGCATCTTCCTTTCCACGGGGCTGGAGGTCTTGCTGATTCTGCTGTCATGGGCCGGCCCATGGCTGGTGGTCGAGTTTCGACTGGTTGATGCGGCGGCGCAAATGTCGTTGTATCTGACCAGTTTGCAGTCGCTGGTTTTTCTGCTGGCGACGAAGGTCGTGTTGCGCCGCCAGGCATCGCGCAACCGGCAGTTGCTGATCGCGTTGCTGGCGCTGAACTGCCTGCTGTTTATTTGACTTCGTAGTTTTTGCGGAATTTGAACAGCGGGCCGATGCAGGCGCCCGCCGTCAGGAACCAGAAAAAGTCTTCCAGCGGGATGAAGAGAACGAAATATCCGGAGAGTTTTTCAAACGACCAGGTGGAGGCCACCCAGCCGGGGGTGATCAATTCCGGGATGCCGAAGAAGGCCAGCGTCAGCACAATTCCGAGCAGACCGCTGAACGCCGCGTTGGCGAGCAGGTCGGGGCGCAGGACGAGCATCCACAGTGTGGCGAGGCCAAAGGCCAGAATGGTTGCGGTAAACGAATGCATGCCGAACAGCAGGGTGCTGCCAAAAAAAATCGCGCAGATGGCAAGCGCGATATAGCGGAAGCGAAAATGTGGCCGGTTCTCCGGCCGCGGCTGCAAGGTTTTTTTCAGCAGCACTTCGTAGCCGGTCGCGACTGCGCCGGAGAAGAAAAAGCCGAACATGAAATCCTCGACCCCGATCAGGGTGCCGGTGATCGTTGTTGGATGCCACCAGTCCGAGACATAGACGAACTCCGACAGCACCCCGCCGATGCCGAACAGGATCGAGACTTTCAGCATCTGTGTCCTGAGGTCCGGACGCAGAAAGTAGAAGGATGCCCAGCAGGCGCCCACTGCCAGCGTGCCAATCAAATAGCTAAAGTCGTAGCATTCACTCATGTAGTTTTTGCGTAGTGTGCGGGCTTGCCATCAGGCTGCGCATTCGCATCCATGGCGCGTCATAAAGGCCCGGATTGTAGTGGGATGACCGGCTCGAAGCAAATTCGGTAATCCGCCCGCCCGGTGTGCGGTGCGTGTGTCATGCCCCGGCCAGACTGGTACTGATTGGCTCGTCATCATGCTGTAATCGACCACCGTTCGGGCAGCCCTTGCGTTCAGAATTTTCGCGGAGTAATCTCCGCACCGTCCGCGCTGATTTGTTGGCCGGGGTCATTTTCAGGGGGGGGATGATGGCGCGCGTCAAAATGATTTCGCAGGTTGCTGCATTGGTCGGTGGCGTCCTTTGTCTCACGGCTTTGCAGGCAGAAACACTGCCGTCCTCTGCTTCAGCCCAAGCCGCCCGGCCAAAATCTCCCGAACTGATCCAACTCGAGCTGCGACAAAATCAGCAGGCTATGGCCGAAGCGGCTGCGCGGGCCGAAGCGGAGGCACGTGCCAAGGCGGAGCAGGAAGCGAGCGCGCGAGCCGAAGCCAAAGCCAGAGCCAAACAGGCGGCGCGCGAAAAGCAGTTGAGCGATGCAACCTCGTTGATGAATGCCGGTAAACCGGCGGATGCTTACGCTTTACTGTTACCGAACGAGTTCGAGCGGGCCGGTGAAGTGCGTTTCGATTACCTGCTGGGAATCGCCGCACTGGATAGCGGCAAGCCTGACAAGGCGACATTGGCCTTGGAGCGCGTGCTGGCCGTCGATCCGAACTATGCCGGTGCCCGTCTGGATATGGCGCGGGCATATTATCAATTGGGCGACTTGGCGCGGGCCAAGAACGAGTTCAACCTGGTGATGAAGCAGGATCCGCCCGAAGCGGCACGCGCCACCATTAAGAAATATCTGGATGCGATTCGTGCCTATGAGGAAGCGAAAAAAACCCGTTTCACCGGGTATCTTGAAGGAACGCTGGGACACGACAGCAATATCAACGGCGCGACGAGCCAGGCGCAGATTCCTGTTCCGGCATTTGGCAATCTGGTCTTCACCCTCAACCAGTCCAGCCTGGAAACAGCCGATACTTATGCCGGTTTTGCCGGCGGACTGGAAGTGAACCATCTGCTCAGTCCGGTATGGGGAGTATATGCGGGCACTGATCTGCGGACCCGTTCGCATGCCAGTCACAGGGAATTCAACAATGCCGATCTGGCGGCGCGTGCCGGTTTTTCCTACTCACGCAACGAGGATGTTTTCCGCTTCGGCTTCATGGGAGATCAATATCGCTTTGGCAGGGGATACGAGCCGGAGCCTTACCGTTACGGCACGGGTTTCAATGCAGAGTGGCGCCACCCGGCCAGTCCGAGCGACCAGCTGACGCTGTTTGGCCAGTTCACGCAGAACCGTTTTGTGACCACCGGCATGACAGTGCAGGATCACGACCTGACCTTGATGGGCGCAAGCTGGTTGCATGTGCTCGGCAATGGCAAGTCGGTGGTTTACGGCAGCTTTGTCGGTGGGCGCGAGTCGGCGGTTGCTCCGGTAACTTCGACCAACCCGAATGGCGGCAGACCGGATGGAGACAAGACCCTGTTTGGATTGCGTGCGGGCAGCCAGATCACCTGGAATGAATCATGGGATTATCTTGTCGGGGTCGGAATTCAGAGCGGGAAATACAGCAGGGAGAATCTCGCCTTCATGGCCCAACGCAGCGATACCACTTGGGATTTGAGCGCAGGTGTGAATTGGCATTGGGACAGCAACTGGACGGTGCGATCGCAACTGGCGGTCTCCAGTAACAAGTCCAACATCCCGGTGTACAGCTTTGACCGAAACGATATTTCAGTGGGAATCCGTCGCGACTTCAAGTAAGTAATGAATATTGCCTTTGTGAGGTGTGCCATGAAAAACAGCAAATTGCTTTTGGGTCTTTCCGGGTTATTCGTGTTGGTGCTGCAAGCGGGCCCCTCCCTGGCTGCGACGGCGGGCTATACGCAATTTGTGATGGGTCAGGTCACCCTCACGACGGCAGGCGGAGCAAGCCACGCCCTGCAGAAGGGTGAAGCGATCAATGAGGGCGACACCATCAGCACTTCGCGCACTGCCTCCGCGCAAATCAGGATGCAGGATGGCGGCTTTGTTGCGGTTCGGCCGGATACCCAACTCAAATTCGACAGCTTTGTCTTTTCGGGCAAGGCCGGCGCGCCGGAGCGCAGCTTCTTCTCGTTGTTCAGGGGTGGCTTCCGCGCGGTGACCGGGTTGATCGGTCGGATCAAAAAACAGGATTACCGCATCACTACACCGGTAGCCACCATCGGTGTGCGCGGCACCGACCATGAATCCATCTATCTGCCCGCTGCCATTCCCGGTGCATTGGCTGGTGCATACAGCAAGGTCAATATCGGCGAGACTTCGCTAACCACGAACAGAGGCACGATCAATGTGCTGCCCAACCAGATGGGCTTTGCCGGCGGATTGAACCAGGCACCCCAGTTGCAGCCGATCAATACCGTCATCTTTACCGTTGCTGCTGCGCCAACCAAGACCATCAAGGAAAGCAAAGAGGCGCGTAAAGAGGGCGACACGCAGAAACCGCAAGTCGCCGCAGACGCGGGAAATGGCAAGCCGGAAGAATCGAAAACCGAAAAATCCGAAGCGGTTGAACCGGTTCGTGCAATCGCAGTCGTGGACAACACCAAGCTGGCGGAAAATGTCCGCACGACTGCCCCCTCAACTTCCGCCGCGCCGGAAAGCAAAACTGAAACAGAAAGTCTGGCCGCACCGAAAGCGCCTGCAGCAGTTCTTTCAGTCAAGGCGTCGAGTGGCAGTTTGGTGCTCGACATCACTGAAGAAACAGTCAAGTCAGGCAATACCACGGTATCGATTGAAGAGGGTATTTATTCCGTGCAGGCCAAGACAGCGGCCGACGCGGCCCAGGTTGCGGCAAATGCGGCGAATGCGGCAAAGGTCGCCGCGACCAGCGCGAACACCACGTTGCAGGCCATCGCAACAGTCGATACGGCACCAGCGACGACGGCCAAAACCACGGCAAGCAGCACTATCTCTACTGCCACACCGCTGGTCACAGCCGCGCTTGCCCTGCCGTCGGTGAGTGCGGGGACAACGCCTGCTACAGCACAAAACAAAGCCACGACCGCTGTCTCGCAGAC
>Ga0210058_1000783_pt1 | contig 29556 bp, 34 predicted proteins | sample CryGeymeta201511_FD_183979 | JGI IMG/M metagenome (GOLD analysis project Ga0210058, IMG submission 183979) | Groundwater microbial communities from Crystal Geyser aquifers in Utah, USA - Crystal Geyser metaG 2015-11 (SPAdes) (version 2) | ecosystem: Environmental > Aquatic > Deep subsurface >...
CGACTAAGTGGTTTTTCTCTGTCTCAGCGTTTCATAAAGACATACCGCTGCTGAGGCTGAGACATTCAGGCTTTCGGCTTTTCCATAGATTGGAATCTTCAAAAGCAAATCAGCTTTTCTCTTAATCTCACTGCTCACTCCATGAGCCTCATTGCCGAATACAAAGGCGGCTGGTTTTTTCAGTCCTGTGTCAAAGATTGATTTACCTGAATCAAGCGCGGTTGCAAGGAGCCTTATGCCGTTTGACTTCAGCCAGTCAAGGAATTTATCTGTGCCGGTATAAATTATCGGGATGTTGAATATGCTTCCGGCAGTGGCCCTTATAGTTTTCTGCATGAAGACGTCGCATGTGCCTTTGAGAATTATCACTGCAGCCTTTGAGAATTATCACTGCATCCGCTCCCGCAGCATCGGAAGTCCTTATTATTGTCCCTAAATTGCCCGGCTCCTGCACTCCGTCAACTGCAACGATTAACGGAACTGATTTGAATCTGATTTCTTCAAGGTTTTTTTCGGCGTAAGATGCTGTTGCGATAATGCCTTGAGGGGCCTCTGTATCAGCGAGCTTGCGCATTATCTGTTCTGTAACCTCAAATATCTCGCCTGAAAATCCCCCCGGGACCCCTTCTTTAATCCCCCCTTGCCCCCCTTTAGCAAAGGGGGGATGGGGGAATTTTCTGGGGGGCGAGGGGGGATTATTTTTATTAGATTTTATGGAAAGTTGTCTTAATATCTTCTGCCCGTCTTTTTTTGCCCTGAATGAATCTGTGAAGAAGGCCGTGCTTATTTTATTGCCTGACGCCAGCGCCATTTCAACCAGGTGAGGCCCTTCAATAATAAATGCGGTGTGTTTGTATTTGCTCCGCTTGTTTTTAATATCCAGCGCTTCCTTGATTTTGGGATTTGAGGCGCTTGTGATTTGAGTGTATCGCATGATTAATAAATTAACAGAAACCGGCGAATAATTGTGATATAATTTTCATAGGAAGCCGGTTGACTTATTTTACAAATATGAGGAGGAGACATGCGGAAGGCAGCTTTTATCTTTTTAAGTTTTTTGTTCTTAATCCCTTTTGCTGTGAATGCAGAAGTTAAGGAGGTGAAGAGTATGCTGAAAAATATTCACTGGCTCGGGCACGATACCTTTAAGATTACAGGAGAAAAGGTAATCTATACAGACCCGTTTAAGATTAAAAAGGCAGACAGCGCCGATATAATCCTGATTACGCATGAGCACTATGACCATTGCTCGCCCGAGGATGTAAAGAAGATTCAGAATGCCAATACTGTGATTGTGACCGTTGCGGATTGCGCGAAAAAACTCTCAGGAAAAATAAAGATTGTTAAGCCCGGCGATAAGATTAATGTTGAGGGCATTGAGATTGAGGCAGTGCCGTCTTATAACACAAACAAACAGTTTCATCAGAAGAACAGAGGATGGGTCGGGTATATATTCACTGTGAAGGGACAGAGGATTTATATAGCTGGAGACACGGATTATATCCCTGAGATGAAAACATTCAAAAATATAGATATTGCCTTGCTTCCGGTTTCAGGAACCTATGTAATGACTGCTGATGAGGCTGTAAAGGCGGCGCTTGACATAAAACCCAGGATAGCAATCCCGATGCATTACGGTTCAATAGTCGGAGATAAGAATGACGCTAAGAGGTTTGCAGACGGGCTTAAAGGAAAAATTGAAGTGGTGGTAATGCCGGAAGAATAAGAAAAAAGTTTGCACTTTATTTTATGCCATTGCGAGCGAATAACAGGAGCGCGGCAATCTCACTCTAAGTTACGAGATTGCGGAGACTGTTCCGAGCCTGTCTTGCGATTGCTTCGGCTCACTTTGTGAGCCTCGCAATGACAAATCATATTGGTTGATTTGAGAACTGTCAAAATGGCAAACGCTAAAAAAATAACAGCCCTTTTACTGAAGAAGTATCCAAACCCGAGGACTGCCCTCAATTTCTCAAATCCGCTTGAACTTCTTGTTGCGACCATTCTCTCGGCGCAGTGTACAGATGTGAGAGTGAACGAAGTTACTAAGACGCTTTTCAAGAAATATAAAAACGTAAAAAATTATGCCGGCGCTGACCTGAAGACTTTTGCGAAGGAGATAAGGCCGACAGGCTTTTATAGAAACAAGGCTAAGATGCTCATAGGCTGCTGTCAAAAACTCATAAGGGATTTTAAGGGCAGAGTGCCTTCAACTCTTGAGGAGCTTACAACACTTCCCGGAGTCGGAAGGAAAACAGCCAATGTTATTCTGGGGAGCGCTTTCGGGAAGCAGGCTATTGCCGTTGATACCCATGTGTTGAGAGTTTCCAACAGGCTTGGCATTGCACATTCAGAAAATCCTGATAAGGTGGAAGAAGAACTTACGAAGCAGATACCGCAGGACAAATGGACGGCATTTAATCTCGCCATGATACTTCACGGAAGAGAAACTTGCGCCGCAAGAAAGCCAAGGTGCGGGGTCTGTGTGCTTTATGATGAATGCGGATGGCTGGAGAAGGATAAGGAGAAAATGTGATTGAGGGTTCCACGGCAAAGGGCTGCAGGCTTATAAAAACTCCTGAATTCTCAGTTGAAGAGCTGAGAGCTTTGATTAACCCCTCCCGTCCTCCCCTTAAGTTAAGGGGAGGTGAAGGTGGGGTTATGTCCATGGAGAGGATTATCGGGAAAGAGATAATTTTTCATGAAAGCCTTGATTCTACCAATACGCTTGCGATGGAGCTTGCAGAAAAAGGACTTCCTCACGGAACAGTAGTAATTGCAGACAGGCAGTTAAAAGGCAAGGGAAGGCTCGGAAGGACTTGGTTCTCGCCTCCCCAAGGCAATATTTATATGAGCGTAATTGTCAGGCCTGAGATTGAACCTAAAGATGCGACCCTTCTTACAATAATGAGCGCAATATCCTGCGCCAGAGCAATAAGGAATTCAACAGGCATTGAAGTGAAGATAAAATGGCCCAATGACCTGATGGTTTCCGAAAGAAAATTAGGCGGCATACTTACGGAGATGAAATCCGGTCAGGACAGGATTGTTTTTGCTGTTATCGGTATCGGCATAAATGTTACCCCCCCCCTTTGCCCCCCCTTAGCAAGGGGGGGATGGGGGGGTGATGCGTTTCCGCCTGAGGTCCGCTCTGTTGCAGCATCGGTAATGGGTCCGCTCTGTTGCAGCATCGGTAATGGAAGAACTGAGGAGGAAGGAAACAACCCCCCTTTGCCCCCCCTTAGCAAGGGGGGGATGGGTGGGTAAGGAAATATCAAGGACATTAATCATTGCCGCGATACTGAGTGAATTGGAAAAATGGTTTAAGGTTTTGATTAAAGGCGGCAGAATTCAATTAATCAACGAATGGAAAAAACTTTCATCAACTCTTGGAAAAAAGGTTAAGGTTGTTTCAGGGAAAGATACGTCCTCGGGAATTGCAGAGGATATAGATGACGAGGGGATGCTGATATTAAGGCTGCCGTCAGGCGGGCTAAAGAAGATAAGCGCAGGCGATGTAATCATGCTGAGATAACTCCCCCATCCCCCTCTTAAATTAAGAGGGGGTTAAGGGGGAGTTAGTCCTTAAAGGTTTCGTAGATTTCGTTAAACACAGGCGCAATCTCAATGAATGCCTTTAACACCTTCGGGTCAAAATGCTCCGGCATGGTCCGGCCGTCTCCCTCTGTTATTATCTTAAATGTTTCCTGATGCGTAAAACCTTTTTTGTAAGGCCTTTTGTTGCGGAGGGCGTCATACTGGTCCACAAGCATAACAATCCTGCCTTCAATGGGTATGTCTTCGCCCTTTAACCCTCTCGGATACCCTTTTCCGTCCCATCTTTCATGGTGGGTTAATGCAATAGATGCAGCGAACTGTATCATGGGATAGCTTGAACCTGAGAGTATTTTTTTCCCTATTGTTGTATGTTTCTTCATGATTTCAAATTCCTCGGGCGTAAGTGTCCCCGGTTTCAAGAGTATGTTGTCGGGGATTCCTATCTTGCCTATATCATGCATGGAACTTGTGAATGTGATGGCCTCTATGAACTCCATAGGCATATCCAGAGCCTCGGCAATCTTATTTGAATAAAGGCCTACACGCGAGATATGGGCTCCGGTGTCTGTATCTCTGTATTCTGCCACTGTTGTCAGACGCCTGATAACCTCGGTGGTCATGTTTTTGACCGTAAGCAGCGCATCTGCAAGTTCCTTTGTTCTCTTTTGAACTGTGTCCTCAAGCATTTTCTTATAATTCTTCTCTATCTGCAGAAGGCCGCTATACTTAATGGCCTTTTCTATTGAATGGAGGAGATATTCCGGCTTATAGGGTTTGATTAGAAAATCAAATGCGCCATTTTTTATCGCCGCAACTGCCGCATCTATCTCCGCGTATGCAGTCATCATGATTACAGGAATATCTTTATTGGTTTCACGGATTTTTCCAAGAAATTCAATCCCTGTCATTACAGGCATCTTGATATCCGTTAAAACAACATCAAATTGCTTCTTTGAAAATATGTCAAGCGCCTCGGGGGCATTTGAGCACGTTGAAATGTTATAGCCGTATTCTTTTAACAGAATAGAAATAGATTCCAGGACATATTGGTCATCGTCAACAACGAGTATAGAAGCTTTATTGTCGTTGCTCATTTATCTATTACCTCCCTTAATAAATCCCGCTCCACGGGCAAGCCGTATTGCCTTCCATTTGCGCATAGATGCATTCTATCATAAAAAGTCAGGAGATTAAAGCGATTCACGTTTTTTTGACTTTATAAGACAGTCTGTGTTAAAAAATATAAAACAAAACCAGAGTGAAACCATGCACTTTTTTAAATATAAGAGGAATGAACTGTTTGCGGAGGACGTGCCTGTAAAGAGGCTTGCGGAGAAATACGGAACGCCTCTTTATATCTACAGCCATAAAACCCTTCTCAGGCACTTCATGGCGTATCAGAATGCATTTAACGGCTATCCGCATATAATCTGCTTTGCGCTTAAGTCAAATTCAAATCCAGCAGTATTAAGGCTTTTTGCAAAAAACGGCGGCGGCGCAGATATTGTTTCAGGCGGAGAATTATATACGGCTTTAAATGCTGGCATTCCTTCAAAGAAAATTGTATATGCAGGAGTCGGAAAAACAGAGGAAGAGATACAGTTTGCATTGAAGTCAAGAATACTTATGTTTAATGTGGAGTCTGAAGATGAACTGAGGGCGATAAACAAAATTGCCGGAGAGATGAAGACAAAGGCTCCTGTTGCCTTGAGGATTAATCCTGATATTGACCCTGAAACTCATCCTTATATCTCAACGGGATTAAGACAGCATAAGTTCGGTATCCCGATTGAAGATGCGGTTGAACATTATAAGATTGCAGGCAGGCTTAAAAATATTTCCGTTATCGGGATACACAAGCACATAGGCTCTCAGATTACAAAGGTGTCTCCGTTTGTTGATGCGCTCAAAAGGATTCTGATTCTTGTTGATGAACTCAGAGCGCAGGGAGTGAATATCAAATGCCTGGATATTGGCGGCGGGCTTGGCATCTCGTATAAGGATGAAGAACCGCCTGTGCCGTCAGACCTTGCAAGGAACCTGCTGCCTTTGTTAAAGGGAAGAAAGATGACCTTAATAATGGAGCCGGGCAGGTCTATAGCAGGCAATGCCGGAATACTCGTGACAAAGGCCCTTTATCTGAAACAAGGTTTTGAGAAAGAATTTGTGATAGTGGATGCAGGGATGAATGACCTGCTGAGGCCTTCGCTTTACGGCGCATACCACCGCATTCTGCCTGTGAGGAAAACGAGGAGAAGCGGCATATTTGCCGATGTTGTGGGGCCTATCTGCGAGTCCGGCGATTTTATAGCCAGAGAAAGGGAGATGCCTGCGGTGAAGCAGGGAGAATATCTTGCCGTGATGGGAGCAGGCGCATACGGTTTTTCCATGAGTTCAAATTATAACAGCCGTCCCAGGCCGGCGGAAATAATGGTAAAGGGAAGAGAGCATTTTTTAATAAGGGAAAGGGAAACGTATAAAGATATGTTGAGAAATGCGCGGATACCAAAGTTTTTAAAATAAAACTTCTCCACTGTTGCCGAATAACCTTTTCGCTTTCTGCAGAGACTTTTTGACAAATCTATGGCTCGTTGCAGGCAATTTCAAAACTCGTTCCGAAGGCTTTCGGAACTCAAACAGTTGAAATTGCTTATCTTCCACTTCGCCGAGATTTATTACCAAAAATTCTCTGATGTCGCTCAAAGGCTGTTCGGCAGTAAACCTTTAAATTTACTTTCCTTCACATTCAATCACCCTTTTATCTGTAACAATCTTGCTGACTTTTACATCGTGCGGTTCTGAAGGTATTTTTTCAACAATCTGTTCCTCATATGCAGGAGCGATTACAGGGATTATCTTTTTCATTCCGGTAAGAAGCCTGTCATAAAATCCCGCGCCGTAGCCGAGCCTGTTTCCTGATGCATCAAAGGCTGCGCCCGGAATGATGATGAGGTCCATATCGTCAAGCCCTGTTAATCTTTCCTTTGATGCCGACGGCTCTAAGATTCCCATGTAACCCTGTGCGAGTTCACGAATATCTTCTATTTCATAGAGCAGTAATCTCCTGTCTTTCTTATCAACTTTCGGAAGCGCAACACGCTTTCCCTCACTGAGCGCAGTTTTAATCAATTCCATTGTATCCGCCTCGCTTCTGAAAGAGGCATAGAAGAGTATTGTCTTTGCTTTCGTAAATTCAGGAAGCCCGATTAAGCGTTGTCTTATTGCGGCGTCTTTTTCTTGTTTAATGTTTTCCGGGATGGCGTCTCTTTTAAGAAGGGTTTCCTGCCTTAGTGTTTTTTTATTGCTGTTTTTTCTCATTGAGGATGCCTTCTATGGCGTCTTTGATTTTTTTTATTTCAGCGGTTGTTTCAGGAGAGTTTTTATAAGGAGAGACGCCTTTTATATCAGCCTCCATTATGGAATCTTTGAAGGTGATGACTCCTATCAGTTTCATGCCGCCAATATTGGCTTTTATGAAATCAAGGTCTTCTGCTCCTCTTACCTTGTTGGCGACTACCATAACCTCTTTTACCCCAAGCCCTTTTGCCATCTCCCGGACAGTGTGCGCTGTCTGAATGCTCCTCTGTCCCGGCTCAACGATGACTATAAACGCATCTACGGCCTCCGCCGTGCCTCTTGTGAGGTGTTCAATGCCTGCCTCCATATCCACTATCACAACCTCATCCCTTTCAGCAATCAGATGTTTTAGGAGCCTTTTTAAAAATATATTTTCAGGGCAGTAACAGCCCGACGCCGCTTCTTTTGATTTTCCTGTTATCAGCAAAGTGATGTTGTCAAACCTGTAGCCGTATTCGGCAGGGATGTCGTCCACTCTGGGATTGAGCTTGAAGATGCCTCCTGAACTGCCGGGTCTTGCTCCTGTACGCTCTTCAACGAGCCAGGTCATCTCTGCTATCGGTTTAATCTTTGCCATTTCAGTGCGGCTTATACCGAAGGCAGCGGCCAGGTTTGCATCAGGGTCTGCATCCACTGCAATCACCTTTTTCCCCTCAGATGCGAAGATATGGCTCAATACAGCAGAGAAGGTTGTCTTGCCGACTCCGCCTTTTCCTGTGACAGCTATTTTCATAAAAGTATTATAACTCATAATTCCACAGTGGTTTTTGATTAGTTCGAAAATTTTAAATACTTAATCAGGAGGCTGCGACTGTCTTTCGGCAATATTAAACTACCTTTGTAATACTGCACACGCTGGTTCGCTATATATTACATTACAATTTCTCGGGCGGGGCTATCCGCTCCATTTCATTGCGTCTTCAGCCCCTATTCTGACAGACCCGTGAATCTTGCCTTAATCCAGCCTCAGCCTCCTTATTATCTTGTTGTTTTATAGCAGATAATCGGCGAGATTAATCTTATATCTATTCGGGTCCATGGTTTTGATAATGGTCCTCACGAATTTGCCGTCAGAGTCTTTTTCCGTGAGGTCAATAACATAGCCGTCAACTTTTTCTTCCTTGCTGTTAATAATGACAAGAACCTGCGGCCTGTTTATAAACATAGCGCCGCTTTGATAGACAAGCCCGAGTTCTTTTGTGTCAAGCATGACGAGTGTGCCTATGGGAAAGACGCCCATCATATTGGTGAAAAACTTAAAAAGGGTCGGGTCCAGCTGCGTCCCTGCCTTTTCCATCATAAGGCTTAGAGCCTTGTCTGGCGGCATGGGAATCCTGGCATACACCCTTGATGACGTCATCCCGTCATAGTTGTCGGCAAGCGTGACGATTTTTGAATAAAAGTCCAGTTCTATCGGTTGTTTTACTTTCGGATACCCTGAAAGGTCGCAGTACATGTGATGCTCAAATGCAGTAATGGCGGCCCTTATTGATGTGTAGTCAATTTTTTTCATTCTCAGCAGCGCCCTCACGCCCCAGAAGGGATGTTTTTTTATTAGGTCCCATTCCTGCTCGGTAAAGCTGGTAGACTTGTTCAGTATTTCCTTTGGCACTTCTATCTTTCCTATGTCATGGAACAGCGCTACGATTCCGAGTTCTGTCAGCGCCTTTCTGTTCAGCCCGATTCTCTGTCCGAGCGCAACGGACAGTATGCTCACATTAACCGAATGATTATAGGTGTATTCGTCATAGTCTTTAATGGACGTCATGCCGATAAGAAACTGCTCTTCCTCCAGAATCAGGTCCACCATTGACTCTACCACTCTTTTGGTCTTCCTCATGCCCACTTCTTCCCCTGCTTTTAATTTGCTCATGACAGCCCTGGTATGCGAAACAGCATTGAAATATGTCTTTTTTACGACTCTGCGAACGTCAGCCTCTCCCCCGCCTGCAGTCCTTATCTTCTTCAGCCTGCCAACCATTATGCTGTCAATGCCGGACATGCTTTCTTCGAGGGTCTCAAATGTTGTTTCTGAGAACATAGATGTTAAAAATGCCTTCAAGAAGACCCTGATAGGTTCAGGTTTTAAAGCGCCTTTAAAAACAATACTGCCGAGGCCTCTTCTTCTGAATTCTCTGGATAGAAAATCAAAGTTTGGCAGGAACTCCAGAGAATACCGTATCCGCGTCTCGTTAAGATAGAAAAATTCTCCCCGGAGTTCCAGCGCCAGTTCTCCCTCTGATTCAACGAGAGGGCTCATAAGCGCAATAAATCTATCAATGGCTGTTGTAACGGCGATGTTGTTAGGGTCATGAATATAGGCAGTCCTTATAATGACTGTGAACTGGTTTATTATGTCCTTGCCGTTTGCGAAACTTTTTTCTTTAATGTCCATGTTATATTCTTATAATTGCATATATATAAATTATCTGCAAGGTTTTACCGCTTCTGTATGCAGAGTGGTTCTGCTGCAAAACTATCATAACTTTTGTAATCTGTCAATTTATGCGTTTGATTTTTTGTTGGATTTTTCGTTATTATCATTTATGGAAATCAAGAAACTTCTTGAAGATTCAGGGCATTATTTGATGAATACATATAACAGGTTCCCGATTGTTCTGAGGAAGGGACGCGGGATGAAGGTGTGGGGCTCTGACGGAAAGGAATATCTTGATTTTGTCGGAGGCATAGCGGTAAATGTGCTCGGGCACTGCCATCCAAAGGTTGTTGTCGCCATTCAGAAACAGGCGCAGCGCCTCATTCACGTCTCAAATCTCTACCATATAGAGCCTCAGATAAAACTCGCAAAACTGCTTGTGGAGCGCTCTTTTGCAGACAAGGTTTTTTTCTGCAATTCTGGCGCCGAGGCGAACGAGGCAGCCATAAAACTCGCCAGAAAATATGCAAAAGAGCATCTCGGCAAGGATAAATTTGAGATAATAACCGCTGTTAATTCATTTCACGGAAGGACCCTTGCAACGGTTACGGCAACAGGACAGGAGAAATTCCAGAAGGGTTTTGAGCCGTTGGTCCCGGGTTTCAAGCACACAGCCTTTAATGACGTCAGCGCGCTTGAATCTGCGATAACACAGAATACCTGCGCGGTCATGCTTGAGCCGATACAGGGCGAAGGGGGCGTAAAAGTCCCGGACGATGATTATTTTAAAGAAGTGCGCGAGCTGTGCAATAAGCGCAATCTGCTTCTTATCCTTGACGAGGTTCAGACAGGCATGGGGCGCACGGGGAAACTCTTTGCTTACGAACATTTTCATATTGCCCCTGATATAGTGACCCTTGCAAAAGGGCTCGGCAGCGGCGTGCCGATAGGCGCAATGCTTGCCTCAGATAAGGCGGCCTCTGCGTTTACGCCGGGTTCACATGCCTCTACATTTGGAGGCAATCCGCTTGCGTGCGCAGCAGCGATAGCGACAATAGAGACAATTCTTGAAGACGGGTTTATTTTTGACCAGTGCAATCGGATGGGAGAATATCTCAAGAGCGAGGGTTTATTTTTGACCAGTGCAATCGGATGGGAGAATATCTCAAGAGCGAGTTGAAAAGCCTGCAGAAAGAATTTCCGGCTGTGATAGTTGATATAAGGGGAATGGGGCTTCTTGTGGGGATGGAACTTACAAGGGATGGTTCATCCATTGTTAAGGCGTGCATGGAAAAGGGGCTTCTCCTTAACTGTACAGCGGGGAATGTGCTTCGTTTCACTCCACCGCTGATTGTGCATGGGAAAGATATAGACCATATGATTGATATACTGGGAGAAGCGCTGAGCAACGTGACATAAAAGCAGTGTCAGTAACAGTTATCAGTGTCAGTAAAAACTGTTTACCGTCACCGGTCACTGACACCGAAAGAGGGATATGAGAATGAAACGTGATTTTCTGACATTATGGGATTTATCTTCGGAAGAGATAGATAGACTCCTGAAGCGGGCGATTGATATGAAGACAGGCATTGACGCCGGCAAGTGTCCGCTGCTCGGGAAAAGCATCGGACTTCTTTTTGGGAAGGCGTCTACAAGGACCAGGGTTTCGTTTGAGGTAGGTATTTATCAGCTTGGCGCGCATTCAGTCTATTTAACCCCTAATGAGATACAGTAGCGAGATACAACTTGGCAGAGGCGAGACCACAGCGGATACAGCAAGGACGCTTTCCAGATACCTAAATGCAGTGGTGATAAGGACCTTCGGGCACGGTTTGCTTGAAGAGTTTGCAGCGCATTCTTCCATGCCTGTCATCAACGGACTTAGTGATTTGCATCATCCGTGTCAGGCGCTTGGCGATTTGATGACGATACTTGAGAAAAAAAGGCGGCTGAAAGGAATAAGGATTGCATACATTGGCGATGGCAATAATGTTGCAAACTCGCTGATTGAGTCTGCATCAAGGATGGGAATAAATATTACTGCTGCGTGTCCTGAAGGTTATGAGCCGGATTCCGAAGTGTTTGAAAAAGCAAAGGCTTCCGCAAAGAGCGAGATAATTATTCTCAGGAATCCGAAAGAGGCTGCCGGACAGGCCGATGTGATTTATACGGATGTGTGGGTCAGCATGGGACAGGAAAAAGAGGCTGATGAAAAAAGAAAGAGATTGAAAGACTATCAGATAAACAGCAAGCTCCTTTCCTGCGCAAAGAAGGATGTCATCGTGCTTCACTGTCTGCCTGCGCACAGGGGCGAAGAGATAACGGATGAGATTATGGACGGCCCGCACAGCGCGGTATTTGAGCAGGCAGAGAACCGCTTGCATGTTCAAAAGGCGCTGCTTGAAATGCTGGTGGTTTAAAGTGTCAAAGATTCAAAGGGTCAAAGGGTCAGAGACTTTGATACTCTGACACTATGATACTATGATACTTTTGTTAATGTTTTCATCACTTCTATCAGGGGCAGGTTGAGTTTTTTAGCAAGTTTTTTACAGTCTTCGTATTCAGGCGCTGTTTTGATAATCCTGCCGCCGAGTTTTGAAATTTTGACTTTTACCTTGCCTAATGCTGTATTGATTTCCTGTATCTCTCTCTTTAGCGTTTGCCTGCCTGCCTCGTAAAACCTGACACCTATGGTTGTCGTTTCTTCAAATATTATCTTCATGAGATTTTCTTTTTCTTTGCCGTTGCAAAGCACGGTCAGCTTTATTCCGGGCCTTCCTTTTTTCATTATCAACTGCGTCAGATAGACGTCAAGCGCTCCAGACTTAAATAATCTTTCCATTACGAATTCATATATCTGCGGGTTCATGTCGTCTATGGTGGTTTCAATTACTGTTACTTTCTCACCAGAAAATCCCCCCGGGACTCCTTCTTTAATCCCCCCTTGCCCCCCTTTAACAAAGGGGGGATGGGGGGATTTTCTGGGGGGTGGGTGGGGATTACCGATAAGAATTCTCAGCACATTCGGCTTATCCCTGAAATCCTTCTTGCCTGCGCCAATCCCTATTTTTTCAATAACCATATCAGGCATATTGCCAAACTCTGAAGATAACTCTTTCAAGATTACTGCGCCTGTGGGAGTGGTTAACTCAAAGGGTGTTCCATCCGAGTAAATCTTGCATCTTGCATCTTGCATCTTGCATCTAAGAACTTCAATTGCTGCAGGCGCAGGCACAGGCAGTATCCCGTGTTTTGTCCTGACAGAGCCGCCTCCGAGATTTATGGGAGATGCGCAGACCTTTTCTATGCCTAAGAGTTCAAGGCATATCAGAGTTCCCATGATGTCCACAATGCAGTCAACTGCGCCAAGTTCGTGCAGATGGGAATTATTGAATGTCTCGCCGTGAACTTTTGCCTCTGCTGTAAAGAGTCTTCTGAATATGTTCAGTCCCTTCTTTTTAATTCCATCTGAAAGTTGAGAGTTCTTAATCAGATGCTCTATATCTTTCCATCTTTTAGCTTCACCCCCCCGTTGCCCCCCCTTGCTAAGGGGGGGATGGGGGGGTGAGTTCTGGATAACATCTACCTTTGTCGCAGCGAGCCCTGAGCGTTTTACTCTTTTGACTTTGAGGGTATAGCCTTTAACACGGAGCTTCCGGAGTTCATTCTCCAGTTTTTTTGCGGGCGCCCCCGCATCAACAAGTGCGCCGAGGCACATGTCTCCGCTTATGCCGGAGGAACAGTCAAAATATGCTATTTTCAAGAGGACACCCCTCCCTAATCAATAAATATCTAATTGTATTTTGATCGTTTCGCCAATCCTCAACATGTCTTCTTCTGAAAGCACGCCAACACGTTTAAATAGCCGCATCTTACTCACAGTAGCCAGTTGATCAGCCATTGCCTTACTTTCCTTACCGTCAAATATAACAAGCGATTCACTTGGATACAGACGATCTGTCTTGCTGGTAAGAGGAACGACCTGAACTCGGTTGAGAAACTTATTTGACGCGTCATTGCTGACGATGACAGCGGGGCGTTTTTTTCTTATTTCTCCGCCAATGGAAGGGTCAAAATTAACCCACCAGACCTCACCCCTTTTCATTAGCAATATCCTTAAAAGTTATCTCTGCCCATTCTATGGCGTCTTTTTCTCTCTTTTTGTCTTTTGCCATTTGAGCGTAAGCCAATTCCAGATTTGGACGCACTACATGCGGCCGCACCAATTCCTCAACAAATTTGCTGATTTTGCGAGGGCCGATGGTCTTATGAAGTCCTGCATAAACTTCTTCATCTACGGTTATTGTCAATTTCTTTTGCATTGGAATCCTCCGTTCTATATACGTGTAGTATACGTATTGATTTTGAGCATGTCAATATTATTCCGTATAGATTATTATGTGATGCAATAGGTATCTAACTACATTTTTCGGGTTAATTCAGGGTATAATATAACTGTTCTTTGAGGTATAAGAAAGATGAAACTTGTCGCCATAGATATTGGTAACTCTTCAATAGATATAGGTTTTTTTATTGAGGCGGAGCTTTTTGTTCAAAAAATTAATACAAAGCCTCTGCTTCAGCCTTCGGAATACTCTGAGCTTTTTACAGGGTTTATGAGAGAAAAAAATATAGACAAAATGCCTGAGGGCATTATAATATCTTCTGTGGCGCCGGGGCATACAGATTCCGTTAAAAAGGCTTGCAGCGCTCTGAGCAAAAAAGGGACTGTGGTATTAACTCATAAGATGAAGACAGGGATAGACTTTCAGATAAACGAGCCTGAGAAACTCGGCACAGACAGGATTGCGGCAGCCGCAGGAGCGTGCGGCCTGTTTGGCGCTCCTGTCGCGGTAATTGATTTTGGCACAGCGACTACGCTTAATTTTATTGGAAGCGGAAATAAATATAAGGGCGGCGCAATTATGCCGGGGCTGGAACTTATGCGGAAATCCCTTTTCAGCGATACGGCACAATTACCGGATGTTGCAGTTTCTAAGCCGCTCTCTCCTCTTGGAAAGGATACGGCAGAGTGTATCCGTTCCGGCATTGTATATGGGACGGCAGGGGCAGTGGAAAGGATTATGTCAGAGGTGGAAAAAATGGAAGCGGAAAGTTTTAAAATAGTTGTAACAGGCGGCAATGCTGAATTCGTTTTGCCGTTTCTCAGGAAGGTGGACCATATTGAGCCTGCGCTTGTCTTAAAAGGACTGAGATTTATTTATAACCTGTCTGACAGGAGGAATGCATAATGCATGAACTGAGAAAAGACCCTTTGATGAATAGATGGGTTGCTGTTATGTCGGATTCTATGGCTCCGGCGGAATATCATATTCCGGGAGATGAGGCAAAAGAATCCGAATGCATCCTTTGTTCCGGCAGAGAAAAAGAAACCCCTCCGGAAATAACTGCAATCAGGGGAAACGGCTCGCATCCCAATGAACCGGGCTGGCTGGCAAGGGTAATCCCGAGTTTTAAACCAATACTGCATGTGGAAGGCGAGCTCGGCAGGCGGGGCGTCGGCATGTATGACAGGATGAACAGCATAGGCGCAAATGAGATTATCATAGAGACGCCTGAGCATAATAAAACAAGCGGTGATATAAGTTTTGAACAGACGCTCAGGGTAGTTTCACTTTATAAGGAGAGGATTGCCGACCTGGAGAAAGATTTAAGGCTGAGATATGTGTTGATATATAAAAATTCCGGCAGGGAGGCAGGCGCGGTTTATTCTCATCCCCATTCACAGATTATCGCGACTCCGATTATCCCGAGACGCATCAAAGAAGAACTTGACGGCGCAAAGCAGTATTCCCATTCACAGATTATCGCGACTCCGATTATCCCGAGACGCATCAAAGAAGAACTTGACGGCGCAAAGCAGTATTATGCTTATAAAGAGCGGTGCATCTTCTGCGATATAATAAGGGAAGAGTTGAGGAATGGCGAGAGGGTAATCTTTGAGACGAAAAAATTTATCGCCTTTTGCCCTTACGCCCAGATTTCTTCATTTGAATTCTGCATAATGCCAAAGAGGCATTCCTGCGCATTTCAGGAGATAAATTCAGAGGAGATGGAAGACCTGGCTTTGATGCTGTCGGCTATGCTCAAAAAACTCGGGACTGTGCTGAAAAATCCGCCGTATAATTACATTATACACACAGTTCCTAACATGATACCGAGGCGCAATCACTGGCATACGCTCGGAGAAGATTTTCACTGGCATATAGAGGTAAGGCCGAGACTTGCGAGAGCAAGCGGTTTTGAGTGGGGTTCGGGTTTTTATGCGGTAACAACATCCCCTGAGGATGCAGCTAAATATTTAAGGGAGGCGTGAGATGAATGTTAAGAAGATTCTCTTTCCTACGGACTTTTCAGAGGGGTCGGATAATGCCCTGCCTTATGCGGCTGATATGGCAAGGCATTACGGCGCAAAACTTTATCTGCTTCATGTTATTCAGGACATAGCCGAGGCAATGGGGTGGTATGTGCCTCATGTGTCGCTGGACGAGTTGTACAGGGATATTGAGGGGAATGCGGCAGAAGAGATAGCCAGGTATGGCGTTGAAGAGTTCAGGGGGTTAAAGGACATTGAACGTATTGTTGTAAAGGGAACGCCGTACCAGGAGATTCTAAAATTTGCAGGAGAGAAAAAGGCGGACCTTATAGTTATAGGCACGCACGGCAGGAAAGGGCTTGACAGGGTTATCTTCGGAAGCACTGCGGAAAAGGTTGTAAGAGACGCCCCATGTCCTGTGCTCAGCGTAAGATTGCCGCGTTATGAGGCCAAGAAGTGAGGGTCTATTTATCCGAGACTGCCTTTATAGACCTTTTATTAAGCGCTGCCGAGGTATATAAGAGAGAGAGCCTGGGCTTTCTCCTCGGCTATAAACCTGAAGGCAGATTTATAATTGAACATGCATTCAGTTTTCAGACGGCCAGGAGGAGGCATAAGGGAGTTACCTTTCAGCACAAGAATCATAAGAAGATAGAGCCTATATTAGAGAAGTTTGACAGGCTTCAAATCATAGGCGACTTCCATTCTCATACCCAGTTCGGGGTGACAAAGGGGCTTCCTATCCCAAGCGATGAAGACATCAAAGAGATGAAAGATGGACAGGTATATCTGATAATCGCTATAAACAACAACGAAAAAACTCTTAACTGGGGTGAAAACAGGGACGGCACAATATCAGGCTCTGTCGGGGAATTCTTTTTTAAGATAGCCGCATACTTTTCACGCGGTTCTTCAGGGATAAAAAGGGCCAAGATTCACTGTCCGTTTCCGCCGGGATTTTAAGGATACAAGATGCAGGATGCAAGATGCAACCCCCCTCACTCCCCCCTTAGTAAGGGGGGAACTAAAGGGGGGTTATCGTCCATCATGAATCATGAATCGTGCATCCTGTATCCCGTGGTTTCTTATTATGCTCAGAACTAAGGTTCTTGTAGTAGGCGGAGGGCCTGCGGGTTCAACAGCAGCCCGTTTTCTTGCAAAAGAAGGAATAGACGCAATACTGCTTGAAAGGAATTTTTCTTTTGTCAAGCCCTGCGGCGGCGGAATCCCTGACGCTGCCTTTGATGAATTTGGCATACCCAGAAATATTATCAAAAAAAGCGTCAAAAATATAAAGTTGGTGTCTCCTCTGAATAACGCTGTTGATATTAGACTTAAGGGAGGTTTTATTGCCATAGTCAAGCGCGGTGAATTTGACTGCCTGTTGAGGGAAGAGGCGAAACGTAGAGGGGCGCAGTTAATTGAGGCTGAGTTCAGGCATTTTGAAGAGACGGGAAAACAGATAACTGCAAGGGTAAACATTAACGGCGCAGAAGAAGGCATAAAAGCTGACTATGTTATAGCCGCTGATGGTGTGAATTCAAGAGTAAGGCTTGCGCTGGGGTTGAAGCTGCCCCCTGCTTTATATACGCTCACAGGGAAGATAAGAAATAAAGACGCCGATACATGTGAGTTCTGGTTTGGTGAATCCCATGCCGACAAATCGTATTCCTGGGTCTTCCCTGAAACTGACGGCATATCGGTAGGCACCGGCAGTCCTGACGCGCGAGCGTTGAAAGGCATGCTCAAGGCATTTTTTGAGAGAAGGAGTCTGAGCGCTGATTGTAATGCGGAGCGGATGTACAGGGTGCCGTTATGGAACGGAGAGTTATATAATAAAGATAGTATACTCTTTATCGGCGATGCGGCAGGGCAGGTGATGCCGCTGACTTATGAGGGTATATACTATGCGATGAAGGCCGGGGAGTTTGCAGCAATGGCAATAATAGCGGGAAAACCCTCTGATTATAAGAGGCTGTGGCGCAAGAGGTTTAACAGCAGGTTTATGATAATGAGAAAGCTCTGCGATTATTTTCTGAGGGATGACAATTCAGCCGAGAAATTTGTTTCCCTCTACAGAAGAGAGGAGATTCAGGCTGCGGCCATGAGACTCTGGTTTGAGAAGTCTTCAGGCAGAGGGAACCTAATCTCTTTTGTAAACTTTTTCAGAAAAACTTTAAGTTGATACAGAAAAGATTCATATCGTACTCTCTGGTAATTCACCTGCTTGCGATGTCCCTTCTTTTTATCGCCCCTGCAAAGAAGGAGCAAAGGGGGAGCAAAGGGGACAGCCGTTTTCTGCGAGGCTTGTTACAGCAGAGGAGATAGGTCTGGGAGGCGGGGACAGGACAGCGCATCAAAGTCCGAAGGTTATGCTGCCGCCTATGCCGGCAAAACCCGCATCCTTGCCTCGCTCCTCTAAGAAGCCTTCTATCCCCTCTGCCCCATCCACCGGTTCAAAGAGCCCGCAGAGCGCTAAGAGTCAGGAGTCCGCTGCACAAGCGGCAGCGCCTTCAGGCTCCATGAGCAATGGGTCAGAGAATTTGAAAAGTTCGCAATCAGGAATGCCTCCCGGCGCAGGAGGAGGCTCGTTTCCGCTTAGGAGAGAGACGATAGACAGCATTACGCAGAAAGAAAAGGTTTTTTCGGTGGGACAAAGCGCAAAGGAGGCAGGAATAGAAATAGCGAAGAAGACTGAGGCGCAACCTCAGAAGAGCAGTATCTCATTTGATGTTAAGGGATTTAAATATGACGGCTACATGCTGAGGCTGAAAGATAAGATTGAAGGGATATGGCAATATCCCTCTGATGCGGCAATGCGTCAGATTTACGGAGACCTCTATCTCAGCTTTACGATTAAAAAGGATGGCCGTCTTGGCAAGATAGAGCTTGTCAGAACATCAGGCTATAAAAGTCTGGATGATGCAGCAAAAAAGGCGCTTAAGGATGCGGAGCCTTACTGGCCTTTGCCCGAGGACTGGAAAGAGGAAGAACTCACTGTCAAAGGACATTTTATATACAGTATTTACGGGGTTTATATTAGGTAAGCCCCAAAATTCTTCTGTTATAATTAAAGCATGAAACCGAAAAAACACCTGGGCCAGAATTTTCTTTATGACCCTTCCATACTCAGGAAGATTGTGCAGGCGTCAGAGATATCATCAGAGGATACTGTTGTTGAGATAGGGCCCGGCCGCGGCAGTCTTACAGCGCTGCTTGCAGAGAAGGCAAAAAAAGTCATAGCGATAGAACTTGACAGGGAACTCTGCGAGAAACTCAAGTCCGGATTTAACGAGTACGGGAATGTTGAGCTTGACTGCGGAAATGCGCTCAGATATCCCTATGAAGGCCTTCCTGAATTCAAGGTAGTTGCAAACATCCCTTATTACATCACTACTCCGATAATATTCAGGCTTATTGAGAGCAGGGGGAATCTCATATCCATGACGCTTACTGTTCAGAAAGAGGTAGCAAAGAGAATCGCGGCCCAACCAGATACTAAAGACTACGGCGTTCTTTCTATTATGATTCAGTATTATGCTGTTCCGGAATTAAAGTTTATAATTCCTAAAGGTGCGTTCAGGCCTGTGCCAAATGTTGATTCTGCCGTCATTCATCTAAAAATCAGAAAATCGCCTCTTATTAGCGTTAAGGACGAGAAGTTTTTTTTCAGGGTGGTCAAGACCGCTTTTACACAGAGGAGAAAGACGCTTGCAAATGCGCTGAAGTCAATAATACCCCCCCATGTTCCCCCCCTTAGCAAGGGGGGGATTAGGGGGGGTGAAGGGGGGCAAGGTGGGATTAGAGAAATATTGATTAATATAGGCATTGACCCGCAGAGAAGGCCCGGCACTCTGAGCATTGAGGAATTTGCAAGACTGGCGGATGTGCTATGAAAATATTTGAAGTTATAGACATATCAGGCGATGTGGGAATAAGGGCTTTTGGCAAAAGCATTGAAGATGTCTTTAAAAATTCTGCTCTTGGCATGTACAGCCTGATAACTGACCTTGAAGGCGTAAAAGCGGAGAAGGACATCAGCATTTCCGTGGAGAGCAATTCCCTTGAAGGGCTGCTGGTTTCGTTGTTGAATGAACTCATATTTCAATTTGATGCGTATAATTTTATCGGGAAGAGAATTGATATCCAATCCCTAACTCCTAATCCCCAATCCCCATCGCTTAAGGCGATAATTTCAGGAGAGGAATTTGATACTGAAAGGCATGAGAGAAAATTATTGATAAAGGCAGCGACATATCATAGACTGAAGATAGAGAAGGCAGGGGATGTTTGGCAGGCGGATATTATTTTTGATATATAAAAACCGATTTGACATCGGGTGACGTTTGTGTACATAATATAATACACAAATGGGGGACAAGACTATGAAATTTTTGAGCGTTAGGGATTTAAGAGGCAAATCAGCGCAGATATGGAAAGAGCTTCCCGGGGAAAGGGAAATGGTTGTTACAAGCAATGGACGGCCCATAGCCATCCTTGCGGCAATAACCGAAAAAAACCTTGAGGAATCGCTCGCGGCATTTCGTCAGTCCCGCGCAGTTGAAGCGGTTGTCTCTCTTCAGCGCAGTTCGGTAGAGCGTGGAACCGACAAGATTTCTATGGATGAGATTAACGCCGAGATAAAAGCTGTCCGTAAAAAGCGCTCACGATGAACATTGTGCTTGACACAAATGTCCTTGTTGCCGGTCTTTTGTCGCCGTTCGGGGTTTGCGGAGAAATCGTCCGCATGGTTTCATCCGGCGAACTGACGCTTTCTTTTGATGCCCGTATTCTTTCGGAGTATAATGAAGTTATACGCCGGCCTAAGTTTAAGTTTGAAGAAGAAAAAGTGGATGCGCTTCTTGACTATATTGAGTATCGCGGACAGACGGCGGCGCCTTCTCCTCTGGCCAATTCGCTTCCTGATTCTGACGACGAACCATTCATTGAAACAGCCATTGCAAGTAAAGCTGTATGTCTTGTCACGGGAAATCAAAAGCATTTCCCTGCTGAACTATGCTTGGGAATTAAGGTCTTTTCTCCAAAGGAGTTCTTGATGTTTTACAAAAAACAGAAAAGACGCATGAAAGAATAATTTATAAAAGAACTTTTTTGTACCGAGGATACTGATTTTATGCTTCCAGAAAAACTTAAAAGGCTTGATGAAACAAGGGTAGAAGTTCCCTCAGACTACAAGCCGGGGATGAGGGTCAGGGGAATTATTTATGTTGATGAAATCCTTGAAAAAGACCTTGAACCCCAGTGTATTGACCAGGTTGCAAATGTTGCAACACTGCCGGGCATTGTAAATGCGTCTATGGCAATGCCTGACATCCATATGGGATACGGGTTTGCAATAGGCGGGGTGGCGGCATTTGACTTAGATGAAGGTATAGTCTCGCCTGGAGGCGTGGGCTATGACATAAATTGCGGTGTGCGCCTCTTAAGAACCAACCTGATGAAAAATGATGTTGCGCCGAAATTAAAAGAGCTTATCGGAATACTTTATAATGAAATCCCTTCAGGAGTCGGTTCAAAGGGCAAGATACGGCTTACGCCTGACAGCGAAAGAAGATTGATGCTGAATGGCGCCCGCTGGGCCGTGGAAGAGGGATACGGAGAGATGTCAGACCTTGAAAGGATTGAATCAGGAGGGTGCATTGACGGCGCAGACCCTGACCTCATAAGCAAAAAGGCTTATGAGAGAGGCAGGGCGCAGCAGGGGACTCTGGGCTCCGGCAATCATTTCCTTGAAATCCAGTATGTGGATGAGATATACGATGAAAAAGCCGTCAATGCAATCGGCCTGTTTGAAGGGCAGGTTACTGTGATGATACATACAGGTTCGCGCGGGTTCGGGCATCAGGTATGCACGGATTTTCTTGAGGTGATGGAGAGGGCTGTCAGCAAATACAAAATTGAACTTCCCGACAGGGAACTTGCCTGCGCTCCTTATAGAAGTCCCGAGGCTCAGGATTATCTCTCTGCGATGAGGGCTGCCGCAAATTATGCTTGGGCGAACAGACAGTGCATAATGCACTGGACCAGAGAAGCGTTTGTGAGTTTTTTCAGTACAACTCCGAGGGAATTAGGGATGAGCCTGATATATGACGTGGCTCATAATATCGCGAAGGTTGAAGAACATATTGTAAATGGCAGAAAGAAAAAACTCATAGTCCACAGAAAAGGAGCAACACGGGCTTTTCCGCCGGGACATCCGGACTTGCCTGATGCTTATAAACAAATAGGCCAGCCTGTCTTGATACCCGGCGATATGGGCAGGGCGTCTTTTGTATTGATAGGAACAGAAAAGGCAATGAGCGAAACATTCGGCTCAACATGTCACGGCGCGGGAAGGGTGATGTCAAGGCATCAGGCAATAAAGAAGGCAAAGGGCAGGGCGATATGGCGTGAAATGGAAGACAAAGGAATAATAGTCCGCTCTGCAGGAAGAGAGACGCTTGCAGAGGAGATGTCAGAGGCGTATAAAGACGTCTCGGATGTTGTTGATGTTGTCCATAAAGCAGGCATATCAAAAAAGGTTGCAAGATTAAGGCCGATGGGAGTAATTAAGGGATGAAAATAATTCGCTAATTGACATCTTGACGTATATGAATATAAAATATATACGTCAGAGGGTAAGATGAATACTAAATTGACATTGCGTCTTGATGAAAAGCTGATAAAAGATACAAAAAAGATTGCGAGTGCGAGGGACATCAGCCTTTCGCAGATGGTGGCTGACTATTTCATGTCCATCTCACCCCAAAAGAAAAAAGAGATAATAGAGTCGCCTGTTCTATCTGAAGTGTCAGGCATACTTTCTTCAAAGACTGATAAAGGTAAACTGCTTAAGAAATACAGAAAGCATATAGAGGAAAAGTATCTTTGAAAAGTGTCCTATGCGACATCAATTATGTTCTCGATATCTTTTTAAAACGCCATCCTTTCTATTATCCGGCAGCTAAAGTATTTAAGGAAATTGAAGATAAAAATATTAAAGGTTATCTTTGCGCTTTAAGTTTTCCAACGCTTTTCTATTTATTGTCAAAGGGAATTAACAGGGAGAAAGCCCTTAAAGCCCTTGAAAAGATAAGGATTGTGTTCAGCATTGCCCCTGTCAACGAGAAAGTCATAGACCTGTCCCTTGCATCTGATTTCAGGGATTTTGAAGATGCGGTGCAGTATTATTCTGCTTTACAGGTAAAGGCAGACTGTATAATAACCAGGAACAAAGGTGATTATATCTCTGATGTGATACCAATCCTGACATCTGATGAATTTCTGGTAATTATTGATTCCTAAGTGCTTATGCATTTGAACTTATGAAAAATATCCTCTCTATTATCCCTCTTGGCGGTGTTGAGGAGATAGGCCTCAACATGACTGTCATGGAATACGGCGATGACCTCATTATTGTAGATGCCGGGCTGATGTTTCCTGAGGAGGACATGCTCGGGGTTGATTTTGTCATCCCGGATTTTTCTTACCTCATAGAAAATAAGGACAAGATAAAAGGGGTTGTGCTCACGCACGGGCATGAAGACCACACAGGAGCGCTCCCTTTTCTTTTGAAAGAGATTGATGTGCCTGTTTACGGAACTCCACTCACGCTTGGGCTTGTCAGAGAAAAACTCAAAGAACATTTTCTTGAAAATGCCGCACTCATTCCCGTTAAGCCGAGGGATGTGGTGAACCTCGGAGTTTTTTCTGTTGAGTTTGTTCGTGTAACCCACAGCATTGTTGACGGTGTGGGCTTGGGAATAGATACGCCTATTGGAAAGGTTGTGCATACCGGAGATTTCAAACTGGACCCGACGCCTGTTGACGGGCAGTTAATGGATTTCCACAAGTTTTCCGAATACGGAGAGAAAGGCGCTCTCCTGATGCTTTCCGACAGCACGAATGCTGAAAAAGGCGGATATACATTTTCCGAGAAAGAAGTGCGGCGGGCCTTTGAGGACATCTTCTCTGCATCACAGGGAAGAATAATTATTGCGACCTTTGCCTCAAACATACACAGGATTCAGCAGGCGATTGACGTTGCAGTGAAGTTCGGAAGAAAGGTAATACTCTGCGGCAAGAGCCTGGTCTCCAACGCCCAGATAGCCCTGGACCTCGGTTATCTTCAGATACCGAGAGAGACCTGGCTCAGGCTTGAGGATTTAAAAAAGCTTGAAGACAGAGAGGTAGTGATTATAACAACAGGCAGTCAGGGCGAGCCGATGAGCGTTCTTTCAAGGATAGCGACGGATGAACACAAGCAGATAAAGGCAAAGGAAGGAGACACGGTTATACTCTCAGCAAAGGTGATACCGGGCAATGAGCGTTCCATAGGAAGGATTATAAACCATCTCTTCAAGAGAGGCGCAAATGTTATATATGAAAAAGTTTCAGAGATACACGTCTCAGGCCATGCGTCAAAGGAAGAGCTCAAACTCATGCTTAATATGGTGAGGCCAAAATACTTTATGCCGGTTCACGGCGAGTACAGGCATCTTGTGTATCACTCAAGGCTTGCAGAAAAGACAGGCATCCCGAAAGAGAATATATTCATGCTTGAAGACGGAGAGATACTTGAAATAACAGACGAGGGCGCAAAAAAGAACGGAAGGGTCAACTCCGGCAGAATTTTCATAGACGGCAAGGGAGTGGGAGATGTTGAAGGCATGGTTCTTCGCGACAGGAGAAGGCTTGGATATGACGGCCTTGTGCTTGTGATAATTGCAGTTGAAAAACTCACAGGCAGGCTTGTCTCCGGGCCGGATATAATCACAAGAGGCTTTGTCTTTGAAGATACGGTTCCGGACCTCATTAATAATATCGGGAGCCTTGTGTCAGAGACGCTGAAGGTATTGGACAAGGAGATAATGTTAGACCCGTCTCTGGTTAAGTCCAAGATACGAAGCGTATTAAAGAAATATCTCAGGAACACGATGGAGAAGAGCCCCATGATAGTTCCGATAATATTTGAGATATAAGAAGATTTGGAAGGAGGGATAAGTATGAGCAGGCAAATAATTTTTGTTGTTGTTTTAGCCCTTGCCATGTCCTCAAACAGCATTACCTTGGGCGCTGATAAAGAGGCGTCGCAAAATCTTATCATCAAAGAGATGGCTGCCCTTGATAAAGCCTTTAAAACAACAATTGATGCTGTTGTATTAAACCGGCTTGATAAGATTGCTCCTGCATTTGAAGAGGTGCACAGGGTAAGGGAAGAAGTTGAGAAAACTGTAAAGGAAGGCAAAAAAATAGCCCTTCCCAAAAATCAGGAACGCTTCAAACTTTTTGTCAGTTTAGATAACAGGTTTCATAAAGAGGTGGAGATACTCGTGGAATCAGCAAAGAAAAATCATACAGGCAGAGTCCAGAAACAGACCAACAGGCTTCTCGGCCTATGCGTCAGGTGCCACGCAATGTTCAGGAAGTAAGCAGCCGCTTATGGATTTGATACTTCTACTAAAAGGCTTCTTTCTGGGGATTGTGGAGGGCATAACCGAGTTCATCCCCGTCTCATCCACAGGACATTTAATCCTTGCCGGAGACCTTCTTGGTTTTAGCGATGAAAAGGCAAAGGTCTTTGAGGTGTTCATTCAGTTGGGGGCGATTCTCTCGGTCGTATGGCTTTACAGGGAAAAAATCTTCAGCGTGATGAAAGGGCTTCCGACACGTAAAGAGGCCCGCTCTCTTGTAATCAAACTTATCATTGCGTTTCTTCCGGCCGCATTCATCGGCCTGCTGACGCATAAGGCCATAAAGACTTACCTCTTCAACCCGATTACTGTTGCGGTGGCGCTCATTGCGGGAGGGCTTGCGATCTTGATAATTGAAAGGATGGAGCGCCGGTCACATGTAAAGGATGTTGATAACGTCACACTGAAACAGGCAATAGGAGTTGGGTTCGCTCAGTGTCTGGCGCTCTTCCCTGGAGTTTCGCGTTCAGGGGCAACGATCATGGGGGGACTTATCATAGGATTTGACAGGCTGGTTGCCGTAGAATTTTCCTTCTTTCTCGCTATTCCGACCATGTTTGCGGCAACAGGGTACGATTTGCTTTCGAACCTTCACGCTCTTTCGCTATCGGACATTCCGCTCTTTGCCGTTGGATTCGTTACATCGTTCTTCTTTGCACTGATTGTCATTAAGTCGTTTCTCAGGTATGTCTCGCGGCATAATTTTTCAGGCTTTGCGTATTACCGTATAGGATTCGGTTTGCTTGTCATGGCCTTTTACTGGCACAGGGGGTGGAAGTTCTGACATGGGGGTTTCTTTGTTTTTTCAGGACACGCTTTGGATATTTTTGTGTATTATAGATTCATGCTTGCAGTTATAATCATTGGAGGGATATGGCTGAAAGGATAAAAAGGGTAAAAGACGAAGTCCTGGGCATCGTCTCAATCTTAGGCGGCATTTACATCGGACTGAGCCTTGCGACTCATAAAACATGGGACCCCTCTCTGTTTACGTTTACCGGTTCTTCTCCAAAGAACTACGGCGGCATAGTAGGGGCTTACATGTCAGATGTTTTGCTGGCGGTTATAGGCCTATCAGCCTTTGCGATACCGTTGTTTGTAATTGTGTATGGCGTTAAAAGACTCCTCAGAAAAGAAGGCCGCAGGATGAATTTGATTGGCGTTCTGCTTTTTGTTCTCTCTTCTTCCATCCTTCTGTCTCTCATGTCGGCGACATTTAAGCTTAAGATTGAGAGTAATCCGGGAGGCGTTACCGGCATGTTTATTTCTGATTTTATGATGAGTCTTTTATCAATACCCGGAGCATATATCTTTTCGCTGGCAGTGTTCCTGTCTTCTGTGGTGCTTCTCAGCCCTGTGTCATTGGTATCGCTTGCATTGAGGAGAGAAAAGAATGAGGCGGGTGAAGAAGAACAGGTATCTGAGCCGCTGATTGAAGAGAACATTATTCAGGATGAATCTTATCTAACAGGTTCTGTCCAGCAGCCGATGCCTTTGTTCGGGCATGAAGTTGTAAAGCCGGGTAAGAGAGGCGACTATACGCTGCCTTCTTTAGAACTGCTTAATGTCTATGACTCAGGGATAAGGCCGTCAAAGGATGAGCTTCTGACAAGCTCTTCTCTGCTTGTGCAGAAACTTTTCGATTTTGGCGTAGAGGGTAAAATCACACAGGTGCAGGCCGGGCCTATCGTAATAATGTATGAGTTTGAGCAATGTATGAGTTTGAGCCGGCCCCCGGGGTAAAGATAAACAGGGTTGTCTCACTGTCAGACGACCTGGCGCTTGCGCTCAAGTCTCATGGGGTAAGGGTGTCTCCAATTTCAGGCAAGTCAGCCATAGGGATTGAGGTTCCTAACAGGACGCGGGAGACAGTGTCCCTGAGAGAAATTATATCTTCCGAAGGCTTTATGAAGAGCCATTCAAGACTTGCTCTGGCGCTGGGTAAGGACATATTCGGCGTCCCTGTTGTTGCTGACCTGGCGAAGATGCCGCATCTTCTTGTTGCAGGAGCGACAGGTTCGGGCAAGAGCGTATTTATAAACTCTATGGTTATGAGCATTCTTTTTAAGATGTCTCCAAAAGAGGTTAAGATGCTGATGATAGACCCTAAACTTCTTGAGCTTTCCGCCTATGAAGGCATACCGCATCTCATCTCGCCTGTTATAACAAATCCGAAAGAGGCGGCAGAGGCGCTGAGGAAGATGGTTTTTGAAATGGAGAATAGATACAGAAGGCTTGCCGAGAAAAACACAAGGAATATAGAAAGCTACAATAAACTGGTTTCAGAGGACGAGCGGCTGCCTTATATCGTTGTCTTTATAGATGAGCTTGCAGACCTGATGTTTGCCTCTGCAAACGAGGTTGAGGACTCCATAGCAAGGCTTGCGCAGATGGCGCGCGCCTCAGGCATACACCTGGTTGTTGCAACACAAAGGCCTTCGGTTGATGTGATTACCGGGATTATTAAGGCTAATTTCCCTGCAAGGATTTCATTTCAGGTAACCACGAGGATAGATTCAAGGACGATACTTGATGCGCAGGGCGCTGAACAGCTTCTCGGCAAGGGCGATATGCTTTTCATGCTTCCGGGGACAAAGATAATGCGCATACACGGCGCGCTCATCACGGAAGAGGAGATAAAAGCCGTTACAGATTTTATCATGCCGCAGGGAGCGCCGGACTATTCCATATTTGAAAATATACAGATAGAGGAGCACGTGGATAACGAGCCCTCTGCCGAGAGGGATGAGCTGTATCACAAGGCAGTGGAACATGCAGAGTCTGCGGGTGAGGTGTCTATATCGTCAATACAGAGGCGGCTTAAGATAGGTTATAACAGGGCTGCGCGCATCATGGAACTGATGGAGGAAGACGGGCTTGTGGGTTCTCCGAAAGGCGCAGGCAAGCCCAGAGATTTTCTGAGGAGGAAAAGATGAGCAAAGAACAGGTTTCAGGTCTTAGGGTTCAGGTTTCAGGTATAGTACTATTTTTTATAGTTTTTATACTGTCACCTGTCGCCTGTCCCTGTCGCCTGTCGCCTGTCTTTGCTGATGATGAGGCTGCAAGGATTCAGGAGGCTTACAGGAATATAAGCGATATGAAAGCAGGCTTTGTCCAGAAGAATTATATGAAAGACCTTGGCAGAACAGACACATACAAAGGAGTTCTTTTTATAAAGAGGCCTTCAAAGATGAGATGGCAATACAAGGGCGAGAAGCCGCAGGAGATTATAATAAATAACGATAAGATTCTGATATATAACAAGGCTGAGAAACAGGCGTTCAAGAGCGTTTTCAACAGGCAGACATACGGTCAGGCGCCTGTGGCCCTGCTAAGCGGTTTCGGAAATGTAAAAGAAGAATTCAACATAACCCAAAAAAATAAAAAACTGATTCTTGTCCCTAAAAATCCTATGGGGAATATTGTTTCCGTTGAGATAGAAACTTCCGATGAGGACTTTCCTATAAAATCTTTTATAATAAATGACATGCGTTCAAACAGGATTGAGATACGGCTTAAGAATGTAGAGCTGAACACAGGGATTAAAGATGCGGTTTTTGATTTTTCTTTGCCTGAAGGAGTGAATATCTATGAGCATAATTTTTAAGGCTCTCAAAAAAGCGGAAGATGAATCCAGGGTTGAGAAAGCGCCGCTCAAAAAGACCCAGGCTTACCAGTTCGCAGATAAGAAGTTCTTGACCGTAATTATCATCGGCATTGCTGTGCTTGCATTGTCTTCTTTTGCAGGCATTTATCTGGCTAAAAACAAAACACTCTCAAGACTGTTTGCAAAGCCTTCAAAAAAGGTGGTTGAGGTTCAGCCAAAGCAGCAGCCCGCAAGCATTCAACCTCCGGCAGTTCCACAGGCTCAAACACCGGCGCCTGTTTCTAAAGGCATGGATACAATGAAACTTCATGAAGATGCGATAAAGCAGATAAAAGGCAAAAATTATTCGGCTGCTGAAAGCATCTTGAGAAAAGCAATTAGTCAAAAACCAGACGATGCGGCAATGCACAATCACCTCGGACTTGCGCTAAAAAATCAGGGCAAATTTAAAGAAGCGGTTAAGGCTTATGAAAAGGCCCTTCAGCTTAAGCCGGATTATTACGAGGCTATAAATAATCTGGCTGTAACTTATGAGATGCTTGGAACTTATGAGATGCTTGGAGACAGAAAGAAGGCAGCGTTTTTTTATAAGAAGGCCCTCTCCCTGAACCCCTCCTACGCTGAGGCTCATTTGAATTATGCCATGCTGCTTGAGGCTGAAGGCGACAGCCAGACCGCAGAAAGCCACTATCAGCAATTTCTTACTCTTTCGTCTGACGAATCCCTGAAAAACAAAGTCAAAGAGCGGCTTAAGGAGATTAAAAAGTAAGTCAGGCTGCCTCTCTGCTGAGATTGCGAAAATTGCAGTTAATGAGTTTGCTTTGAGAACCTCCTCTAACATAAAACC
>Ga0210058_1000789_pt1 | contig 29440 bp, 24 predicted proteins | sample CryGeymeta201511_FD_183979 | JGI IMG/M metagenome (GOLD analysis project Ga0210058, IMG submission 183979) | Groundwater microbial communities from Crystal Geyser aquifers in Utah, USA - Crystal Geyser metaG 2015-11 (SPAdes) (version 2) | ecosystem: Environmental > Aquatic > Deep subsurface >...
GGCGAATTCGTTATCCCGGTGACAGCAGCCTGCGCCTGGGCCAGAGTCTCGGCACGCGGCCTGGGCCGCCTCGCCCGCGGACCTCTGGCCTGCGCGCCAATCAAAGCGCGTTCGTCTACCCGTAAGAAGCGCGCCAGCCGCTGGCGATAGGCATCGCGTTCGACCGGATTGGGGAGGTCTTCGATCAGGGGCAACACCTGGGCCGAGATGTCGGCTTTGACCTTGGCATCCTCCAGGTCACTCCCAACAGCCAACGTCTCCATTACATGAACGACGATGGGCTGGGCCTGCTCGATAAGCTGCTTCCACTGCTGCGGGTCACGCTGGACGATCTCGTCCGGGTCGAGTTCGTCAGGCATGGATGCCACGCGCAGGTCGGCCTGCAGGCGCGACTCGTGCCGCAGCAAGCCGCGCGCGTCGAAGCTGATCTCGCCTTCGCGGTCGAGGGATTGGCGGGCGGCATCCAGCCCGCGCAGCACGGCGGCCTGACCGGCGGCGTCCGGGTCGAGGGCCAGCACGATGCGGCGGCTGAAACGCTTGAGCAGGCGCAACTGGCCTTCGGTCAGCGCGGTGCCCATCGGCGAGATGACGTTCTCGAAGCCGGCCTGGTGCAGGGCGATCACGTCCATGTAGCCCTCGACGATGACCGCCTGGTCAGCCGCGCGGATGGGCTTGCGCGCCCGATCCAGGCCGTAGAGCAGGCGGCTCTTGCTGAAGAGAACCGTATCCGGCGAGTTGAGGAACTTGGGCACATCGTTGGGATCGAGGATGCGCGCCCCGAAGCCGGCCATGCGGCCCTGCTCGTCGCGGATGGGAATCATTATTCGATGTCTGAATCTATCGTAGGTGCGTGATGCGTGATGCGTGATGCGTGAATCAGGGGGGTCTTCGCGGACGGTGAGCAGGCCCGTGTCAATGAGTTCTTGTTCGCTGTAACCTTTGGCGGTGAAATGCTTGAGGGCGGCGTCCCACGAATCGGGCGCGTAACCCAGGCCGAAGGTCTCGAGTGCCGCGTCGCTCAGGCGGCGCTTCTCGTGCAGGTAGTCCAGGGCCAATTTTCCAGCAGGCGTGTTGACCAGTTGGTGGCGGTAGAAAGTCACCGCCTCTTCCAGCAGGGCGCGCAGGCGTTCGTGCTCTTCTTTTTCTTCCGGCTTCTGCGCCCTGTAGGGTTCCAGCTTGACCCCGGCGCGCTCGGCCAGGGAACGCAGCGCTTCGCCGAAATTCCAGCCTTCCTTCTTCATCACGAAGGAGATGACATCGCCGCCCTCGCCGCACTGCCCGAAGCAGCGCCAGGTCTGCCGGTCGGGCGAGACAATGAACGAGGGCGTCTTCTCGGTGTGGAAGGGGCACAGGCCGGAGAAGTTCTTCCCGGCGCGGCGCAGCTTGACCGATTCGGAGATCAGGTCAACGATGTCAATGCGGGATTTGATTTCGTCTATTTGGGACATGGGGTGGAGGTATCAGGTAGACAGGTACACAAGTTCAGGTAGACAAGTACACAAGTAAGCAGGGATGAGTGAATTATAGACGCGGAGGGGGGAGGGCGCAAGCCGCATAACAAAAGAACCCATTTTCTGTGAGAAAACGGGTTCATAAGCTAAAGCAAGTCCAGTTAGATGGGAATTGCAATCGTTACATCAAATTCAATGTCGGGCGCGTTGGAGTCATCGTAACCAGTAAAATCGTGCCTGTCCCAGAATTCACCCCTTTTTTCAAGTGAATCGGTTTTTGAAATGGAACTCCTGGGCATGGAATTTTATGCCGCGACTGGCACAAAAATGCTCGGTTGCGAGGTTATCTTTTCCGCGCTGGATTTAACCCGCGCCAAGACAATCGGTTTATCCTGCCTGCCGTGTCTCTTTAGCAATTCAAGGTTATACAAAACGATTTCTGGATCATCCTCGGGCAGAATTACCAATTCAAAATCGTCGGGTAGAACGTCAAATACCTTTGGGTGGTCGAGCAGGTATTCCATGAGTTGCCCGAGCAGGGTGATATTTCGCTCGGCTATATCTGATTTCATTTTTTCAACCATTCTTCGTACCTCCAACGATATGTCTGCCAGTTGGCTTTTATATCGTCAATTGCGTAATTCAAACCCTCCTTGTAATTGCGAACAGGGATCTCGGTCTTCTCGGTTTCTTCGTTTGTTCGCATTGTATCACGGTGAGCAAATCCATGCGCGGTGTCATAGCGAATAACCGGCAACCACCCAGAATCTTCAAAAAGGCATTCCAACTGTGCCACAAACGACAACACCTGCCCGCGATCCAATTCAAAACGAATTCGCAGAATATTGTCTTTGTCAAAGATATAGTTGAATGCAACGAGGCGCATGACGCTTTTTAGAATCCTTCAAGTTTGCTCAAATCCGCAATCCCATTGGACAAATTGGCAATTTGTCCAACCAGCGCGAGGCGATTTGCCCTGAGCGCCTCGTCTTCTGCCATGACCAGCACCTTATCGAAGAAGGCGTTGATGGCTGGGATGAGTTGGACGACGATGTCCAGGAATTCATTCACGGATTGCGGATGGCTGATCGAGGATTGCTGAATGGCCTGGTAAAGTTTCTTTTCTTCCTTTTCAACCAGCAACTGATCACTGATAACTGATAACCCTTCGACGGGGCTCAGGGCAGGCTGATCACTGCTCACTCCCGCCGAGCGGATGATGCGGACGCAGCGCGCATAGGCAGGCAAAATGGTATGCCAATCAGCGCGAGAAACCCAGGCCGATAACTGCCGCACAGCGCGGGAAGCGCGAGCTGGATCGTGACCCTGGGCAGCTAAGACCGCATCCACCACATCGTATTTGTAGCCAGAATCAATCAGCAAGGCGCGCAGACGCCCGAGGATGAACTCCAGCACCTGCGCCTGAATCTCGTCGCTGACTGGGATGGGCTCCAGCGCGGAGGCGGACTTCAGTGCGGCGCGCAAATCGAACGAAATGTCCTGTTCGATCAACGGCTGGAGGACGCCAATCGCGGCGCGGCGTAGACCGAAGGGGTCTTTTGCGCCAGTGGGCGCCAGTCCCGCGGCGAAGAGACCGGCGAGCGAGTCAAGGCGGTCAGCGAGGGCGACGGCCAGGCCAGCCTTGGTTTTGGGGACAGGCTGGTACTGCTCGCCAATCGCCTCGGCAACGGCCTGGCTTTCGCCGGAGCGCAGGGCATATTCGCAACCCATCACACCTTGTAAAGAAGTCATCTCGACTACCATCTTGGTGACCAGATCAGCCTTGGCGAGGAAAGTCGCACGTCGAAGGTCGAAGGTCTGTTTCTCATCCAAGCTAAGCATGTGCGCGAGTTCATCGGCGAGTTTGGACATGCGCTCGGATTTATCGAGCATCGAGCCGAGTTTCTTCTGGAAGATGAGTGTGCCCAGGCGCGGGCGGAAATCCTCCAGCTTGTGCTTGAGGTCTTCGCGGACGAAAAAGTCTGCATCCGAAAAGCGCGCGCCGAGGACGTGTTCGTTGCCTTCTCTCACTATGTCTATATGAAAATCATCTCCATTCCTGACTGCAATGAAGTAAGGCAGGAGGGTCGAAGGCGTTGTCCTGAGCCTGTCGAAGGGTCGAAGGTCTAAAGTCGAGGAGTCCGCGACCTTTGACTTTGGACCTTCGACTCTTGACTTGTTCCTTTCGACTGGGAAATACCGTTGATGCTTCTTCATTGTCGAGATCAAAACATCGCGCGGCAGTTGCAGGAATTCGGGATCGAATCCGCCCATCACGGCGGTGGGCATTTCGACCAGGTTGGTCACTTCGGCGAGCAAGGCATCGTCAAGGATGGCTTCGCCGCCGACCAGGGCCGCAGCCTGTTTGACCTGTTCGACGATGGAGGCTTTGCGTTCTTCGGTATCCAAGAGGATGCCAGCATTCTTGATGACAGCGAAGTATTTGTCAGCAGATTTGATTTCGATTTCAGGCGAGCCGTAGGGGCGCAGTCCGCGCGTGACGTTGCCTGAAACGACACCCGCGTATTCGAACGGGATGACTGTCTCGCCGAGCAGCGCCACCAGCCAACGGATGGGACGCGAGAAAGCCACGCCCGCGTCGTTCCAGCGCATGGACTTGTCGAACTTGATACTTTCCACCAACTTCGGCAAGGCTTCCGCCAGCACTTCGGGCGTCGGGCGTCCCTTTTGCTTGACAACCGCGAAGACGTACTTGCCGCCATCCTGTTCGCGGACTTCGAGGGCGGAAGGCTCGACGCCGTTCTTTCTAGCAAAACCGAGCGCGGCGGGGGTGTAGGACAAATTGGCAATTTGTCCTACAAAGGCCTTGTCCGCGGGCGGGCCCTTGACCAGCTCTTCGCGGTCAGGCTGCCGGGGGGATAAAGAGTCCACGAAAACGGCCAACCGGCGCGGGGTCGAAAAGATGCGGATGCCGCCATGGGTGAGATGAAGCTCATCGAGCAGGGCCGGGACGCGGGTTAGAAGCTGCGCGTGAGCCGAGTCCACATCCCCAGCCGGTAGTTCCTCAGTTCCAATTTCAAGTAAAAAGTCAGCAGGTCGAATGTCGAACGTCAAACGTCCTGTTGATACGCGACGTTCGACTTTAGACGTTTGACTTTCTTTGAGCAGTGGATACTCAAGCTCCTTGCGCTGCTCAAGATACGCCAGCGCCACCCGCCGCGCCAGTTCGCGCATTCGTCTGAAAAATGCCTGACGTTCCGTGACTCCAACGGCGCCGCGCGTGTCGAGGATGTTGAATGTGTGCGAGCACTTGAGCACGTAATCGTGGGCGGGGAGCACCAGTCCGTGTTCGAGGCAGGCATCGGCTTCGCGCTCGAAACGTTCGAAGACCTCACGCATGGCTTGCACGTCGGCGACTTCAAAATAATACTTGCTGTGCTCGAACTCCTCCTGCCTGCGGACTTCGCCGTAGGTGACAGCGCCGCCCCAGATTTCATCCCAGATGGCCGGGGCGTTGTTGAGGGCGATGAGGATGCGCTCGAGGCCGTAGGTGATCTCCACCGAGACGGGGTCGAGCGTCACGCCGCCCACCTGCTGGAAGTAGGTGAACTGGGTGATCTCCTGCCCGTCCAGCCAGACCTCCCAGCCCAGGCCCCAGGCCGAGATGGCAGGCTGTTCCCAGTTATCCTCCACGAAGCGGATGTCGTGCTGGCGCGGGTCAATGCCGATTGCTCTGAGCGACTCGAGATAGAGTTCCTGCGGATTGCCAGGGTCGGGCTTGAGGATGACCTGATACTGGGTATGCAGTTGGAAGCGGTTGGGGTTCTCGCCGTAGCGCCCGTCATCGGGCCGGACAGACGGCTCGACGTAGGCCACGTTCCACGGCTCGGGGCCGAGCACGCGCAGGAAGGTGGCAGGGTTCATCGTCCCCGCGCCGACCTGGGTGTAGTAGGGCTGTGTGATGAGGCATCCGTGGGAGGCCCAGAAGTCCTGGAGTTTGAGGATGATTTCCTGGAAGGAAGATTTTGGCATTTACGATTTCCGATGCTTCGACAAGCTCAGCACAAGTTTACGATTTTTGATTGGCGAGGAGATTATACCTTACGAAAAAGACGATGGACGATAGACCGTTGACCATTGTCCATCGTCCATCGTCCGATTTACGCTTCACGCGACCATTCGACTGCCGCTTCGACACCGTTCGTGCCGCGAACAACGGCGGCACGCCGGTGCGAGACGGCAGGCTCTGCGCGGCGCTTTGCTCACCACAGGGTTTTTCCTTGTCGAGCCACGCGTCCACGCCGTCTTTGGTCAGGCGGGCGTAGAGTGCGCGCATGGGGTCACGGTCCGCGTCCCACAAGGGGATGATATGGGCGTGGCATAGGAATACTTTGAGGGGGCGCATAGGAAAGGATGAAGGTAGAAGGATGAAGGATGAATTACAGTTGTCGAACTCTGATTTTCACAATGTCACCTGTCTGCTCTGCAACGAGAATGAAAGGCGGCGTCACTTCGGGAGCGTTATTTCGAATCGCTTCTAAAGTTTTCATCGTAAAGTCTGCTCGAATGTGACCAGGGCGAAGATAGATAATCCCAACAAATTTTGCGCCTAATAAAGCCAGTCCACCAAAGTCACTGTCATGAGTCAAAACGACTCTGTCTGCTTCAGATGCTTGTTGTAAAACTTTTGTGTCTGGAAGTCCAAATTTCCCCTGTTCAGAGACAGACTCAACGTCCAATCCCGCCTCTCGTAAAAATTCAATCACATCGGGATGGACATTCTCGTCCGCAAGCAAGGGGAAATCAAGAGCCTTCACGCCGCGACCTTAACATCCAACAATACTTCATTTTTGACGGATTGCGCGGCATACTTCAAAGCCTCTTCAACTGCTTCGGCGGTCAATTGTGGATAAGCCGTGATCACATCATCTTTTGTCGCACCGCTGGCAAAGAGTTCAAGGATAAATTCAATGCTTAGGCGCGTTCCCATAATATGTGGTTTGCCACTTAGAACTTCTGGGTTGTAAGAAATATGGGTAAACATAATCTGTCTCCTGAACTATGTCATTATTATAATGCTCAATCCTGGCCTGGGAGGATGGTTCGACGCTTCGGCAGGCTCAGCGCGGCGCTTCGCTCACCACATGGTCTTTCCTTGTCGAGCCATGCGTCCACGCCGTCATGGGTCAGGCGGGTACGGTATCCATACTTTGGTTATCCAGCCACGCGTGACGGTCCTTAGAGTAGTTGCCGCGGCCACCTGTGGAGTGGATTTTGTGGTTTTCATAGGTTATTCCATTGCCGAAAACCAACCCCTACGACCTCATCATCGTCGGCGCCGGCCCGGCGGGACTCTCCACCGCACTGCACCTGGCACAGATTGCACCGGAACTAATCTCGCGCACGCTGATCCTCGAAAAGGCGCATCACCCGCGAGCGAAGTTGTGCGCCGGCGGACTGGTCGCCGACGCCGAGATCATCCTCGAGCGCCTTGGGCTGGATTCGAGCGAAGTCCCCCACGTAGATGTGAAGGCAGCGCACTTCGACTTCGCCGGCAAAGGGCTGATGATCTCCATGCCCAGGAAGCATACTCTGCGCATCATCCGCCGGGACGAGTTCGACGCGTGGCTGGCAGGAAAGGCGAGAGAGAAGAGAATAGAAATTAGAGAGGGGGTGACAGTGAGAAGTGTGTACGTCACTAACGAAGGCGTGGAAGTTGAGACCGACGCCGGGACATTCTCGGCGCAGGTAGTCGTCGGCGCGGATGGATCGAATGGCGTCACGCGGCGCTGCGTGCTGCCGGACGCGCCCATCCACACGGCGCGGGCGTTGGAGGTGATTACCCCCGCCCAACCTGTCATTGCGAGGGAGCGTAGCGACCGACATCGTACCCGTAGGGTAAGCAATCCCCACCTCGTTACCGAAAAGATTGCTTCGGCGGAAGCCTGCCCTGAGCCTGTCGAAGGGAACACCCCTCGCAATGACGGACACGCATCGAGCCACGCCTACTTCGACTTCTTCTGCGTGCCAGACGGAATCGCCGGCTACACCTGGGATTTCCCCACGCAGATCAAAGGCCAGCCCATGCGCTGCTGGGGGATCTATGACATGAATATCTTTGCGGACGAGAAGCGTCCGCCGCTCAAGGAGACACTGGCGCAGGAGATGGCGCGGCGCGGACTCGATCTGGCCGAGGCCGAAGTGAACGCTCATCCCCTCCGCTGGTTCAGCCCATTCAACGCCTTTGCCGTTCCCCGCGTGTTGCTCGCCGGCGACGCGGCCGGGGCGGACCCGCTGCTCGGCGAGGGCATCAGCATGGCGCTGGGCTACGGCCAGGTGGCAGCCAAGGCGATCCGCTCTGCGTTCACAAGGGATGATTTTTCTTTCAGTGACTATCACTGGCGGATTTTGCGAAGTCCCCTCGGCCAGACGCTGACCGCCCGCTGGTTTTTCGGGCACATCCTCTACGCGCTCCGCTGGCGGCGGCTCCAGTCTGCGCTATGGCGGAGCCTCAATCCACTGATATTCGTCCTGGCCTGGCTGTTCGTGTTGAATTGGGGCAAAAGGATGCGTTAGGCGCGGCGCAGCATTGCGCTACGCTCTCACCCGCTTGATAAAGCCGGGGTCCTCCCGCCAGTTAGCGCATTCGAACAATTGCGGGCTGAAAATGAACCCCATTCCTTGACAATATGTATACACATGTGTATCATAAGTTTGGAGGTACACCATGACCGAAAACCTCAAACGAGTACAGATGCTCATTCGCGAAGAACAGGGCGCGGCGCTGGCTGAGATCGCCCGCGCCGAAGGGTGCAGCGTGGCCGAGGTCACGCGGCGCGCACTCGACTTGGGTCTGAAGGAATTGAAGGTCGAGGATGAATTCACCCGTCGCGCCCGCGCAATGAAAAAAGCCGAGGAACTGCGCGCCGCCATGCGTCAGAGACGGGGAAAGCCGTTGAACATTGACATTGTAGAGGATTTGCGTCAGATGAGGGAGGAGAGAATTGAACTACTCACGCGATTTCTGGACCGCTGATCGGCGACTGGCAAACGCTGCCCGGCAACTGGGCGTCACTTGGGTACATTGGATGGGGAAAATCAAGTAACCTGCCGCAGGAATTTAGGCGTGTTCAACCCCCGTTCGAGCAGATAGGTGACATAATGCTGCATCAGCGCCTCGACCTCGTCCCTGACCTGCGGACTGGGACGCGCCCGCTGGGTCTCGGCATAGCTGCTACGCTGGAAGTGACGCAGGTACTTGAGCGCCTCTACCGATACGTTCCAGACCCCGGGCAGGCTCGCGCCGCACCTCGGGCAGAGTACCCCGCCCTGGGCAGCGGAGAAGAACTGGTCAACCGCTTCGATCTCCTCCCGGCAGTTGGCGCATTCGAACAATTGCGGGCGGAAGCCGAGATGGTCGAGCAGATGCACCTCGTAATAACGGATCGCCAGCCAGGGGTCCGGCTCGTTGGCGACGCGGCTGAGGGACTCGGTCAGCAGGCGGAAGATATTGTAATTCTCGGACTCTTCTTCATAAGTGAAACGGTCGAGTAGCTCGACGAGATATGAGGCATACCCCGTCTTGATCAAATCTTCGCGCAGGGGCTGGTAGGCGTCTATCGTATCGGCATCGGTGACGATGAGCAGGTCGCGGCCGCGCGCCAGTTGCAGGGTCACGCGCGTGAACGGTTCGAGGTGACCGGCCTTGCGCGATTTGACTTTACGCGCCCCCTTGGCGATGGCGCGCACCTTGCCGCGTTCACGCGTGTAGAGCGTCAGCAGGCGGTCGGCCTCGCCCCAGTCAGCGTGGCGCAGGACGACGGCTTCGAGGCGGAAGGAGCGGAATTCGGGCATGGAGAGAGAGCATCACGTACACAAGGAAACAGGTAGACAGGTACTTGTCTACTTGTCTACTTGTCTACTTGTCTACTTGTCTACTTGTCTACTTGTCTACCCAACTGTACCGGCGTAAATGCTTCAGGCAATAATTCCTTCACCGTCATCTCTTTGACCAGCTTGCCGTTTCCGTCAGCGATCAGTACAACCGTATCCAGGCCAAACTCGGCCAGCACCTGGCGGCAACTGCCGCACGGCGTGCCGCCGTTGGGCGTGACCACCGCGATCACCTCGAACTTCCGTTCCCCCTCCGAGACTGCCTTGTAGACGGCAACGCGCTCGGCGCACATGCTGGTCGGATAGGCGGCGTTCTCGACGTTGCAGCCGGTGTAGATGCGTCCGCTGCTGGTGCGCAGCGCCGCGCCGACCTGGTAATTCGAGTACGGCGCGTACGCCCGGCGGCGGGCCTCGTTGGCTATGGAAATGAGGGTTTGACGTTCTTGGCTAGTTAGGGTCATCCTGCATCTTATGAGCTTCTACCATGCACAACAGTTGTAACATCTAAATATGGTAATAAAGTCCCTAAAAGCTTTTTATATACTATGCCTTGGCCATTGAGCCGGTAGAGGCCAATAATTTCAGCACTCAAGCAACCTATCCTTGAATCCGCCTTTAGAATCCTAGCATTGTACTTATTGAGGTGCCGAATCGCAATATCGTAGCGTAGGCGGCGCAGTTGACTAGAGTGACACTTGATAAGCTTATTCTTGAGCTTTTCTTCATCATCAATGCCGATTAGAAGCACCTGATCAGCAACATCAGATGATTTGAGATAAAAATCCGGCATAAGCCATACTGAATATTTTACAATAATGCTTTTTGGCTTTACGCGATCAAAGGCCATCAAGACTAGATCGTGCGTAGCGATGTGGTCGGGATGCTGTTCGCCACGCGAAGGCACAAAAATGACATGGGGCGAAGAAGAAGCTAACCACTGTGCAATGCGTCCAATCACATCATCGCGTTGTTGCCCAGATAATGTTGAAAGCGACTGGTCAACGTACCCAAATTCTGTAAAATTAGCGATTCCAAGCAGATTACGCTCACACGCCGCCTCTTGTGAACGTTTAGTCCCTATAACTTCTGGTGATTCATTACCGCCATGCCGACTATCGGTCATGTAAACGTAATGAAGATTCCACTTACCCTTGAGCAATTTCTGCAATATCCCCCCGATTGCAATTACTGCATCATCATTATGCGGCTGGAATATTGCTGCGAGATTGGTGAATTCTGAATCACTCATTGGAACGAGGCTTTTCAATTTGAATCGGGCGCGGCGGTTGTGCTAAAGTTATCTTACGTTTTTGGGAGAGCGGTCCAGAAATGACCAGCACCGATTCGACATTTCCTGCCGAGGTCTCGCTAACTTGGCGTGCCCAATCATTGTTCGTCAAGATAAATTCAATGCCATCCTGAGTCGCATAACGGCTGTGCCCCATAATCAACAAAATATGTAGTGGGCGTCCGCGCAAGCTGTACGCGATTCCTCTCACAACCAAACAACAATCGTGGCTGACCGCGTCTGCGCTATCGGGTATGTAACGTTCAAAGCAGCGGATAACCTTGCCTTTTTTCAATTCCCAGATGCCTACTATCCCCTTATCCACAGAAATAATATAAGGACTGGATAAATACTTTGACGGGAGCGCTTCCACGGCAAATACATAGCCATTACTAATGTTTTTTCTATCAGGGGGAAGCCCCTTTAGCTCATTGAGCAGTCTTGTGGCCAGCGGATTCGCACCGGGTGCCGCAACGATAATCAAGTTCTGGTCAAACGGCAGTACATCAGGCACAGGCCTGAATTTGGGGATAAAGTCAATTCGAACATGCGCGGCTTTGATGGGGGAAAGGTAACGGGTCAATAGACCCCGGTAAAGAGCGAGTGCTGTTTCGAGGTCGGTCGCGCGCACCACTGGTTCTGTTGCAGTATCGTCTTCTGCGACAACAATCACCGCCCCATCTTCGGTAAATGGCTTCCAGAACTCGAACAACGCTTCCTGTTCATCCTCCAATCCACCCCTTTCTAGCCTGCTCACTTCGGCGCGAACCACTTCTCTTACCAAATCAGTAAACTCTGTGCGGGTTAAGTACTCAAACACAAAACTAACCACACCAGAGGTAAGAAAAGCGAGGACAACCGAGCGAATGATGTTCGAAAGACTAGGAGTAATTGACACATACTGCTCAGCAACATATAACCCGAAAACCGCCAGCAGGGAAAGCGCGACAATGATAATGGTAAATTTGTATTTGAGCAACTGGTTGCGGAAATTCTGCATAGTGTCTCTACTTCTTGAGCATTCTCATTCGTTGCTCGCGCGATAGAGCACGTAAGTCAATGTAATTATTGTCTCTCCGATAGGATTCTTTTATTAGTGTCACCATTTTGTTGGGAGGCAAATCTTCGCGCAAGGTTACATTGGGACCCACGATACTATTCGGTCCGATCTTCGTTCCCGGTGATAGAACAGCATTACAACCTGTGCGACAGTCCTCTGCCATAATAATTCCGAAATGATCCATGCCGCTAGAAACTCTCTTATCTGCAATGCCAACTTTGACCGATTTTTCGTCGAAGCGCAGGTTCGCCGTGATCGTTCCCGCGCCGAAAGAACAGTTGTCTGAAATGATCGAATCACCAATGAAATTCTTGTGCATCCAGCAATCGTTTCCAAAAATCGAATGACTTATTTCCGTGCCATAGCCAACAACGCAACCCGTCCCCAGTGACACACCGCCGCGCAATAAGACACCATTGCCAATGATGTTGTTTTTACCGATGTAAGCGGGACCGCGCAAAACGGCAAATTCCAGGACGCGCGCGCCCGATTCAATGATCACGTTCCCTTCTATGTGCGCCAGCGGAGAAATTATCGCTTCTTCGCTTGTACGCCGCATGCATTTTTCGCGCAGGAGAATGTCGCTGATGGTGAGCAGGTGCCAAGGAAATTTATAAGATGCAAAGTAACTATCATATTTGATATAGCCGCCCCCGCCTACCTCGATCAGTTTCTGATAAGCGCGTTCGAGTTGATCGTCTGTCTCACCGCGTGGAGTGGATTCGAGTGCCTTCCAGATATCAGGAGAGAAATAATAAAGCCCAAGAACAGCAATATTGCTGGGTTCTTTTCCCAGCGGCGGCTTCTCGATCACGCAGTTGAGTCTGCCCCGCGCATCGAACGCCATAACACCGTAATCGTTGGGATTGGAAACTTCACGCCCTACCAGCCCGATGTGAAGGGATTGTTTTTCCCCAAGGGCGGAAAGATCTTTGAGCAAACTAGGATCGTAAATATCGTTGGCATTTAGAACTAAAAAGTCGCCCTTTACAGCAGGGCGCGCCTGCACTAGGGCATTTGCCTGTCCGAGAGGCTGTTCTTGCATTGCGAACTTGATAGAGAATGACCACTCGCTTTTTGATTCAACATACTCCCGTATGGGATTTTCCCCGGGCGCGATGACGATAACGACCTCGTCAACGTTGATCGCCGCGTTCACAACCAAATCCAGAACGTGATGAATCAAAGGCTTCCCCATAATCTGGAACATCGCTTTGGGTTTATTAATCCCCAGCGGGGCAATCCTTTTTCCGATGCCTCCGGCAAGAATCACAACCTGCATTGCTGTTTTTCTCCTCAATCCTTTATTTCTGGGAATACCAACTCACGCTGTTTATATTCCTTCTTCAACTGTTCCAATACGGCATCTTTTACTGTCTTCATGTTTTCTAGTGATCCTTTCGACTCAAAGCGTAGCGAAAGCATCGGCTGCGTGTTCGATTGTCGGATGAGGGCCCAGGTGCCGCCAAAATCCACGCGCATACCGTCAATCTCTTCGAGGGGATAACCGGCGCGATGATAATGTTCACGCATGGCTTTTACTATGTCGCTTTTCACTTCATCGGGGCAGGGCACGCGATACTCACGAGAGGCAAAATAACGCGGTAATTCGGCAATCAATGCCGAGAAAGGCTTTCCTTGCATGGAAAGCAGCGAGAGCAAATTTACCGCGGCGAGAATGGCATCATCAAATTTAAAAATATTATCCAGCAGGAAAAAGTGGCCCGACATTTCTCCGCCGATCTGTGCGCCGGTGGAAAGCATGACATTATGAACAAAGGCATACCCCGATGGCGCAGGGAAAACCTGCCCTCCTTTTGCGAGGATGTAATCGGGCGTCGCCTGACTGCATAACACTTCATAAGTTACTTTATCAGCACGCCCTTTTTCGAGCGCATCACCTGCCAGAAGCATGAGCAGTTGGTCACCCATGATTGTCTGACCGGTCTCAGCCACGGCGATGACGCGGTCACCGTCGCCGTCAAACGCGAGACCAATGTCCGCTTTTACGTCGAGAACTTTCTGCACCAGTGCTTTCGTGGCATCTGGCGCCGTCGGGTCAGGATCGCGATTCGGGAAGCTCCCATCCACATCACAGAAGATTTCAAAGACATCAAACCCAATTTTGCGGAGGATGGAGGGTACAACTTGACCATTAGCGCCATTGCCGCCATCCACGACGACTTGCAGCGCCCTTCCAATCTGGGCGCGTTCAAATAACGCTTTGATATATGTCTCAAGTGGATTCTGTTTGATATAGTTACCGCGCACCATATCGGCTCCATCCACAGAAGCAAGATGATAAATATTTTGCAGGTCTTCCCCAAAGACTGTACGTTCCGAACGAATTTTCAAGCCGTTATATTCAGGAGGATTATGGCTGGCAGTGATCATGATGCCTCCAGAGGCGCTATAATGATCCACTGCAAAATTCAGCAAGGGAGTGGGAACGAGGCCGATGTCAATCACGCTGACGCCTGTGCATAAAAGACCCTCACAGAGAGCGGCATGCAACGCCGGTGAACTCAGCCGCGCATCATAGCCAACCACAAGCATACGCCCACCGCGTTGATTGAACCATCTACCAACCCCCTGCCCTATTTTCACCATTCCATCTGAATCAAAATCTTCTCCGACAATCCCCCTGATGCTAAAGCCGCGAAAAATTTTCGGATTTAACTTCACCATTGCCGTACCCTTATCATTGGAAATAAAAAGGCTGGGGCGCCTGGACTCGAACCAAGATCCACAGCTCCAAAGGCTGGTGTGCTGCCGTTGCACCACGCCCCAAGACGGGGCAAATTGTAACATAAGCCGGATGGCGCGGCAATGTCTAGTTCTTGTCTTCCTTTGGCGTTAATCCGAGCTGTTGCGCCTGTTCATACGACAATACATCTGAATTGGGAGCGGCTTTATGTTTGCCGGTCGCGGTGGTCCAGAAAGCGTCCACTTCTTCCGGCTTGAGTTTCTTCCTGGCCTGCCGGAGCAGCGGCTCCAACTCATCGGTGCTCGGCGCGACAGGGGCTTCCGGCAGCGGGGCCGTGTGAGGCTTGATATAGGGGACGAGGGGCACATCCAGCGCCTCGAGCGCCTGTTCGATCTTTTGCCTGTAATCAGAAAAAATGTGGGAGGTATTGAGTACCCGTTCTTGCGCGGCAAGCCCCTGCCCGGCTGCCAGCATGGCGTGAGTCGTACCAACCGGTGCAAAGACCAGGTCATATTCCCCACCCTTGAAGATGTGCCAGTTGGAGGGGGGTTTCTGGCCCATCAAGTGGGAGACCTTCTGCCCGGCGCTGAAGATGGCCGTCAACGAGGCTGTCAGCGAGACCTCCGTGCTGCTATCCGGCAAATCACCGGCGCGCGCCTGGATGCGGCCGCGGTCGTTGAGCAGGAATACGACCATCGCATTCAGTTCCTGACGCAGGCCGGTCAGCAGGTCAGCCAGGCTTTGCCGCTCTTCGGCTTCCTCCTCGCTGATCGGCTCGGCCGGCAGCATGGTCTCGACCAGGCCGAGGTGCCGCTCAACCGCGTCCAGAAAATCGGCTATCGGGATAGGCTTGAGGAAGAACGCGTCCGCGCCGGCCTCGGCCACTTCCTTGCGCACCTTTTTATCCGTCAGCCCGGTGATCAGGATGACCTTGGCCTCCGGCCTGTGGCCGCGCACCTTGCGCATCAGCTCGATCCCCGTGATCCCCGCCAGGCGAAAGTCCGTCACCAGGAGGTCAACCTTGTTGCGGGAAGAGTCCAGGATCGCCTCTTCGCCGGACGGAATTTCGACCACTTCCAGTTGGTGCTCGAGGGTCTCCAATGCCGTGCGCAGCAGGTGACTGATTTCGCGCTGGTCTTCAACGATCAGAATGCGGTAGGCGGCCATAGCAATGAAATTCTATCACAACAGGCCCCTAATCTACCAGCCAGCAAGCCACCCCGTGATCGGCTTTGACCTCTTTGAAGACCGGCTCTTCGAGCGAACACTTGTCAATTGCCACCGGGCAACGCGGATGGAAGCGGCAACCCTTGGGCGGGTTCAATGGGCTGGGTACATCACCCTTGAGAATGGTGCGCTCGCGCTTGAGGGTTGGGTCGGCGACTGGGATGGCCGACATCAACGCCTTGGTGTAGGGATGCAACGGATTTTCGTAGAGTTCTTCGCGGCTGGTCAACTCGACCATCTTACCCAGGTACATCACTGCCACGCGATCAGAGATGTGCTCCACCACGCTCAAGTTGTGGGCAATGAACAAATAAGTAAGCCCGAACTCCCTCTGAAGATCCTTGAGTATGTTCAACACCTGGGATTGGATGGACACGTCCAGCGCGGACACCGGCTCGTCGCAGACGATGAACTTGGGACGTAAAGCCAGGGCGCGGGCGATCCCGATGCGCTGCCGCTGGCCGCCGGAGAATTCGTGCGGATAGCGGCGGGCGTGGTAATCTTCCAGGCCGACCTTCTTGAGGATCTCCATCATGGTCTCGACGCGCTCGCGATGCGTACCGATGCCATGCACGTTCAACCCTTCCATGACCGATTCCCCGATTGGCATTCGCGGGTCCAGGGAGGCGTAAGGGTCCTGGAAAATGATCTGCATGTTACGGCGCATGGCTTTCATATGCTTGGCGCGCAGCTTGAAAACATCCACCTCGCCGAACATCACCGACCCGGAAGTGGGTTCGACGAGGCGCAGCATGGTGCGGCCGATGGTCGTCTTTCCGCAGCCGGATTCGCCCACCAGCCCCAGGGTTTCGCCCTCGCGGATCGTAAAGCTGATGTCATCCACGGCCTGCACCCAAGCCACCACGCGCTGCAACAAACCTGACCGCACGGGGAAATACTTGACCAGATTCTTGACCACAATCAGGTCTTTCTTTGGATTTGCTTTGCTAGTATCCGTTGTACTCATCGAGTGCTTCTCCAGTACGGGAATTATTTACCGGTCCGAGCCAGGGGAGCGAGGTGTGCCTCGCTCTCCTGATACAGCCAGCAGCGGGCGGTGTGAGCTGGAACGACCTCGATCAGGTCGGGTTCGACTTCGGTGCACATTTTCAACTGATGCTCGACTCGGGCGCGACAGCGGGGAGCAAAACGGCAGCCCGGCGGCAGGTTGATAAGGTTGGGCACGTTGCCAGGGATGACATCCAATTTCTCCTTGATCTTTCCCAAGACAGGGATGGATCCCATCAGGCCCTGCGTGTAAGGATGGAGAGGCTTCGCGAACAGGGCCTTGACGTCGGCCTCCTCTACTATCCGACCTGCGTACATCACGGCGACGCGTTCGGCCATCTCGGCGATCACGCCCAGGTCGTGCGTGATGAGGATGACCGAGGCGCCAACCTTCGTACGCAGGTCACGCATCAGGTCCAGGATTTGAGCCTGGATGGTGACATCCAGGGCGGTGGTCGGCTCGTCGGCGATCAACAGTTCGGGCAGGCAGGCCAGCGCCATGGCGATCATGACGCGCTGGGCCATGCCGCCGGAAAGCTCGTGAGGGTAAGATTCGGCGCGCCGTTCAGGCTCAGGAATGCCCACCATCTTCAGCAGCTCAATGGCGCGTTTCCAACCGGCCTCTTTGCCCAGGTCCTGGTGAATGTTCAAGACCTCACTGATTTGGCTGCCGACCTTGAAAACCGGGTTGAGCGCGGTTTGCGGCTGCTGGAAGATCATCGAGATGCGGTTGCCGCGCATGTGCGTCATTTCGTTCTCGGTCAATTTCAGCAGGTCCTGACCATCGAAGATAACCTCGCCTTCGAGCACCTTGCCGGGTTGGCTGATCAAGCGCATGATCGAGAGGGATGTAACGCTCTTGCCGCACCCTGATTCGCCCACCAGGCCAAGCACTTCGCCGGAATTTACATGGAAATCAACGCCATCAACCGCCTTTACTACGCCGTCTTCGGTAAAGAAGTAAGTCTTGAGGTTTTTGACCTCAAGCAATAAATCGTTGTTGTTATTGATCATGGGTTTCCTCTACTAATCTCCCATCGCTCGAAGAGATGGATTTCAGGGTTTTTGGCATAACGCTTGTTCCTTCAGGGTTGCCAATACAGTCGCTGTAGTTTCGACATGCATAGAGCCAGCAAGGGTGCGCCCTCGAAGGCGGCCAAACACCGAATTCACGGAAGCGTGCCGGCCATCCAGAGGGATAACAAGAACGTCAAAACTCTTGAAAAACTTATAAAAAGAGTGCAGTGGTACAGGAGGGTTATAACCCAACTCTAAAACCATCATCGTCGAGCTGGTCTGATAATCACCATATGTAACTTCCGACATGCTTAGTGAGTCCCACCGTTTGGTGCCAGATAAACTTTCGTTGATAACTGAATTAACTAACGCATAGGCCGGATCACCAGGATTCACGACAATGTCGTTTCCGTAGCAGTGAATGGTGATGCGTTCGGGCATTTCATCGAACACAGGCCAGAACCATAAAATATCACCTGTGTTTATTGTGATGACGGTAAATGCAATCGCAACAAAGCTTAGTGCCGCAATGAAAAGAACCTGCAGGATTGACGGAGACGGTCTTTCTTTTATCATAAGACGTTTTACATTTTCAATCGGGGATCCAGTGCATCACGCAGGCCATCGCCCATATAGTTGAACGCCATGTTACAGATAAAGATTGCCAAACCCGGGTAAAACACTTTAGCGGGCTGGGTCCACATATCGTTTTGGTATTCAGCCAGCATATTCCCCCACGTAGGGATTGGCGGCTGGATACCAAAGCCCAGAAAAGAAAGAGCCGATTCTAAGATGATCACCCCACCCAGGCTCAAAGTAGCACTGACGATGATGGGGGCCAGGGCATTCGGAATCATGTGACGCACGATGATACCAAAATTACTCATCCCCACGGCACGAGCTGCCTCGGTGAATTCTTGATTGCGTAACGAAAGCACCATGCCGCGCATCAAGCGGGAAGATCCCATCCAGCCAAAAACGATCAGGATTGCAGCGATGATCACAGCACTACTCCACTCATCGGGCAATCCTGGGATTTTCATGCCACGCAACAGGGCCGAAAAAGCCAGCAGTAAGGGTAAGAGAGGCAGGGTAATTAGAAATTCGACAAAACGCTGGATCACCTCATCTGCCCAGCCTCCATAATATCCAGAAATCGCTCCAGTGAGCGAGCCAATGGTTTCAGCTAATATTGTAACCACAAAGGCCACCAGTAAAGAGATACGCCCGGCATACAGCAAGCGGCTGAAGACATCCCGGCCGATGCTGTCTGTTCCCATGAAGAACTTGAGTGAGGGGGGAGCATTGCGATATATGGCTCCGTTTTCATCTTTGTTGATCGAAATTGGATCATAAGGCACTATCGAGGGTGCCAATGCACAGGCTAAAATGATCACAGCCATCACAACTATCCCGCTCACAGCTAGTTTGTGTTTGCGGAAGCGCATCCAAATGATGCTCCAATAACTTTCCTCTTTTACAGTCGCAAGGGTTTCACGACCCAGTTCGGCAACAGCCATAATTAATTCTCCTCGAAAATTACCTTGTTAGACCTCGTTGATTCTCACACCACAATGCTCTTTGCTAGCAGGCTGTCGGAGAGAGCGAAAATAACCCATAATGTAGGGCAGGTTTCTTACCTGCCACCAGATATGGCGGGTAAGAAACCCGCCCTACGGGGTTCTCCGACAGCCTGCTAGGCCTTCTATTTGAAGCGAATACGCGGATCGACAACGGTGTACAGGAAGTCGCCCAGCAAAGTGGCGAAAACCACCAGAATAGAGGTAATAAACAAGATGGACATCACAATGGGCCAATCATTTGCCCCCAAAGCATCGAAATACAGCCGCCCGATTCCAGGGTAAGAGAAGATAGTTTCGGTTAGCGTTGCACCACCGAACAAACCCGGGATCTGAAATACGACAATCGTAACGATGGGAATCAGAGCATTGCGCAGAGCATGCTTGTAGATCACGGCGCGGTTCAACAATCCCTTGGCACGGGCTGTGCGGACGTAATCTTGGCGCAAAACTTCCAGCATCGAGGAGCGCATGAAACGGCTCCAGCCCGCCATGTATGCCAGGCTCAACATTGCAGCCGGTAAAACGATGTGAAGAACATTATCGGCAAGTGACTGGGGTGTGACATTCAAGATGTCCAGCAAGCTACCCGGAGGCGCATCTCGCAGCAGGGCCACTCCCCCAGAAGGCATATAGGGCAGCCCCCACTCCTTGAAACCAACAGCAAAAACCAGAATCAACATCAATCCGAACCAAAAGACTGGCATTGCCGAGCCAAAGAAAGCGAAGGTGGTTACCGCATAGTCAGTTTTACTATATTGATGTACCCCCGAATAAATACCGATGGGGATGGCAATGATTAAGGATAATACCGTGGCGGTAGTCATCAGTCGCAAAGTGTTTCCCAGGCGGCTTGCCAGGAGCTCAGATACCGGTTGGGAGGCTGATATACGCCAGGAGGTGCCGAAATCCATTCTCAGAATGCCATGATTGGTGCCATTGAATTGCGAATATTTCCCCAGGATGCCATCAACGCCTGTCAGCCAGGAGATACTTATCCAGACACCTTCTTCGGGAACGGGTTTTCCTTCACCTTCGGGGAAAGAATAGACCGTTTCGCGGTTGGTAAGAACGACGTAGTGCTTATTGTTTTTATCTACCAGTACAACCCGCGAGCCTTCGATATGGCGGACTTCACCGACCAGGAGTACATCAGCGGGAGGTTCCGCCGTTACGGGGGGCTTAACCTGAATTGTTTCGGCCAGGTAGGCGTCGGTAGTAACCGTACGCTTGATGGCCGGGTTCACGGGGTCAGGCACATCGATGGTTTCTTGCTGTTCAGCCTGTGTACCCCACACCCACAATTTATAGGTCGGGTTGAAGAGTGGTGGTCCTGGGTTAACCCAAAAACGGGCTTTCTCGTAGAGAATTTCTTTTTCTCCGGTATCGCGGTCTATGTTGTATAGTGGTTGGTTATCTTTACCCATGAGAGGCTGTTTGAATTGGGTCAGGCCAACATACACCCAGTCAGCGCCCAGCCAGTCGTCGCCAATCAACCAGGTCAGATAGCGCAGGGCCAGCGGTTTATCCAAACCAAGATAAGCAGATAGACGGGCAATATCCTGGTCGGTAACTCGGTTCTTGATATCGGCCGAAAGCCGCAGACCAGATAAGGGACCACCAGGTGCTATATTGAGAAGCATATAGATCGCCATGGTAGACAACAACACAACGATCATCATCTGAAAAACGCGTCGGATCATGTAATTGGTCATAAAAACTCCTTTAGATTGCTTTTTTTAGCAACTAACATTACAGCGCAAAGTTGATGCTTGGACGGGGCTACCGTCCACGAATAAGGCCACGAATTCTCGAATGGACGGCGCAAATTCGTGCATTCGTGAAAATTCGTAGACGGTTTCGGCATTGTACAAGCAGCGCAATCAACCTTGCGCTGTAATACTAATTATATCGCAAACAAATCAAAGGATTTTTTTGATTTTGATAGGGGATGATGGGATTTTAGGAACCTGCTGTGCGAGCTTCCAAAACCCCATTTCCCACATTAAAGCCATTTACATAAATATTAATACGATGCTCAAAAGGTTCAAAGTGGATGATTTCATAGTTGCTATGCAATCAATGGCCTGGAACGATGTTATTGATCTCTATCAAGAGATCTCTATCAAGATAGGATGGAGGCAGTCGCATGGCTGCCTCCATCCAGGTTAGTGATTATCGATTTTCAACCTTCGTAACGAAGATTATTCGCCGCACAAAGGTCCAAAAGCGAAGTTCTCGATGTTCCACATCTCGCTGTTGGCGGTTGGGTCCATGATGAAATTGCACATGTCTGGGCGGGTCGCCGCCAGCTTGAGGCGCAGGTAGAGCGGCACAACAGGCAGATCAGTGGCGAAGATTTCCTGAGATTTCAGGTGGTTCTCTTGGTAAGCCGGTTGACCGGGGAGAGCCTGAACAGCCGCGTTACAAACCGCATCGTACTCGGTGTTGCTGTAGCCGCTTTCGTTCTGGCCACCCCAACCATAGGTGTAAAGCTTGCTAGTGTAGGGGTTGTTCTGATCCTCAGGGCCGGGGATGTTCTCGGTCTGGTACAGGCCACAGGGAGGCTCCACGCCGGTCAGCCAGGCGAACTGGCCGAGGTCGAAGCGGCGGCCAAAGAGCTGGCCATCGGGGCCATCGGCAAACCACTCGCTAGCCGGGTAGTATTCCAGATTGACCTTGATGCCGCATTGGGCCATGCTTTCAGCCATCACCTGGGTGGCCTGCATACGCTGGGTGGCGGAGGTGGTCCCATAGCTGAATTCCAAGAGGGTGCCATCGGGTACGCCGGTCACGCCCTGAGCAACGCGCGGGGTCGCCGGATCACCATCATCGTCAACCCAGCCGATCTCGTCCAACAACGCGCTGGCAGCCTCGACATCGAAGTCGTAGTGAGTTACACTGGCGTTGAAGAGGGGGTGTTCGGGAGGCAGGTAGGTATCGAGAACGACCGACTGGCCGAACATAACGGTATCGACCACAGCCTGGCGGTCCATGCACATGGCAACAGCCCGGCGGAGGCGGACATCACCGAATGGACCAAGGCCATCACCATCCTGGTCCAAGCCGGCGAAACCGGAGCCGGGCAGCGGGGTGATGTTGAAGTCGGCATGTTCCCAAACCGTGCCGGTTACGAAGGTCGCATTGACCTGGCCAGCGGCCTGGAGTTCAAGCAGCAGTTCGCTCTGATCATCCAGGTGGGAGGTCTGGTCGACGATATCGCACTCGCCAGACAGGATTGCGGCGATATTGGCATTGGAGTTCTCGCCCGTAAAACGGTAGATCAGGTTTTCGAACTTGGGCAGGCCCTCGCTGGCGCGCCAGTAGTTGGGGTTCTTGTGCAGGCTGATATGATCGCCCTTGACCCATTCATCGATGATGTAGGGACCCCAGCCGACATACAGGGAGTTGGCATCCACAGCTTCCACCAACTCAGCAGCCGGGTACTGACCCCAAACATGCTCGGGGGCCGGACCGTAGAAGTTGACGAAGTAAGTGGCATCCTTATAGCCGGGCAGGCCGGTCCACACGGTGGTGACCTCATCAACAGCTTCGTAGGAAGTGGTGCGCTCGATGACGTACTTTCCGGTGGGGGTGTCGGGGTCAGCTTGCAGGTTGAAGGCGTAAACAGAGTCAGCCGAGGTCAACGGCGTACCATCTGACCATTGCAGACCGGCCATCAACTTGAAGGTGACGACCATCTGTTCCATCTCGACCTCACCGCCGGTATATTCGACAGCGCAGTCAGCAGAGGCGCAACCCGCGGGGCGGATCTTCTGAGGCGGATCAGCGGCAGGATCCAGGGTGATAACCTCGCCGAGATCATCTACAGCCTTGTCGCCTTCCTTCACGGTCACGGTATTGATAACCGCATCGCCATCGGCCAGGCTGGGCAGCTTCTCCAAAATCACGGCCTGATAGCTGAATGTATTGGTGTTAATCGGCCCATCATAGACAGCTTCCAGGACATGGCTCATGGCCAGCATACTGCCACCATAAGGGTAGAGGGTTTCGGGCTGTTGGCCTTGGCAGATCACCAGAGTGTCGGGAAGGGGTACTTCGGGGACCACTTCCACTTCTTTCGTGACCACGACGGTCTCGATGATCTTTTCCGGCGGGGCAACGGGAGCAGCGCAGGCTCCCAGGACCATGCTGGCGATAACCAGCAAGCCGAGAGCTAGAAACATGTGTTTGCGTAACATTGTCTTTCTCCTCCAAAGAATATATGGTTTGAACAGAGTAGGGTGAAATACAAAAAACTAGCAAGTCGAGGTCTTTTCCTGAAGCATCACCTCCTTTGCATAGATTTGTTTCCCTGGCTGTCAGAGCATTAATCCATTCGCCAGGGAGGACTATAAAGAAGATTAACACAAGATAAATAAAAAGTCAAGTGAGGCCCATCAATTCGATCAATTCTCAGTATGAATAAGACAAAAGTGGTCGAATATTGTAACGACGAGGGTTTCGAGTCTCGCCATCACAGCAGGATGTAGAAAGGCACATGAAAAACGGGGACTGGCAGCAGTTTTGGGTAGCTTTTTTTTGAAGCCCAAAAATATCCGAAACAAGCTGAATTGGCAATTGATCATTCCCCAAGAACGGGATAAATTTCCGTTATTTCAATTTATTTCGGGTGGACGGAAACAAGCAGAATAATCAGGCTAATGACCAGCAAGCCTGCCATGACAGCCATTGTCGAAAAGGAAACTGCGCTTGTGTTCCTGTAGGCCGATGCTGGTGTGGCTGCTTGAAATTCAGCCTGACTTGCGTTGGTCATATTGAGTTCGCCGTCCCCGTCCAAAGACCATTTTCGCGCAACAGGAAGGCTGTTACCTGCCAGACTTCTTCCTCTGTCCGTCTGTTGGGTTTTCAAAACGGCATCGCTACCTTTGGGAACATAATCCTGAAGGGAGACTTGATTCGGCAGAAAATGTCCCCCTTCGGGGTTAAGGACAAACTATTTCCTGATCAAGAATCGGATCACCCCTTCGGGGTTGGGAACTACTGTTGCGAATTGTCCCAATTCATTTGAAACACACCCTAATCATTTAAGCAAACCGTACGGAGGATTGACCCATCAATCCAGCGCTGGTACACTCGGGATGCTTAATTCAGGAGGCTTCTCGATGACTACCGGGCTCCCCAAACCACCAACCTGCCTAAGCATTGGGCTTGGCATTTCCCTTTCTATCCTGTCCCTTCTGGCTTTTTTTCGCATTCCGGATATTGTAAAATACACCGGCGCGGCGCTCATGTTTGTGCCTGCCAGGCTGGGGATTATTGATATGGTGATGCCCCGGGAAGTAGTTCCGGTATCCATCGAGCGCAACCCATCTACGATCACAATTTCTAAGCCGGGGCGTTACCTTTTTTATACAGATAATTATGATCTACTTGTGATCAATAATGCCATTGCCGGCAGTGATGCAAAACCCTGGTTGAACATGCAGTTGGCCGAGTCGGGAACCAAAGTTGAAGTGACCATGGTCGAACGCGGGTTATCCTTCTTTGACACCCCCTTTGCGCACGGGAGACCGGTGCTGATGTTCACGATCACTGAACCCGGCACTTACCAGATGATGCATCCCACCCGACCGGGTGATTACTTGTATCTTGTGCCAGATGTGACAACAGGCAAGGAGACCTTCATCACATTTGTGATTGTTGTTGAGATCGCGCTCGTAGGTGGCCTGATCATTATCATGGTTCGACGCCGTACTGCCCCCAGCCGCCAACTTCGAAAGTGATGATTTAGATCTTTACCACTACCCGTATTGGATACTATAATTTTACTGTGTGCCTCGCAAGCGGGGGCCAAGGCGCATATGTAGGCCTGATAAAAAGAACGTTGTTGTCCCAAGAGAGAATGGTTCGCTGTTGCACCGCAAAGGACTAGATTCGCCCACGCATGCGCGGGTCGAGCACATCACGCAGGGCATCACCAACCAGGTTCCAGCCCATGACGAAGAGCACCAGGGTCAGGCCGGGCCAGACCACAATGTACCAGTAGGTGCCAAGGCTAGTAATCCAGTTGCGGGCAAAACTTAGGATCTGCCCCCAGTCAGCGTAACCGACTTCAACGCCAATACCGAGGAAGGACAAAGCCGCAAAGCTAAGAGTTACGTCACCGATCGCCAGGGATGCCAGCACCAATGTCGGGAAAATCGCGTTGGGCAAAATGTGGCGGAACAGGATACGACCATCCTTGACACCGATAACTCGAGCCGCCATCACGTAATCGCGCTCTTTGACCGAGAGGACATCCCCGCGGATGATACGCGAGTATCCCATCCAGCCAAAGGTGATCAACGCAATCATGGATGGTAAAAGACTGCGTCCCAACTTCGGCACCAGAATGGCCGCCAGAATCAATGCTGCCAGAATGAAAGGCAGGGTCATAAACACATCCACAATGCGCATGATCACATTGTCTATTCTGCCACCATAGTAGGCTGAGATCGAGCCAACGATGATTCCGATCAAGAACGTAGTGATGGTGACGATCAAGCCGGTTTTAAAGGCTGTGCGCGTACCCCAGATGATGCCATAGAAAATATCATATTGTCCGTCCGATGTACCAAACAGGTGTACCCACTGATCCGTCTTCATGATTGGCTTCCACCAAAAAGGTAGAGGCGGCTGGTTGCGGTTCCACTCCGCCCCCATTGGCTTGGGCTGTGATGAGAAACCGTCGCGGGGGATCTTATATGGATTATTAGGATTGGCCGGCGGGGCAATCAGCGGCGCCGCCAGGGCGATCAGAATAAAGAAACCAATGAGGATAAATCCTGCAATGGATGCCGGAGTCCTTAGCAGGCCAGTGACAATTCGATAATTATCCGGGCCAAGCACGCGCTCCAACCAACTGATCTTGCGGTCAGATATAGTATCTTTCAACAAGGAGTTATCAATAACAGACTTGGTTTGGTTTGTCATGATAGAGTTCCCTACGACAACCGTACGCGCGGATCAATGACTGCGTACAACACGTCAACAATCAGATTGGAAACGATCAAAATGAGCCCGTTGAACAGGGCAAAACCCAGAACGGTGACAACATCCAGGTTTTGGGCTGCGGCAGCCGCTGCAGAGCCAATACCCGGATAGTTGAATACCGTCTCGGTAATGACCACGCCGCCTAACAGGCCAACTACGCTGAAACCAGCCAGAGTCACGACCGGGATCATGGCATTCGGCCGTGCATGTTTATAAATCACGTCACGTTCAGGCAGCCCTTTAGCACGCGCCGTGGTGACATATTCCATTCGCAGCGTTTCCAACATCGACGAACGAGTCACGCGCAGGAGAGTAGCCCAACTGATATATGAAAGCGTCAGGATGGGCAGGAGCATGTGCTTGATGACATCCCAGAAAATATCCAATCGTCCGTTCAGAAGGCTATCAATTGTCAACAACGTCGTATAGTGGTGGAATGAATCCGACAGGATCAACGAACTGAATTCATCCGAAATGCGGCCTGGCGGGAACCATCTTAAATTAGCATAGAAGAACATCAACACCAGCAGGCCGAATACAAAGGTGGGGAAGGATGTACCAACAATACTAAAAATCCGACCTAGTTGGTCTATCCACCCATTGTGATGTACCGCCGCCTGCACCCCCAGCCAAATGCCAACCAGGATAACTGGCCCAACCGCCCAAAGTGTCAGGTCCAGCGTGTTGGGAAAGCGGTGCTTGATTAGGTCAATGACCGGTTGGGAACCGGTGCGCGAATAGCCAAAATCGCCGAACAGGATGCCGCCAGTCCGCTCACCTGATAGAGGATCAACATGGCCGACCAGCCATCTCCAGTATTGGACAGGAAGCGGCTTATCCAGGCCATATTTCTTGATAACACCTTCCAACTGCTTTTCGTTCCTTGGAACATCGCGCACGTACAGCGCAGAGCGCTCAACCGGACTAAGGAATTGCAGCATAGTAAAAATCAGCAAGGTCACACCGATCAGGAGAATTGGCACGAGCAAAAGGCGACGGATGATATAGTTGGTCATCGTTTGTCAATCTCACAAGTGATGGGATTGCGCCATGCTGAGTGAAATCAATTGGCATTCATTCCACTCAATATGACGCAAGCGCAAGGAGTGGCGGGGGCCTGGAAACAGGCCCCCGCATATTTTGGCGAATCCTTTCTGACTGGATTACCGCTTCGAAATCGGATAAGCGTAAATGCCAGCCAGGATCGGGTTGGTCAGCCAGCCATCCACCCAGCGAGCCACGTAGCCATGGCTGGTGCCGGTGGCGAGCAGGATCAAGGATGGGTTATCGTATTGAAGCTGGTTGAGTTGTGCGTAGATCTCAGCACGCTTGGCCGGATCAGACTCAGCCACACCCTTGTTGATCAGATCCTGGAAGGCCGCCTTCAGATCGTCGGGTAAGTTCTGACGATTCGCGTAGGTGCCGACCAAGTAGGGCTGGTACCAGTTATGCGCGTCATGGATATCTTCCTGCCAACCGGAAACGAAGGCGGGCATCATCTTGGCGCGGATGGCGCGCAGGAACGACGGCCACGGCAAACCAAGGGTCTCGACGGCAAATTTGTCATTGACGCCGCCGACATTGGACGCAATGATCTCAGCCACAGCCTGGCGGCTGGTGTTGCCCTGGTTGTAGGTCATCTGCAGACGGAAGCCGGTCGTCCAAACATCGCCTTCGGGATCATCACCGGCGGCGATGCCGTCCTTATCCAGGTCGGCCAGTTTGAACTCCTCCTCGCACTTGGCCAGATCGTAGCTATAGTGCGGAGCATTGATATCATAGCCGGGCATGCCTGCGATCGGAACGACGAAGGTCTGGATGGCCTCACCTTGGAAGACGTCCGAAATGTAGACGTCCCAGTCGAAGCAGTAGTTAAAGGCTTTGCGGATGTGGACATCCGAGAAGAAGTCGGGCGGGATGCCGTTGCCATCCAACGTGGCAGAGCCGAGGTACGGGTTGCCGCCTTCGGGTTGAGCAATGTTGAAGTTCATGAACACGTCCTGGTGGACGATGGCCGGGCGGCCAATGTACAGACGCAGCGGCTTGGTCTCATCAACCATCTCACACGTCTCGGGGTAGGCATTGGCCGCGATGTCGAACTGGCAGCGCTCACCAACCATCGGATCAACCTGCGGGGTGTTCTCGCGCGGAACGGCAATGTAGTCACCATCACCAGCCTGCAGCATGGCGAAGCGGGTGCCCCACTCGTCAATTGACTTGATTATGAAGCGCTCGAGTTTAGCCGGTTCGCGCCAGTAGTTATCATTGCGAACGAGCACTATCTCTTCGCCAGGTGTCCAGTGATCCAACTTGAAGGGGCCAGTACCGTTGGCGATGGTAGAAAATATGTTGTCGCCCGAGGATATGGCATAGAAGTTGACCCAAGTGTCGCAGGAGCCATCCCAACCACCATTCTCAACAACCCATTGCTCGTCCATGACGGAGCCCCAGGTCTGGGCGATGGTAGGGATGAAGGGCCCCCACGGCTGGGCCAGGGTTATGGTAACGGTGCCGGCGGCGTCATCAGCCACGATAGCGGCTTTCACTTGCTCGCAGACCGCGGCTAACGCAGCGGGGTCCTGGAGCTTCATGGCATCAGGATCACCGGCCGCGGCACCATCTCCAACCAGTTCGCCAACATCGGAAACACCGATGCCAAAGAAGGGTTCGGTCAGCAGCCACTGGGGCGAGTCATAACCGCCCTGCAGCAGACCGCGCCAGAAGGAGTAGGCGACGTCAGAAGGAGTCAGGTCGCCACCCTCGTGGAACTTAACGCCCTGGCGCATCTTGAAGGTGTAGGTCTTGCCATCCTCGGAGATGGTGGGCATCTCTTCAGCCAGCATCGGGACGAACTTATCGGTGGCATTGCCATCATAGAACACCAGCGTTTCGTAGACGTTCTGGATGACCTCACCGCTGGCAGTATCGTAGGCCAAAGCCGGATCCAACGTATCGGCATCGCCAATAGTGACTTCGACAAAGGTCGTCGGATCCTTTGATTGAGGCCCTGTCGGAACAACTTCCGTTGCCGGAGGTGCCTCTGTTGCCGCTGCCGGGGGTTGGGTAGCAGCGGCCGTCGGCACGGCTGTCGGCGTTGGGCCGCAGGCTGCCAGAATCATGCTGGCAACAATCAACAGGCCAAATACAGCATATAGCTTACGCATTGTTTCTTCTCCTTACTTGAGATAGACTTTGAATGGAACAGTTTACTTTCTGAACGATTGTGTACCTACAAGTATCTAGCACTGTTTA